>Ga0209518_1001281_pt1 | contig 27884 bp, 28 predicted proteins | sample RifGroB1_FD_183993 | JGI IMG/M metagenome (GOLD analysis project Ga0209518, IMG submission 183993) | Groundwater microbial communities from Rifle, Colorado, USA - Groundwater B1 (SPAdes) (version 2) | ecosystem: Environmental > Aquatic > Deep subsurface > Groundwater | place: Rifle, Colorado...
GAGGAGCAGCTCTATAGTTACAAATAAAGCAATTATTAGAAATAAGAAGAAAATTTGTCTGATTCCGATAATTCTCAAAAGAAAATACAAAAGAAAAAGTCCGGACAAAATAACTCCATGAATTCTTCCCCTGAAGATAAAAGTGCCAAGAAAAAAAAGAGATAGAAATGTTAAAGCAAAAATTAAATAGATGATTGGAGCTGAAAAGTTGATTACTTTTAACAAATAGTTTGGAGGGAAATTTATAAGCAAGAATCCAAGAAAACCAAATGCAATAATAGCCAAAAACAGATAGGGAAGATATAGCTTTGTTTTTCTCTTTTCTTTCGTCAGCCTCATTATAAAATTATAACAGCAAAAGGGGGTTGACATAAATTGGCAGTCGTGTTATATTACTGCTAATCTAAATCTATGCATGACCTAACGCAAAGACAGATAGAAATTTTAAAGACATTAATTGAAGAATATATCGAAACAGCAGAGCCGGTCGGCTCTGAGACCTTAGAAAAAAAACACAGTCTATCAGCGAGCCCAGCAACTATCAGAAATGAAATGGTTCGCCTAACTGATCTTGGTTACCTTAAAAAAACACATGTTTCCTCAGGTAGGGTTCCCACTCCTCAAGCTATGAAGTTCTATGTAAATCAATTGATGAAGGAAAAAGAACTCTCAGTTGCCGAGGAAGTAGCTCTTAAAGAAAAGGTTTGGGATTTAAGAGATAAGGAAAATGACTTTTTAAGAGAATTAACAAGATCTTTGGCCGAAAAAACTAAAACTTTAGCGGTGGCTACAACAGATGAAGGTGATTTCTTTTTCTCAGGCTATGCAAATATTTTAGACATGCCTGAATTCTACGATATAGATTTTACAAAAAATTTACTTGATGCTATTGATAAATGCGAGATGTTTTCCTTATTCTTTGACAAAGCAACAGAAGAGGAAATCCAGGTGTTAATGGGAGAGGACTTAGCGCCGAGCCTGAAAGGTCCATACAGTTTTGTTTACAGAAAATATAAAACTCCGCATCATAAAGGAGAAATAGGTGTGATTGGACCAACAAGATTAAATTATACTTATGTTATTCCGACAGTTCGTTATTTTGGAAGCTTAATTGAAGAAATCTCAAGAGGTTGGTAATGAAAAAAAATGATAAAAAAATTGAAAAACAAGAGACAGAGCTTGAAAACCAGCTTAAAAGAGCATTAGCTGATTACCAGAACCTTGAAAAAAGAATAGCGCAGGAAAAAAGTTCTTGGATTAAGACGAGCAATAAGGATTTGATCCTAAGACTTTTGCCTGGAATTGACAGCTTGCTCCTTGCGGAAAAACATACGGAGGACCCGGGAGTAAAAATATCAATAGATCATTTTCTGGATATCTTAAGAAATGAGGGTGTCGAGAAAATTGATACTATTGGCCGAAACTTTGATCCCGAGCTTATGGAAGCAGTTGCTACCAAACAGGGTGAAGAGGGAAAAGTTCTTGAAGAAGTGAAGACAGGATATACCCTGTCTGGAAGAATTATTCGTCCGGCACAAGTAATAGTAGGGAAAAAAGGAAATTAAATATGGCAAAAATAATTGGAATTGATTTAGGTACCACAAACTCTTGCGTTGCTGTAATGGAAGGTGGATCTCCCAAAGTGATCCATTCCAGAGAAGGCAGAAACGTTATTCCTTCTGTTGTTGACCCCATAAAACACGTAGTTGGAGATGTAGCCAAGAGACAAATGGTTTTAAAGCCCAAAACTACAGTCTTTTCTATTAAAAGATTAATGGGCAGAAAGTTTAAGGATGAATCAGTTCAGTTCGATATGAAATGGCTTCCTTATACTATTAAAGAAGGCCGCGACGGAATGGCAGACGTTGAGGTAGAAGGAAGAACATTTACTCCTCAGGAAATTTCAGCACAAATTCTTCAAAAAATAAAAGCAGACGCAGAAAGTTACCTTGGAGGAAAAGTCACACAGGCAGTCATAACAGTTCCCGCATATTTTGATGACAGTCAGCGTCAGGCAACAAAACAAGCCGGAGAAATTGCAGGACTCGAAGTTTTGCGAATCATTAATGAACCAACAGCCGCAGCCCTGGCTTACGGATTAGACAAGAAAAATGCTCATACAATTGCTGTTTATGATTTAGGAGGAGGCACATTTGATATTTCAATTCTCGAACTCGGTGAAGGAGTTTATGAAGTGAAATCTACAAATGGTGACACCCATTTAGGCGGAGATGATTTTGATCAATTAATAATTGATTACATTGCTGAGGAATTCCAAAAAGAAAATAATGTTGATTTGCGCAAAGATCATCAAGCGCTGCAAAGACTTAGAGAATCTGCAGAAAAAGCAAAAATAGAATTATCCGCATCAACGGAGGCACAAATTAATCAACCCTTCATTACTCAAGGCGATTCAGGACCTCTTCATCTGACTATGACGCTTACTCGGGCAAAACTTGAGCAAATTGTCGATCCCTTAATTCAAAAAACTTTAAAACCGGTAGAAACCGCTCTTAAAGACGCAAAAGTAAAAGTATCTGAAATTGATGAAATAGTTTTAGTAGGAGGAATGACTAGAATGCCCAAAGTAATTGAAACCGTCACTAAATTCTTCGGAAAAGAACCTAACAAATCTGTAAATCCTGATGAAGTTGTCGCAGTCGGAGCAGCTATTCAAGGCGGAGTCTTGGGCGGAGAGGTAAAAGATGTACTTCTTCTTGACGTTACTCCCCTAACTTTGGGAATAGAAACGCTGGGTACAGTTTCAACGCCTTTAATTGAAAAAAATACTACTATTCCTGCAAGTAAATCACAGGTGTTTTCAACAGCAGCTGATAATCAGACGCAAGTGGAAATTAACGTTTTACAAGGAGAAAGGCCTATGGCAGCAGATAATAAATCTCTTGGCCGTTTCATTCTTGACGGAATTCCCCCTGCACCTAGAGGAGTACCTCAAATTGAAGTAACTTTTGATATAGACGCCAATGGAATTTTAAATGTTAAAGCACAAGACAAAGCAACTGGTAAAGAACAGAGTATAAAAATAACCGGATCAACAGGCTTAACTAAAGAAGAAATAGATAAAATGACAAAAGAGGCAGAGGCTCACGCAGAAGAGGATAAAGAAAAAAGAGAGAAAGTAGAAGCAAGAAACCAGGCAGACAGTCTTATATTCACAGCCGAAAAAACCCTAAAAGATGGCGGGGATAAAGTAAAAGAAGAGGATAAAAAAGAAATTGAAGAAAAAATAAAAGCACTCAAAGATATTCTTGATAGCGGATCTAAGGATGATTTGGAAGCTAAAACTAAAGAACTTTCTGACAGTTTGCAAAAAGTGGGGCAAGCTATGTATCAAGGTCAGCAGGGAGCAGAAAGCGGACAGGCCACAACTGAAGACAAAGCAACTGGTGGAGAAGAAGCAAAAACTCCCGAAAATGGAGAAACAAAATCGGATGCGAAATCAGACGAGCCAGTCGAGGGAGAAGTCGTTAATTAATAATAAATAGCAAATTGTAAATTTTTAAGTATCCCGCTTTGCGGGGTTTGTTGTTTTATAAAATCAATTACAGTGAAATAATATTAGAGTATGGCAAAAGACTATTATCAGATTTTAGGAGTATCTAAAAATGCAAGTGCAGCGGATATAAAAAAAGCTTACAGAAAGCTAGCGCTTGAGTATCATCCCGATCGAAATAAATCTAAAGAGGCCGAAACAAAATTTAAAGAAGTAAATAAAGCTTATGAAGTTTTATCAGATCCGAAAAAAAAGGAAACCTATGACCAATTTGGAGAGGCAGCTTTCGAACAAGGCGGCCCTGGCGGACCTTTTGGCGGAGGATTTGAAGGACAAGGCGGACAGTACGGACCTTTCACATACACTTATTCAACAAGTGGCGGAAATTTTGATTTTGGAGGATTTTCCGATCCATTTGAGATATTTGAACAATTTTTCGGCGGAGCAAACCCTTTCGGAAGAGCGCAGAGAAGACCCACCTATTCCATCGAAGTAAATTTTATGGATGCCATAAAAGGCACAACTAAAAAAGTTTCAATTGAGGGAAAATCCCAAACTATAAAAATACCGACAGGAGTTGATAATGGATCGAGAGTAAGATTTGGAGATTACGACGTAATTATTGAAGTAAGACCGGATCCTAAATTTAAGCGGGAAGGGTATGATATCGTGACTGAAGAAGAATTAACATTCCCGCAAGCGAGTTTGGGGGCGGAAATAACTGTCGAAACAGTCTTGGGCCCGGTGAAGCTTCGAATTCCTTCGGGAACGCAGCCAGGCACAATAATTCGTCTTGCCCAAAAAGGAGTACCTCACGTCGGGGGGTCAGGAAAGGGAGATCATTATGTTCGTGTAAAAATTACAGTTCCCAAGAACCTCTCTTCTCGGCAAAAAGAACTTTTACGCGAATTTGATAAAGAAAAGAAACACGGCTGGTTCTAACATGGAGTATAAAGGATTTATTTGGACTAATCACATAATAGATCGGTTAAAAGACAGAAAAATTCCACAGGACTTAGTTATTCAGGCGATTCAGACTTCAGATTCTACGTTTGAAAAGGATGGTGCCACCCAGTATCAAAAACAATTAGGAAAACAGAAAATATCTGTAATTGTCAAAAAAAACGAAAGAAATGAATCCATAATTCTCTCCGCCTGGGTGAATCCTCCAAATCCAGGAACGGCGGATTTTAGAGAAAAAAAGAGATATCAGGCGTCCAAAAAAGCTTCATTTATCAAAAAATTCTGGTTTACCTTTCTTAACCAGATAGGACTATAAAATTGCTATTGTCCTGAGCGTAGTCGAAGGGCTATAATTGCCCCAGAATGAAAACTACATTTGTTCGTCAAGCAACTGAGGACAAATTACTTCTACAAGCTCTTCTTTATGAGCCGGATGAGAAAATAGATAAATTGGTTCTTTTTGTTCATGGAATGTCGGGTAATATGTATGAAAATAAAACCGACGCTATTTCAAAAACACTTACAAAGAATGCATGGGCATTTTTAGCTATAAACACTAGAGGTCACGATTTTATATTTGACGTCATGTTAGATAAGGAAAAAGAGGAAAGCAAAAAAACTGGTCAAACATTTGAAAAATTTGAAGACTGTATAAAAGATATTAAAGCATTTGTGGATTTTGCGGAGAAAGAAGGATTCTCTGAAATTGTCCTTTTAGGTCACAGTCTTGGTTGTTCCAAGGTTGCTTACTATTATTACAAAACGCATGACAAGAGAATCAAAAAAATAATTTTTGCTTCCCAAGCGGATATGGTAGGTTTTAGAGAGCAGTGGGATAAGGATGGAAAGTGGATAGAGTGGGCAAAAAAGAAAATTCAGGAAAGAAAAGGAAAAGAAATATTGCCAGAACTTTATGAAGGATGGTCTTATATTTCTGCTGCTACTTTAGTTGACTTTGGGACCAGGGGAAATCCTATTGACGTTTTCAACACACATTCTCCCAAAGCTCCATCAAAAGCGCTTGAATCAATAGATATACCGGTGTTTGCATTTATGGGTACAAATATGGATAGCTGGATCGATAAAGTTGGAGATCCAAGAAAATCTTTGGAAATCGTAAAAAGAAAAACTAAAAATGTTCCTATTTTTGACACAGCCATTATTAATGGCGCGACCCACAACTATTTCGGTCATGAACAAGAAGTAGCGGATTTGATCCTTGAATGGATTTCCAAGTAAAGCTACAATAGTATTGATGCCCGAAAAAGATAAAAAAGAACCCGCCGACGATAAAACTTTGGCGGGCAAGGAAAAAGAAAAAGAGATAAAAGAGGAGAAAGTCGAAGCTTCTTTGGTTGAACCCCCAAAAATCGAGGAGGAAGAGCCGCTTGATAAAAAAGGCAAAGACAAGTTCAGTATTTTACTGATCTCCGGCGCATTTTTCCTACTCGCCTTTTTTATGGGAGGCTTGGGATATTATATTGGCGCGATGCGAAACCCGCAGCCAGCATCTGTTTCAGATTCTGAACAAACAGCAACCCCCACCCCTAAACCTAATGAAACAAATAGCGACTGGCAGAAAAGTCAATTGTTTGGTCTTTCTTTTGAATATCCTAAAGATTGGCAGGCAGTAGGAAATTACGGAGATAATGCTGCGGACCAAATTTATTTAAGCGATACTCCAATTACACTTAATCTTCCTGGGGATAATCCTGTTGCTCCTATTTCGGGTAGTATTTTGTCGGGGCTCAAAGATCCTCAGGCAAGATTTGAAAGCGAGAAAAAAGATCTTGGAGAGGACATGGAAGATCCGAAGATCGAGGACGTAGAGAAAGATAAAATTGTTCATTACACGGCTAAGTTTTCCGCAACTGATCCAAATGTGGGGAAAACTTTGGAAGGGTATTTAATTTACCTTGAAGCTAAAGAAGCTCGGAATAGCAAAATAATTAATATCTCCGCAGTTGGCCAGGAAGAATTATCAGAGACTTTAAAACATATCGCTCTCTCCTTCAAAAATAGTAACTAACCTGCTATAATCTACGGACTATTATGCCAGCAATTCAAAGAAGTGAGTTTGCATTAGCGCTAAATCAGGTAGCAAATGAAAGGGGTATTGACCCCGAAATTGTATTGGACACAGTCAAAAATGCCATCGTCGCAGCTTATCGAAAAGATCACCCGGATATAGTAGTTGAGGAATATTCCGCAACCCTTGATTCAAATTCAGGTGAAGCAAAAATATTTCATAACGAAGAAGACGTAACTCCTCCAGGATTTGGAAGAATTGCAGCTCAAACTGCCAAACAGGTAATACTTCAAAAAATTAGAGAAAAAGAAAAGGAAGCAATAATTACGGATTATAAGGTAAGAATAGGAACTATTGTTAATGGAATGGTGCTTCGCTTTGCCGGACCAAATATTATTGTCGATATAGGTAAGGCTGAAGGAATAATGCCTCCTATGGAACAGATTGCAAATGAAAAATATCATCTCAACCAGCGCTTGGCAGTTTATCTCTCAGAAATTAGAGAAGGACTCAAGGGTGAAGAAATAATCGTGTCCCGTGCTTCAACTGGGCTTCTTGAAGGCTTACTTAAGCGAGAAGTTCCGGAAGTAGCTCAAGGATCAGTTGAAGTAAAAGCGATCGTTCGAGAAGCGGGAAACAGAGCAAAGATAGCAGTTTTTTCCAATCAATCCGGAATTGACCCAGTCGGTTCGTGTGTAGGGCAAAAAGGTGTAAGGGTGCAGGCAATAATTGCAGAATTTAACGGAATTGAAAAAATAGACATAATTCAGTGGAGCGATAACTCAAAAGACTACATTGTTCAGGCTTTATCTCCTGCAAAGAATTTAAGAGTGGAGCTTAATGAGAAAGAAAAAAGTGCACACGTTTTTGTGCCACTTGATGAATTATCTCTAGCAATTGGAAAAGAAGGGCAAAACGTAAGACTAGCTTCAAAACTAACTGGATACAATTTGGAAATTGAAGAAGACAAAACAGTTGCGCCTAAAAAAGAGCCGAAAGAAAAGGCTAAGGAAGAAAAAGAACAAAAAACAGAAAAAATTAAAGTTGAAACAGCAGAGGATAAAGTTGAAACTTCGGAAGATAAGGTAGAAGCCAGTTCTGTTGAAACCGCCTCTGAAACAGTAGAAACAGTTGAAACTGAAGAAAATAAAAATGAAGGCTCTTAATCATGGGAAGCTTTAATTTTCTTCAAAAAATAAACTATGAAAAAAATAAACGAAGTTCAAAATGTTCCTCCAGTAGTGGCCGTATTGGGACACGTTGACCACGGAAAAACAACTCTCCTTGATGCTATAAGAAAAACCTCGATTGCTAATCGTGAGTTTGGCGGAATAACTCAAGCAATTGGAGCATCAAGTATTGAAATTAACCACGAAGGTTTGACGCGAAAAATAACCTTTATTGACACCCCAGGACACGAGGCTTTTGCTAAAATGCGCGGTCGCGGTGCACAGGCCGCAGATATTGGCCTTCTTATAACCTCACTCGTTGATGGTGTGATGCCGCAAACAAAGGAAAGCATAGCTATTCTAAAAGAAGCAGGAATTCCTATTATCGCCGTTTTAACTATGAGCGATCGGGAAGGGGTAAATCCTGAAAAAGTGAAAGGGCAGCTTAATAGTTCCGGAATCTCTCTTGAGAGTCTAGGAGGAGACGTTCCGGAAATATCTGTTTCAGCAAAAACTGGAACAAACGTTAAAGAACTTTTAGATCTAATTCTTCTAGTCTGGGACGTTCAGTCAAAAAAACCATCAAGGGACAGTAAATTTTCTGGGGTAGTAATTGAATCAAGGCAAGATCCAAAGGCAGGACCAAAGGCTACAGCTATCATTAAAGCTGGAAAAATTTCCTTGAGGGATGAAATCGTAACAGAAAGTACGAGCGGAAAAGTTAGATCTCTTATCGATACTTTTGGAAAAATGCAAAAAGAAGTCGGTGTTGGAGAGGCTATCGAGATTTTAGGCTTTGAAGAAGCACCAAAAACTGGAGAAATTCTTTATAAAAAAGGCGAGAAAGAAAAAACTGATACATCAAAACAAGAAGCAGCAGAACAAGGAACAAACGAAGGAATACTCTCGCTTATTTTAATCTCAGATAACCTTGGATCACTGGAGGCAATTCGAGCTAATCTTCCCCAAGGAGTGAAGATTATGAAAGCAAAAACAGGAGAGGTAACTCCAGCAGACGTCCTTTTTGCAAAATCTACTTCCTCTCTAATTTTAACTTTTAAAACAAGAATAAAACCTGAAATCGTAAAAATGGGACAACTCGAGAAGGTATTAGTTAAAAACTATAACCTTATTTATGAAATGTTTGACGAGATTAAAGATGCAGTTGAGGGAAAAGAGTTTTCAATGCAGGAGGAAATACTGGGAGCAGCAAAAATTCTAGCAGAATTTCCATTTGAAAAAACAAAAGTCATGGGAGTATCAGTTACAGACGGAAGGATTGCTAAAGGAGATAAGATTCGCTTAATTCGAGGCGAGGAAGAAAAAGGAGACGCCACAATTTCTTCTTTGCGGAAGGGAAAAGAAGTGATATCTAAAGCAGAGAAAGGAGAAGAGGCGGGAATTATAGCAACTCCTTTTCTTGACTTTGAGATTGGCGATATGATAATATCCCATTCATAAAATATCCTATATTATGGATAACGTAAATAAATTCAGAGAAATTTTAGATAAATCAGGGGAAGTGGTTATTGTTGTCGGACAAAACTATAGCATGGACGAAATGGCTTCCGCCCTATCTTTCCATTTAGCTCTGAGGTCATCCGGAAAAACTTCAACAGTAATCTCTAGTAAAGAGCCTCTAGTTGAGGTTTCAAATCTTGTTGGAATTGATAAAGTTAAGAAAAGCTACGAAGGCTCTGGTGGAGATCTTATAGTCCAATTCCCTTACGAAGAAGGAGAAATAGAAAAAATCTCATACACCTTAGAAGAAGGATCTCTAAATATAGTCGTAAAACCCTCAGGAGATTCCCTAAGCTTTGGTGAAAATGAAGTCAGATTTAAAAAATCAGGAGGAACCCCAACGCTTGTAATCACATTTGGAGTAAAGAGACTATCAGAGCTTCAAACTTTTTTTGATGTAGAATCTTTGAAAGAAACGTCAATTGTAAATATAGATAAGGATGGAAATGAAAAATTTGGAGAACTGGTTTTTGTTTCCGATAATTCTTCTTCAGTATCCGAACAAACAGCAAGCATTTTATCATCTTTAGGTTACCCGTTTGATACAGATATTGCCCAAAATCTGCTTTCAGGTATAATTTCGGCAACAAATAATTTTCAAAATCCAAGAACGAGCTCTTTAGCTTTTGAAATGGCAGGCGTTCTGATTAGAAACGGAGCAAAAAGAATTGCGAGACTTGAAACTAGACCGCAAGGACAGTTTAATCCGCAAAAGAGAACAAATTTTCCGGAACAAAACTACAGACGCGATCAAAGACAGGATCATAGAAATGATCAAAGACAAGAAAATAGACCTAGAGAAGATAACCAACCAGACAAAAATCCACCTGAAGAGTGGTTAGCCCCGAAAATATATAAAGGTTCTACAAGCGTTTGATAAATACTATAAAGACCATTGTAATGTGAAGAGATAATTGATATAATTGCCTCTGTTAACAAAAAGAAAAATGCCGCTTAGTCCTTCTGAGAAAAAAGAAATTATCAGCAAATTCGCTACAGTAAAAGGAGATACGGGCAGCCCGGAAGTACAGATTGCTCTTCTTTCGAAAAGAATTGATAGATTAACCGAGCATCTTAAAGAACACGCACATGATGTTCATTCAAGACGCGGACTTTTATCAATGATTGCAAAAAGAAGAAGGCTTATCAGTTTCCTCGATAAGGTGGATAAGCCCAGAGCCTCTGATATTTCAGAGAAGATTGGGCTAAAGTAATTTATGAACAAAATACAAGCCTCGATTGAAGTGGCTTCAAAATCACTAATTTTCCAAACAGGTGAATTAGCAAAATTTTCAACTTCAGCCGTCTTAGCACGGCTCGGCGATACTATGGTTTTAGCAACTGTAGTCGCGGGAAAAGTAAGAGACGATATAGATTATTTTCCATTAACAGTAGAATACGTTGAAAGACTTTATGCGGGAGGAAGAATTAAGGGTTCAAGATGGGTAAAAAGAGAAGGAAGGCCCTCCGATGAAGCTATTTTAATCGCGCGTTTAATAGACAGGTCAATTAGGCCCTTATTTCCTAAAAACTATAAGAAAGAGGTTCAAATAATGGTAACTGTTCTTTCAGTTGATGGAGAAAATGAGCCCGATATTTTATCAATTAATGCTGTTTCCGCTGCCTTAGCCCTATCTCCTATTCCCTGGCAGGGACCAATCGCTGCGGTGAGGGTAGGTCACATCAAAGAAAACGGAAACGGAGGAGACGAGTTTTTAATAAATCCTGGATCCGAAGGCGAGTTCTCGGATTTAGATATGGTGGTTTCTCAATCATCAGACAAGACGTTAATGATTGAAGCAGAAGGAAAAGAAGCCAGTGAGGAAGTAGCGCTTAAGGCAGTTGAAAAAGCACTTGAGGAAAATAAAAAGATAATTGAATTTATTAATGGCTTAGTAAAGAAGGCAGACATTAAAAAGGAAAAAGTCGAAGAAGATAGTGAACTTTACGAACTGGCTCAAAAACTTGAGAAAGGATATAAAGATGAAGTTGAAAAACTTATCGCTGGTAGAGTCCAGAAAGAATCATCAAGCGATGAGTCAAGCGATTCGCTTTTAGATAAAGTTTATGAGAGTGAAAAAATAGCGGATCCTGCAAAAGAATTAGATAAGAAAAAAATTGCTAAAGCAATTGAAACACTACTTTTTAAAATCATTAGAAATAATACTCTAACAAAAAATGTGCGTCCTGATGGAAGAAAACCTAACGACATACGACCCATCTCTGCACAGGTTTCGATTCTGCCAAGAACTCATGGATCTGCAATTTTCCAGCGTGGCGACACACAAGCTTTAACAGTTGTGACGCTTGGATCTCCGAGAATGGAACAGTTAATCGAGTCGGCAGAAGGGGAAGAGGCAAAACGTTATATACATCATTATTCAATGCCGCCGTATTCTGTAGGAGAAACAGGCAGGGTCGGGACGCCCTCGAGGCGAGAGATTGGGCATGGAGCGCTCGCCGAAAAGGCTCTAGCAAATGTAATTCCCAACAAAGATACTTTCCCCTATACAATAAGAGTAGTCTCTGAAATTTTATCATCAAACGGATCAACCTCCATGGCATCAGCTTGTGGATCCACACTTGCTTTAATGGACGCAGGAGTTCCTATTAAAACACCCGTAGCAGGAGTAGCAATGGGCATGGTTAGTGATGAAGACAAATACGTGGTTCTTACAGATATTTTGGGGCTTGAGGATTTTTCAGGAGATATGGATTTTAAAGTAGCAGGAACAAAAGACGGAATTACGGCAATTCAATTAGACGTAAAAATACCAGGCCTAACTCTCTCACAAATAAAGGAGATTTTTGAAAAAGCAAAGATCGGACGTTTAACTATTCTCGATAAGATGCTCTCAGTTATTCCGAAATTTAGAGCTGAAGTTTCTGAATACGCACCAAAGATAGATCAGATAAAAATTCCTCTGGAAAAAATAGGCGAAGTTATAGGGCCCGGCGGAAAGATTATCCGAAATATTATTTCAACAACTGGAGCAACAGTGGACGTTGAGGATGATGGTGTGGTAACTATTTCCGGGACAACAGAAGAATCAGTAAGCATGGCAAAAGACTGGGTAGCGGGTCTTACTAGGGAAATAAAAGTCGGAGAATTGTTTGAAGGCGAAGTAAAAAGAATTTTACCATTTGGAGCATTTGTCGAAATTTTACCCGGTAAAGAAGGAATGGTTCATGTTTCCCATATGGCTGAAGGTTTTGTTAAAGACCCAAATGACGTAGTTAAGATTGGAGATAAAGTTAAGGTTAAGGTTATTGAAATTGACGAACAGGGAAGAGTCAATCTTTCAATGAAACTTAACGAAGAAGCAAGAGCACCTCGCAGAGAAGAACCGCGGGGAGGATTTAGAAGCCATGGATTTGATGAAAGAAGAATGGGGCCACCAAGGCCTGCCCATCCCTTAACACAGCAGTTCAGAAGAGAAAGGGAAGCGCAAGGCGGAAAAGTTAACAGACGAGATTTTAAAAAAGTCCACTATTAAACTTTTTTAGCTCCCCTTCTGCTATCATAACCATATGGATAAGAATTTATTATCCGGTCAAATTGAATCACTTACCACAAAGGTAAACGAAGCAAAGTTGCCCCAAGAATTAAAAGAAAAAGCACTTACTATGATAAATCTTAGTACTATTTCAATTAATTCGGGGGAATCGGAATCTATAATTAGATTAGAAAGTCTGAATAATTATATTGGCTGGATTACTAAAATTCCCTTTTCAAAAAATCTTCCAATCTCAAATGATATAGAAAAGGCCAAGAGTATTTTAAATAATTCACACTACGGCTTAACCAGCGTAAAGAATAGAATTGTAGAGTATCTGTCGTCTGTAATTCTTTCAAATCAGAAAGGCAGGATAGACTATTTGCATGCACCGATAATTTGTCTGGTTGGGCTGGTAGGTACAGGCAAAACTAGCCTTTCCTATTCGATCGCAGAGGCTCTTTCTTTGCCATTTCAGCGAATTCCTTTTGGAGGACTTTCAGACGTTAGGACACTTAGAGGAAGTTCTCGCATTGCCCACGATGCGGAACCAGGAATGGTTGTAAAAAAACTAGCTCAAACTCAGGCTTCAAATTGCGTAATACTTCTCGATGAATTAGACAGGGTGGCCGATGCTACCCGATCGGATATTATGGGGGTTTTAATTGAACTTTTAGACCCTGAGCAAAATTCAAGTTTCCTTGATCACTATATAGATTATCCAATCGATTTATCTAAAGTTATTTTCATTGCTACAGCAAATAATACAACGAATATCTCAACCGCTGTTTTGGATAGACTGGAGATTATACAAATGCCTTCATACTCAGATGACGAGAAAAAAGTTATTGGTGAAAAATATCTTTTACCCAAAGTTAGCGTTGAAAATGGATTAGAAACATCGCAAATCAAAATTAGTAATGAATTATGGGGAAGTATTATTCGGCCACTAGGATTTGATTCCGGAATAAGAAGTTTGGAAAGAACACTATCCCAAATAGCAAGGAAAACTGCTCTCAAAATCGTAGAAGGAAAGATGGGGAAAGGAGAGCAGGTTATAATAAATTCAGATAATCTTAGAGAATTCTTGGAAAACTATGGATAAACTATCTTATATTCCGCTGGGCGGAGTAACTAAAGTCACAAAAAATATGCATCTTTATGAATATGGAGATAGCGTTCTTATTGTGGATTGTGGACTAGGTTTTGCAGATGAAACGATGATGGGGGTCGATCTTCTTCTTCCGGATATAACGTATCTTAAAAATTCAAAAAAGAAAATTGTCGGCATGGTAATAACACACGGCCATGAGGATCATATGGGCGCTCTTCCGTATATTCTTCCGGATCTTCCGGGCGATTTTCAAATTTTTGCTTCCAAATTCACAACAGAGATAGCAAACGATAAATTGAAAGAATTTGGAGTTGCCAGGAAGATCAATTTTTTGGATTTCGGACGCGAAGTACAAATAGGGCCATTTAAAATAACCTTAATACGAGTTACCCATTCGGTTCCTGACACCTCTCATGTTTTTATTAAGACGCCGATTGGAAATTTTTACCATGGATCTGATTTTAAATTCGACCCAAATCCTTATGACGGAAAAAGGTCTGACATCGAAGCGATAACAAGTATTGCAAGACAAGGAGTATTGTGTTTGCTTTCGGATTGTTTGGGTTCAGAAAAACCCGGAAAAAGCAGATCCGAATCCACATTAACGATTCCAATAGAGGAAGAAATGCGAAACACCAAAGGAAAATTTATCTTAACAACTTACTCTTCAAATATCGCAAGATTAAACCAAACAATAGATGCGGCGCGAAAGCTTAATAAGTTTGTATGCTTCTTAGGAAGATCTCTGATCAAAGCTGCAGATCTCGGACAAAGAATAAAATATCTAAATATTGAAAAAAGTATAGAAATTTCAATCGATCAACTTAAAAACATAAAAGACAATAATGTGGTTCTTATAGTAGCAGGAGCGCAAGGACAGGAAGGATCTGCGCTTTCCCGAATTGTAAACGGAGATCACAAAGACGTAACGATAAAACCGAACGACACGGTAGTTTTTTCAGCAGACCCGATTCCCGGAAATGAAGTTTCGGTTTATTCCCTTGTTGATGCGATTTGTAAAATCGGAGCCAGGGTAATATATTCAGAGATTTCCGATGCATTTCATGTATCAGGGCATGGAACTCAGGACGATTTAGCGGAAATAATGGATTTAGTATCTCCCAAATATCTCCTTCCAATAGGCGGAACCTATAGACATATCGTCTCATATCGAGATATTGCTTTAAAAAAGGGATATACAAGAGAACAAATAATTATGCCAGATGACGGTTTAGAAATCATTTTTGAAGGAAATAAAGTTTCCTACGGGCGTAAACTTCCAATTAAAAATGTTTACGTTGATCAGCTGTCTGGAGAAGAAATTGAAAGTTTTGTTTTAAGAGACAGAGAAAAACTTTCAAAAGAAGGAATAGTTATTTTAATGATTGAGGTCGATGCAAGCGGACAAATTTTTGGAAATCCAAATATTATAGTAAAAGGGTTTCCCAGTGCAGAAATCACAAAAATAGTAAAGGGGTTGCCGGTGGAGCTTAGAAAAAAACTAAGCAAAAAATCTAAAGTCAGCGACTGGAATTATGAAAGAAAAACCATTGGCAACATAGTTGAGAGATTTATCTTTTATAAATTTCGCCGCAGGCCCCTTGTCCTCCCAGTAGTTATTGAAGTATAATTTAAAATTGTCAAATGCAAGCCTTTCTAAAAGAACTAAAATTTGAATCAAAGGAACATACCTACATAGAAAATATTACAAAAATAGTAAATGAGGCAATTAAAAAATCAAAAATAAAACAAGGTTTTGCCTTTATTAATTCCAAGCATACAACTTTAGGCATTTTAGTAAACGAAATAGCTGAACCAAATCTAATTTCTGACTTTATTCATCACACACTTCATTCAGTCCCGGAAGATAAGCGTTCAACAAGAGTCTCAAAGGAATATTCCCATCCCACCACCGACTATAAACACAGATGTCAGGATAATCCTTATTGCGATGAAATAGATGAAGATTATAACGCGGCAGCCCATATTCGCTCCATCACCTATTCCCATTCAAATGTGGTTTTACCCATAAAAGAAGGAAAGTTAGATTTAGGAAAATATCAAGAAGTTGCTATTTTTGAATTTGATGGAAGAGACGGAAAAGGTAAAAACCCAATCAGAAAAAGAATTGTGCAGATTTGGCTAGCTCCAATTGAGGGGATTAAATCTATTTGAAATTCAGAGGAATTTTAACTAGATCTATTGGGGAACCATCTTTTGCTGATGCCTGATAAACTTCAAGTGTTCCCTGGGCTTCTGGTGTAGAGTAACCAACATAGGTCTCAAAATCTCCAAACTGTCCTACATCTGGGGCTGATGCGTAGGTAGTAGTTTCAGTTAAAACCCTACCCTTTTTATCCCTAAGTTTAATTGAAACGATATTTTCAAAAACTCGAGCTCTGCCTCGAACCAGGAAAGGATTCTCAACACTTTGACCGGCGTCCGGTGACAAAACAACAATATTAACTTCAGCTTTTTGAGTAGGGGCGGGGGTAGGACTTGGAACTTTTAGTCCGGTATTAAGTTTATTTATTTCAGAAGCTTTTGATGTACCCAATGCCACTGCAACTACAAAAAAACCAATTATAAACAAGAAATATAAGCGCTGCATTTAAATTTTTACAAACAATTTAGCTGCTGGAGGCAATAGGTTTTTGCAGATCCAGAGAGTGAATTACAAGAAGAACATTGATTTTGGCCAGAACCCCCGGAAGGCGAGGCTTTTTGCGTAGGAATTTGATAACCGGACAAATCTGTGAATTTTATATTTGATGGAGGAGTAAAAAGCGCATTATCTATTACCCAGGGAGTGCATTTATAATCAACTTTTTGATTCACGTCAACATAACCTTGCGCCTGTGTATTCCCGGCCAAATCCTCAAGCTTTAAAGTCATTTTTATTCCGGTTGGTAAATCGTCCCCCCAAATATAATTAGTTTCCCCGTTTCTTAACATATACATTGAAGAAGTTTTTTTAGCTGATGTAACTTTAAAATCTCCTCTGAGTTTATTTTGAGTCACGTAAACTGTCCCCTCGGTTGAAGATGTATCGGATTTATAGCTAAAGGTGCATTTTTGCGTTTTCCCTAAATTAAAAATATCTAATAGACTACCTTGAGGAGTATTTTGCTGATTTTCAGGTGTTGGACTAGTAGAAACTGACGCGCCTTCTTTTGCAGATTTATTATTAGCTAAGAAAATTAATCCTCCAGCTCCCAGCAAAATACCTAGAACTACAACGATCCCAATTACTTTTAAATTGAATCCGTTCATTGAAGGGAATAGTAAACAATTCCATTTTAATTGTCAAGGCCATAAACTTCATCCTCAAAGATTATATTAGTAATAATTTAGTAAGAAATTATGCTAAAATAGGACGAATTTAAAATGGAAAATAAACAAATAGCGATATTAGGAGGATTTATCTTAGTCGGGATAGTTACTGGGCTTCTTTTTTTCGGAACGAAAAATCAAACAAAAAATGATAATTCAAATCTTTCACTTAATCTAACAGATTTTACTAAGACTTCTATAGCTCCCAGCCCCGAAATTACAAATTTAAAAATTGAAGATCTCAAGCTCGGAACAGGAGCATCCGTTAAAGAAGGAGATACAATAGCCGTAAATTATAAAGGGATGTTAATAAATGGTAGTGTTTTTGATTCGACTCAGGGAAAACAACCACTCAGTACTCAAATTGGAGCGGGAAAGGTTATTAAGGGATGGGACGAAGGACTTTTAGGGATGAAGGTCGGAGGTCTAAGACGACTTACAATTCCTCCCAGCCTAGGATATGGAGATCAAAATGTAGGAGATATACCTCCAAATTCTGTTTTGATTTTTGATATAGAACTAATAAGAATTGAGGAAGAGCCTAGTCCTACAGCAAGTCCAAGCTCTGCGCCTTAAGAGCGAAAAGTTAATCGATTATAAATCTTACGAGTCAATTCCACGTCCCTTTCACAGTAATCATAAATTTCCTTAAGTCTTCCTTCTTCATAGGCTTTTGCCACATTCGATCCATTAATAGCGCCGTCCTTTGAACTCTTAAGCCCCAATGCTTTAGCTAAAGTATCTAGTGAAATATTATGACTCTCCCACTTACTCCACTCCCTCATCACATCAAAAATAGGACTGCTTCGATACCTTGCAAAGTTAAGATCCAGAGTCGGCCTAACGCCTAATATAACCGAACGCTGGTAAATAAATCTAAGATCAAAATCCAAAATATTAAAACCAATAAAAAGATCCGCAGTCTTAGCTACTTCCCAAAATTTCTGCAAAATCAAACTTTCTTTACCTGAAATTGTTTTAGGTTTGTCATCGTTAAAAGCATAAGAAATACAGGCGATTCTTCCGAATGCTCCGTCAAGCCCGGTCCCCGCTAAAAATTCTTCAAATGTACCGGGATTTTTTCCAACAGCCTTTTTTTGGTTATATATATTTTCCAAAAGTTCATATTTTTCTTTTTCTACCGGAATTGTCTCAATATCAAGGAAAAGTTTATTCATTTAAGCTAGTTAATGAATTTTATCACTCAGATAAATTTCCTACAAGAATATTGTTGACTTTTAAGTAGAAAAGAATATATTTGTTTTATGAAAATTTCAAGTCCCGCTTTTGAAGACAATGAACCCATACCTCATAAATACAGCGGAGAGGGGCAGAATATTAATCCTCCGCTGACTTTTTCCGATATTCCAAAAGAAACAAAAACACTTGCTCTAATAGTTGATGATCCCGATGCCCCTATGGGAACTTTTACTCACTGGGTTTGTTGGAATATAGATCCGAATATTGACAGTATTCTTGAGGGAGAATCTCCCGGCGGAAAACAAGGTTTTAACGGTAGAGGAGCGGTTGGTTATACGGGTCCTTATCCGCCTTCCGGAATACATCACTATCATTTTAAACTTTACGCACTTTCAAAACTTCTTGACCTGTCGGAAAATGTAAGTAAGGAAAATTTGGAAGAAGAGATAGATAAATATTTAATTGATAAGGCGGAAACTATCGGAACCTACACAAGATTTCCCTAATTTATTTATCAAGCGATCTCCAAAGAATTCGCGAAGCGAGGGTTCTATAGGGCTTCCATTTAGAGCTTATTTCTAAAAGCTCATTTTTAGAAAGATCTTTTTCCAATTTGTACAATTTTTTAACAGCATTTTGTAATCCTAAATCTCCTGCGGAAAATATATCCTCACGCAGAAGAGTAAATATCAGAAACATTTCTGCAGTCCAAATGCCTATACCCTTAATTTTTACAAGTTCCATTATGACCTCCTCATCGCTTAGTTTTTCCAGTTTGTTTAGATTAAGTTCCTTGTTTGTTATTTTTTCTGCAATCCCCTTGATATAGTGAATTTTACTAAAAGAAATTCCGGCTTCTCTTATTTTTTGATCGGGAATTTTTAAAAGCTTATCGGCTGTTATTTTTTCTTGAGGAAATAATTTTTTAAATCTTGAAAAAATAGTAGCAGCGGCCTTACCAGAGAGCTGTTGGCTTATTATCGAATCCACTAAATCAATAAAATAATCGGAAGGCTTTGAAAGCGCCTCAAGCTTGACTGTTAAGGCTATTTCGTAAAGAGTGGGATCGATTTTTTTAAAATGCCCAAGCGCTTTCTTGTCCATAGATTCTTAGTATATAATATATCTATGCCCAAAAGACGAAAATACGCAAGGCGGGGGAGAATAAAACTTAAGCTAAGAAAGAACACAATTTATACGATTTTTGGATTTCTTACAATAGCACTTGGACTTGTTCTTGGCCTTTCTTTTACGGGATCAGGAGGTTCATTTGTCTACATAAACACGCTTTTAGGACAATATGTCGGTTCTCTTTCTATTCTAATTCCTCCGCTTCTTATTTTTTTCGGCCTTCTTTTTTTAAGACTTAAATTCTTTTTAGCAAGACCTCATGTTTCAGTTGGTTTTCTAATTCTTGTAATTTCTCTTTCAGCCATAACTAAACAGGGGAATTTAGGAATATATTTGTTTCAAACTATTGCCGAGGTAATTTCGGGAGCAGGAGCCTATTTACTTTCAATTATAGGAATTATTATTGGCCTTTTTGTTTTCTTTGACACATCAATTGATGAATTTATAAAGACCGTGACTACACTCCGAGAGAACATCGGAAGATTTGTTCCAAAATTTGTGGTTTCTTATTTTAAGAAAAAGAAACTGGCAAATCTTGAGGATAGGCCTTTTAGCATAAAACAGGCAACGCCGGCTATTATTAAAGATGCAACAGCAGTTGTTCCCAAAAAGGATGAATTTATTTCGGATAAGCTTGTCAGTAATAAATTATCCTCGGGCCTAATCTGGGAATATCCGCCATTAACCCTTCTAAGTGAGGCTTCAGAGCACAAAGCTGATAGAGGGGATGTTAAAAAAATTGCAGCTACAATTGAGAATACTTTAAAAAGTTTTGGAATAGTAGCAAAAGTTGTTGAAGTGAATTTTGGTCCCGCAGTTACACAGTACGCTATAGAAATTGCTCTAGGAACAAAAGTTTCAAAAATCACCTCTCTTGCCAATGATTTAGCACTAGCTACCGAGGCTCCAACAGGACAGATTAGAATAGAAGCTCCAATTCCCGGACGTAATTTGGTAGGAATTGAAATTCCGAATAGATCTCTTGAAATTGTATCTTTAAGAACTATGCTTTCCTCGGACGTGATGAGAAAGAGTAAGTCAAAACTTACTGTGTCTATGGGGCTTGATGTTTCAGGAAATCCGATTGTTGCAGAGGTTGGCAAAATGCCGCACGTTTTAGTTGCAGGAACTACTGGTTCTGGAAAATCCGTACTTATTAATTCTTTTATTTCGTCTCTTCTTTTTAGAGCATCTCCCGAGGAAGTAAAGTTAATACTTATAGATCCAAAAAGAGTTGAGCTGACAGGATATAACGGAATTCCTCATCTAATGGTTCCCGTTATTGTTGAGGTAGATAAAATTCTTTCTGCCCTGAAGTGGGCAATGTCCGAGATGGACCGAAGATACAAAAAGTTTGCAGAAAGCGGAGTTAGGAATATAGATAGTTTTAATGAACTTTCCGGATTCCAGGCGCTTCCCTACATAGTTATTATAGTTGATGAGCTTGCTGATCTTATGGCTTTCGCTCCGGTTGAGGTTGAGGACGCTATAGCCCGCCTTGCTCAGATGGCGCGCGCCACAGGAATTCATTTGATAGTTTCAACGCAACGGCCTTCAGTTGATGTTATTACAGGGCTAATTAAAGCAAATATTCCTTGTCGAATCGCATTTAATGTTTCATCTATGATAGACTCCCGCGTTATAATTGACAGCCCGGGCGCTGAAAAGCTTTTAGGAAGGGGAGACATGTTATATATTCCTCCGGATCAAGCAAAACCTACAAGAATTCAGGGTGCTTTTGTGTCCGATAAGGAAGTAAAAAAACTCGTCGATTTCCTAAAATCGAAAACTCCGGAAGTTGAATATACGCATGAAATAGTCGAAACTCCTTTTGTTCGGATCAGAGCAGGTTCTTCAATAGGTCCTGATGGCAGGGATCCTGATCTTGAAAAGGCCATTAGAATAATTTGTGAATATGATAAAGCATCAGCTTCTCTTCTTCAGAGAAAATTATCAATTGGTTACTCAAGAGCAGCCAGAATTATAGATTATTTGGAAACAATTGGAGTTGTAGGACATGCCGAAGGGAGTAAGCCCAGAGATGTCCTTATAAATAACCCCGAACAGATTTTAGCTGATCTTCAATGATTAGAGTCGGACAAAAATTTCGCGAGGAGCGCTTAAGAAAAAATCTTAGTCTTTTAGAAATTGCAGATGCCACAAAAATTAGGAAAGAATTCTTAGATGCTATTGAAAAAGGAGAATATCAAAGACTTCCTTCTCCTTCATACGCCCAGGGTTTTGTCAGAAGCTATGCAGGTTTTTTAGAGATGGACGAGAAAGAAAGTCTGGCTCTTTTCAGACGAGAATTCGATGAAGATCGGGCAATTCAAGTTTTACCGAAGGGGCTGACGCCTGAGAGCGAATTCTTAATTAAAAAAAGGAAGTTGGGGCGAGGAGCAGTTCTTGCTCTAATTGTTTTTACTCTCATTTCCTTATTTTTAGTTTTTCAGTACAGAGCGGCTATTTTTAATCCGCCGATTTCTATAAGTATTCCGAAAGAGGGAGAAGAGATAAATTCGCCTGATGTACTAATAAAAGGCAAAACAGATCCTAATGCCACTGTTTTTATTGGAAATGAAAAAATTTTGGTTAATGATAATGGAACTTTTGAAAAAAAGCTCGTTTTTTTCCCGGGAGAAATTTCTTTAGAAATAAAAGCGGTAAATAGATTTGGAAAAACAAGTAGTATAGTCCGAAAAATTACTGTCAGGCCATAATCCTCTTGACACCGGACAATCTTTAATATAATTTAAGTGATATGATCGGCGCTGCCCAGATTGTAGTTTTAATTGTACTAGTTATTCTTACAGTTCTTCTAATTGTCTTAGGTATCCAAACCTTTTTTGTTCTAAAGGATCTTCGTAAAACATTAACTCACGCAAACAAAGTCTTAGAAGATACCTCTCATATTACTGAGAGTGTCTCGGCCCCCATTAGTTCTCTTTCCTCAATACTAACCGGTTTAAAATTGGGAAAGATAATAAGCGCTATTCTGGACAGGGGCGAGAAGGAGGAAAAGAATGAATAATCATCAAGGCGGAAGATTCATGGATGGATTTATCTTGGGCCTTCTGGTTGGAGGTATAGCAGTTTTTCTTTTTGGTACGGAAAAAGGAAAAAAAGTTTTAAAAGTCCTAAAAGAAGAGGGAGTTTTTGACTTTGAGGAAGAGAGGGTAGCGAAAATTTTACCAAATGTTAAAAAGAAGGCAGAAGAAATCTCCGAAAAAGCTAAAAAAAAGATTGAAGAGACTCTAGAAGAAGTTTCAGAATTTGATGATTTAAACGAAGAAGCATCTAATGGTCATTCCTCTCAAAAGTCCCCGGTCCGCCGCTTCTTTAAAAGGAAATAGTTAGAGGCCGTATCTTCTTATATTTGCGTTATGTTCCTCAAAAGTCTCCGCATATCTATTTATCCCGTTTTTATCTGTGAAATAGTAAAGGTAGTCAGTTTTATCAGGATTTATCGCAGCCCTAAGCGCCGCGAGACCCGGATTTGAAATTGGCGCCGGAGGAAGACCGGGATTAGCATAAGTATTATACGGAGAGTCAATAGTTTTATCGGCATTTGTTAGGCTTTTCTTCCACCATCTATTTTCATTTTTTTGATATCCCAAGGCGTATTGAAGTGTTGCGTCAATATCGAGTTTCATTCCTATTTCAAGCCGGTTTTGTATAACGCTTGAAACTAGCGGCCGATCTTCATCGTGTCTTGCTTCTCGCTCAATAAGGGAGGCAATGGTTACGATTTCATCTTGGGATAAACTAGTTTTAGAGATTGCAATAGTTTTATATTTTTGATCGAATGTATTTCTCATAAGGCTTATTACAAAACTAACATTTGCATCCTTGGGAATAAGATACGTATCGGGAAAGAGGTAGCCCTCGTTGGTTGAAAGTTCTTGCGCCCACATGTCTTCGTATGTTGGCATTCTTTTTTTAAGTATTTCAGCAATTTCTGTGGCTCTTAATCCTTCGGGTACAGTAATCCAGATATCAAGTGTTCCGTGAGTCAGTTCTCTTCCTATCTCTTCTGCTGACATTCCGGGATTGAGTCTAAAATCTCCAGCTTCGATTTCTTTATCAATTCCAAGCCTTTTCGTAAGGATAAAAAAAACTATCGGGTCCCTAATGAGGTTTTCTTTCTTAAGATTATTGGCGATCTGGCGGACTCCCTGACCTTCCTCAACTACCAATATTTTAGGGGTTTTATCGGTTCTACTTACAGGATTTGTTCCCCAGACCCACCAAAGGGCTCCGGCAAAAATTAGAAGGACGAAAATTATGAGTAATACTGAAAGCTTCTTCATTAAAGCTTAAACAAGGGCAGATTAGAAAGGCTATCTTTCGCCTCTTTAAGATTATACATGTTTTGAGTGTAAAATGTACAGATAACTTCTCCTTTTTCGATAGGTTCACCTATTTTTTTATTAAGATAGATTCCTGCAGTCTTAATTTTAGGAGATCCTAAAATTCTAGCAATGGCTGAAATATTCCTAATATTAAATGATTCTATTTTGCCTTTATTTTTCGCCCGTACCACGAATGAATATTTGCCAGGTAACAAATCCTGACTTTTTACATTCGGATCTCCTCCCTGAGCTTTTATTATTTCTTTCATTTTTGATAGTGCAAGTCCGGAAGTCAAAATTGAAGTCGCCCAGCTTGCCCCGTTTTTGTAGGTTTTTCTGATAGATTCTCTCTGCTCCTTTGAGCTATCTTTAAGGCAAAGCTCTAAAAGCGCACCGGCAAGATTTATACTTCTTGCTTCTAAATCCATTGCTCTTTTTTCGTCCTGTTCCAAAACCATAAGAGATTCTTTTGTTTCCAAAACAGGCCCAATTCCTCTACCTGCCGGCTCTTCGGTTTTATGAATTAGTACTGTCATTTTAATTCCAAATTTTTTTGCCAGTTTTTCAAACTTTTCTTTAAGTATTTCGGCTTGAGAAAGTTTTTTAACTTTTGTGGAATTTCCCCAAGGAATATCAATTACTACATGGTTTGATCCGAAAGCTATTTTTTTTGCCATAATTGATATAAGAATTTTATCGTAACTTTCAAAAAGCAAAACCTCCTCAACTTTTATAATTACATCATCAGCCGGGGCTATGTTAAAACTTCCTCCCCAGACGATACACCCTCCGACTTTTTCAATAACATCGTATATTTTTTCTTTTGACAGGAGGACCGGTGCTAATATTTCAAAATCATCAGCTGTTCCTCCGGGAGTAGTTATTGCCCGTGAAGAACTTTTGGGAATTTTAAATCCGGCTGCCGCAATTATCGGAACTACAATTAAAGTTGTTCTTGTTCCCGGAATTCCGCCAATTGAGTGCTTATCCGCAACAATTCCCGAAAATTTTAATTTGTCACCCGTTTCGACCATTGCTTTAGTCAAATAATAAAGTTCTTCGTCGGAAAATCCTTTAGAAAATCCTGAAGCTGCAAAATAGGTGGTTAAGACGTCTCCTAATTTTTTTTCGGAAATCTGATCCATAATTGCATAGATTTCCTTGTAATTAAGTTTTTTACCGACAAGTTTTTTTCTAATGGCGGCAATCGCAAGATTTTTCTCTTCCATAAGCTTCCTAAATTATTTTATTTGGTCGAGGGCTCTTTTTATAAAACCGCGAATAACTTTAAAAATTAAATAACTCACCTCGTCAATAAATTTTTTTATTTGAATTTCCATAATTATAATTTTTCTATTTTCGCCCTAACAATTAATCTTTTCCAAACCGTTCCCGGAGGAGTACAAGTTATAAGAGTAATAAAGCTATCTCCAAAATTTTGAGCAAGGACCGATGTATCCTCCGGTTCAACGACAGTTATAGTTTGGATTTTATAATTGTATGTCGCTCCGTCTACAGTAATTTCTATGATATCCCCAACAACCACTTTATAAAGATTTGCAAAGATAGTTTTATAATTTTTTGGATCAAAAAGTTGCGGAAGAGTGGAGTGTCCATAAATTACATTATTTCCTTTAAAAGGCGGTAAGCTATCCGAGTTATATTGAACAAGTTGTTTTGAAAGATCGCCATTCATGTTCGTAACGTTTGCATTAGAGATCCCTATTTTCGGGATTGAAAGCGTATAGTTTTTGCCGTTTTTTACTCCAGCCGGATTAAAATTCGGATACCAATTTCCAGCTTGGGTATAGTCGGTCGTCAAACTTCTGCCAGCATTGTAGATAAGATTTCCAATATTCTGATTTGAAACAAAAGCGGTTTTAGGTATAGGAATTTCTAGGTTTTGTGATGCAAAAACAGGAGCGAAATAAATTTGCCAGGAGAGTATTGGAAAAAATACATATAAAAATAGACCCGCTCCCAAAAGAACTATGATAAGAGATAAAATCTTAACCCCATTTAACCTACGGGATTTTTTGTAATAATATTTAGCCATTTTTCTCGATAATGAATTTAATTTTCCCACTTGATATGGGAAGCCTTTTTGGAAGAAATGGAATACTGGGGCTTATTCTTATTTCAACAGTTTCTACTTTCGGAAGTCCTTCAAGCCGTCTTTGCGCATCGCTTAGGGATTTTCCCGCAATTTCGGAAGCCAAACTCTTCTCATCTATTTTTGGAAGAAGAATTGCAGTAATTTCCATTATCCCCGAGACCCCATCATCGGTTTTTTCGAAATCTTTCACATCTAAAGACAAGTTTTTCTCATCAATAACTAAATTCGGCCCCAATTCTTTCTGAAAGCTGTCTTTAGCAAAACTTATCAGATCCTTCTTGCTGTAGATAATCCCAGTAAATTCAATTTCGGCAGTAAGGCTTACCTGCTGCGCCTCATCGTCCGCGTCTTTACTAAAACTTTTCTTGGAAAAATCTTCGCTTGAAAAAACCGGAAGAAGGACGCTATCGCTTGTCACTTGTTTGGAGAGTTCTTCTCTTGCTTTTTTCTCAAGATCCGAAGTTAGCTGTTTTGTTAATTTATCAATATCTGCTTTTGCAACAACGGAAACATTTTTTGTAGTTCCTCCCGAAAAAGCATCGTCGTTTTTAGCAGCAACGGTTGAAAGTTCGCCAATTGTAAATTTAGTACCTGAGGGCAGGTTATAAGAAGTCCCAAATTTCGAAGCGGTGACCGTGACATTTGCCTGTCCGGATTTAGGATTTATAGGATCGCTTGAGCCAGAGGCTACTGTTACGCTTTTATCTAAAGTGAATTCCAAATTGTTGGATGAGGTTATTGCAGTTCCTTCCGTAAAAGTTCTCGGACTGTCAGCGCTGTTAAAAATCGTTACTGTTCCTTTTGCTTTGTCTCCCGTTTCCTTTTTTCCGGTCGTATCAATTGTCGATTTTCCGTCCTGCGTATCAGTGACAAATTTTCCCGAAATTTCGTTATTTGAAACGTCAGTTGAGCCTTTTGTAAAAGTAATTTTTTCTGATTTTGCTGATTCTTTTGCCGAAACACCCAAAGTCAGCGTAGCAGAGGTTGCGAAAAGATATATAAATAAGAGAAATACCAAAAGGATAACAGCGCCAATCCCAATAAGCGCCGGTTTTCGCTTCATTGTTTTTGTGTAAGCGAATACTTTTCCTAAAGTTTGGCGCGCGCCTAAAAGAAGAAATCCGGCTTTTTCCGGAAGTTCTGCCCGGCCGGTTTTTTCTTCTTTAATTCCCTCAGGGATTTCAGCTGTGTCTTCCACCGCCGTTAAAGGAGACTCGGCAGGAACTTCGGGCACTTTTTTTGGCATTTCTTTTGATATATCCGCTCCTTCTTTAAATCCGAAATAATCGCTTGACATCGCCTCGCTTACTTTTTCAACAGGCTCTTTAAGTTTTTCTTCCTCAAGCGCTTTTGCTAGCGAATCGCCCTCTTTAAACGTTTTATCCAAAGTATCCATTACGACAGATAATCCCATTTGTGAAACTGCTCCGAATAAAACCGCTTGGGCATCAAAATCCAGGGGAAGAGAAGTGATTTGGGGAGGATGCAAAAAAGGAAGAGACTTGCTCCAGGTGAAGCCCAAAAATTCCTGTGTCAAATCCTCGTTTGAGCCAAAAATAATTATTCTGGAAGGAAGGACTTCGGGCGCCTCGAAATGTTTAAGAAGTGCATCAACCGTGAAGGGTTTATTTTCATGGACTTCCGATGTTTTTTCCTCAAGTATTTTTCCGGCTTTAAGAAGAGATACCGTTAGTGCGTTTTTTCCAACTTCGCAGAGAATCGCAGAAACAGGCGCACCTTCCTCTTTTTGTAAAAGGTGGGAAATGGCCTCTGTCACTACCAGAAATCCCATGGGTTTTAGATCCAGACTGTCTGAGATTTTTTTAAGCTTTCCGAGGTATTCTTTTTTAATTTTTCCCTCTTCGACCCAGTTTCCTTTTATTCCAAAAATTGTTTTGTGGCTTTCTACATTATCGGGGAGGGAGGATTCGGCATCTGAAATTGC
>Ga0209518_1001282_pt1 | contig 27882 bp, 31 predicted proteins | sample RifGroB1_FD_183993 | JGI IMG/M metagenome (GOLD analysis project Ga0209518, IMG submission 183993) | Groundwater microbial communities from Rifle, Colorado, USA - Groundwater B1 (SPAdes) (version 2) | ecosystem: Environmental > Aquatic > Deep subsurface > Groundwater | place: Rifle, Colorado...
AAGATAAGCTGAAAGTTGGTTTGAAAGAATTTGTTTGATATATTTAGAGAAGAAAAAGCGGAAAAAATAAATCGGCGAATTCCGGAAAATTTAAATCGGTGCTGACAGTTTTCTTATTTTTTTCTTTTTTTTCAAATTCTTCTATAATTTCTTTTTCTTTTAAATCTTCATAGAGTTCTTTGAGTGATCTTTTAATTAATGAAGATGCATCACAATGATAAGTTTTTTTTAAATAATTTAATAATTTTTCTTCTTCCTCATTAAATCTTATTGATGTTACTGCCATTTGTCATATACCTCCTCTCTTTTACCTATATACACAACTTTTATATCTTCACTTTCAAGAAAAAAAATTGCTCGATATTTTCCTTTTCTTAATCTATAATATTCTTTAGAATATGAACCTTTTATCTTCTTAATAACAAATGATTTCATAATAAATATCTCCATAAAAATATTATTTTTTTTATAATTTCGCTTAACATTTCCGCTATAAAGGAGGTTTTGCGTAGTAAAATCTGCCGCAAGACCAAGCCAAAGGTACAACGATTATGGCGTGTTAGCTTATGGGCGTAAAAATTAATCTAACATTTTATGTTATTTATTTTCTACCACATTCATTTTTATAAATTGATTTGTCTTCCAATCCCCATCTGAATCAATATAATCAATAAACTCTATCAATGCATTAAATATTTCTTTACATTTATTTAATGAAATACAAATTTTAGAATTTTCAATAGTTTTAATCAGTTGTTTTTTATTTATTGAAAGTTTCAGTCTATTTTCTTCATCATATTCATTTTCATTTTGTATTAATAACCTTGGTGGCTTATTATGAACAAGCTTATTTCGATATGTTATTAATTCTGCTAAATTGATATATATTTGAGATTTTTTATTTATACAAAACTTATTATCAGTTATTAGTGGAATTACTGCTTCTAGCTTTTGTTTAAATTTCAATGAAAATAATGAATCTCTAATTATTTCTTGACTCGAATATTCTTCATTAGGGGCATTTTGGAAACGGAATGTATATATCTCAAGCTTATCATTTAAAAAACATTCAAGAGCTGACGCTGCTGTAATAATAAATGGTATTTGTATTTTACTATTATCATTATTTTCAAAAACATTAATTAACTCTTCAATGCTTTGTATGTAGTCGCCATATATTGAAATACTTATATCAAAATAGTTCATTTAGTTCCTCAAATATTAAGCAAAGATATATTTAAATCTTAACGCCTTTCAGCTAATGTTTCGGACTGATCCGAAGTTGCGACCCTAAGGGAGCAATTTTGGATAGTCCGTGTTAGGCGATCGTGCATTTTTTTCCTTATTATTCTTTTTCACTCTGCTTTTCATTATTATTTCATAAAATAAGATTTTTTCCGTTTCGATTTTTTTCAAGAGGGGTCGGGGGTGAATTGAAAAAATCGAAACACCTTATTTGTTTTCATTCCACTCTTCAAAATCATCACATAGCTTACTTGTTAAATCCTTTGTTTCTTTTACAAAGAAATCTCCAAGATCAGATTTATTTCTTCTTACATATTTTTTGTAAAGCAAATCAAAATCTCTGTAAATCTCATCTTCACTAAAAGCATTTCCTTTATCTTTCATCTTTGCAATAAGCCTTCTTCCGTTTTCTGGTAAAGCGATAAATTCAAATAGTTTTTCAATCTTATCTTCAAACTGTTTGATCAGTTCTTCAATTTTTTCTTCTGCTTCGTTCCTTTTTTTGATTACATCAAGAATATTAAATCTGTATTGCTTTGGCTCGGAATCCGTTTTTTTGCTTTTTACTTTTTTCTTTTCTCCGTTTTCATCGTCTTCATTTTCGCCTTTGGTTTCAATAATACCGATTTTGTTATCATAATAAATAATAACATCATCAACGATTTCTTCTGACTTATTGACTACATTATATTCATTGTTAAATCTTCTCCAAAACTCTAGAAAAACTTGCTCACTGTATTTTTTATCAAGCTCTATGACATATTCTATATTATTCAAAATTCTAAAATATTGATTGATTTTCTTTTTGAGTTCACCTGCATGTTTTGGATTGTTTTTGATCCAACTATTGAAGCTATTCTCAATACTAATAATTTTATGTGCCTCATTATGAGCATCAATTATTTCTTTTTGAAACTTCTCAAAGTTATTCTCATATGGAGCAGATACCAGTAAATCTTTGTAAATTTCACCCAAAATCTTTTCTTCTCCCAGTGGATCAAAATCACTCACTACAACATTACTAAAATGTTCAAATGCTTTTTTGATACTGGCTACATTTACATTTTTGTAGGAAAAATCAACAATCTTACAATCATTTTTATATTTAGTTGTTCTGTTTACTCTTGAAATTGTTTGAATTGCATTGATGCCTCTAATTTCTTTATCCAAAAATAAAGTTTGCAATTTAGGTTCATCAAAGCCTGTCTGCAACTTATCTACTACGATAATCAGTCCATTTTTTGCAAGAGCAAAATTTTGCAAGACTTTTTCTTCTGTCAAACCTCCATTCAAATTACTTGCACTTGAGTATTCTTGATTTGGACTATATACAATATGTATTGGAGCATTTTCAAATCTTTGATATTTTTTTTCTTTTACTTTTTCTTGATAGATTTTATCTATTGATTGTTTGTATTTGATAGCACTTTTGATTGAACTTACCGCAAGCATAGCTTTTGCCGTTCCTCTGATCTTAGGGTAAACAGTGGTGAGCAACATTGGCACTATAAATTTGCTTACAATATCTTGGATTCTTTCATCATTTTCATAGATCTTCTTTTTCCTAATTGCATATTTCTTACCCTCAATATCTACTCCAGTATCTTCATCATCTGGGATTTCTTCTTCATAGCCAGTATCACCCTCAAAACCTTCCAAAGCATTTTCAGGTTCTTCAAAATACATCTTGGCAGAAACGGGAATAATACCTCTCAAAGGATTCAAAATATACCCATCTTCAATAGCTTCTTTCATGGTGTAGCTATCAAATGGAATCCATAATTTTTCACTTTCCGCATATTTGTTGTATTCTCCAAATCTTGCCAAAGTATGATCGCTTGGAGTTGCTGTAAAACCGACAATCAGATTTTTCTTTCTTTTTGTCTTTGCATATTTTTCACTATCAAAACTCGCTTGCAATTCATCAAACAAACTAATCATTTCTTCATGCTGTGCTCCAGAATTTGATCTATGTATCTCATCAATCAAAAAAGCAATTCTGAGTGTTGCCAATTTTTCTACCACATCAGAAGTCAAAATTTCTTTGATACTGTTAAATTTCTGAATATTTACGATGCAAATCCTCGTATCGCTAGAAAGAGCTTCCAAAAATTCTTTTTTATTACTGACTTCAATATACATCTTGTTATTCACATTCATATTGAACATCTTGTCGCCGATCTGATCTCTGAGTTGGATTCTATCTACAATAATCATCACTTTATCATAGATATAGTGTCCATCTTTTTTGAGGTCTTTGAGTTGTAATGTGCTCCAACCGATAATATTTGATTTCCCAAACCCTGCAGCATATTGCAAAAGCAAGGAATAAATATTTTTATTGTTTTGGTATTTTTGCCTTTTTTCGATCAGCTCTTGTTTTCTCGTTTCAGAAATTCCCAGTCTTGAAAGTTCTGCTTCTAGCTTTTTCAAAAAATAATCATCTTCTTGTTCGTGTGCCAAAAATTCATCAATCTTTTTAATAATCTTATCCGTTCCAAATTTTTGCTTTGGTCTTGGAGCTATCAAAACACCTTTTTCATTTTTGGTTTCTTTTTTGTTGCCTATTTTGACTATTTCTCTTTCAATAAAGTTATAATACAAAATCTCTTTTTCTATCATCTCTTTGCTATACAAAGCCTTGAATACTTCTTCAAATTGAGCGACTTTGTCCAAATGTTTGTCACTCACAGGATAAGCCTTGAGATCGTGCATTGCCTTTTTCTCGTAGTCTTCAAAATCATACTTTCCTTCTTCTTGCAAAGCTTTGATTTCATCTAAATACCTAGAAATATTTCTGATAACATAAGTTTCTCCAAAATCCGTGGTAGTGATATGCACCGCTTTTTCAAAAATCTTCAAAAAATCTTTTCTAATCGTTTGGCTCACATCATTTCCATGAGCGATTTTGAGATATTCCAAACTTGCTTCCAGATAATCTTTGACAATCTTTTTTCTGCCTTGTTTGTGTGCTGATTGATTATTATAATTTGATTTGAGTTCGCTATATCCCCAAAACATTCCATTCACAAAAAAGCAAATATCAGGACGGAAAGTAAAAAGAGTTTTGCCTTGATGTTTGAAAGAATAGGTTAGCTCTTGCACGACAGAAAAGATATTTTTATCAAAGAGTTTCCCTCCATCAAATTCGCCACCGCTTGGATAAAAAAGATGAAATTTGAGCCCTTTGAAAGTAAAGGTTTTGTTATTATTGATAAATATCGCCATATTGGTCGCATCTTTTCTTCTCTCTATCAGCTCGGCGGTAAGTTCTTTGATAAGTTTCTTTTCATCTCCGCCAAATTGCTTCAAAACTTTTTTGTAATTATCTTTATTAAGTTCGGTTTCCGATAAAAAAGAAATCAAATCAGATTCTAAAAAAAGTTCATCTGACACGATGTTGGCTTTGGATTCATTGAATTGAAGTCCGTCTTGCCTTTCGCAGAGGAAATGAACGAGGTATTTATCTTGTAATTGTAATTCTTTCATAGTTTGTCCTTTAAAATTATAAAACTTTGACTTTGCCAGTCACTACATCGTTTATGAGAATTTTGCGGAACTCCTGCAAAGCAAGGATATTTTCATCAATCTTTTTGACGATTTGGTCTATTTTACTGGTTTTTTCGTCAAGATAGTTGGCAATGGCGATTTGTTCGGATTTGGGTAATTTAATAAATTTTATTTGGCTAATATTTGTATCGTTTATTGAAAATTGTGTAGTTCCATAAGAATACATATCCTTCTCAAAAATAAAATATCCTGATATTAAATAGTATTTAATAAAACTTAAATGATTTTTATTTACATCAAAAGCACAAAAACCAGTTGATAAGATATATTTTTCGCATTCTTCTTTATTGGAAAAAATATAAGATTTATTGGTGTCTTTCATTTTTGCAAACCAAGCGGTGTTTATTCTTGGTTGCATATTTGCCCTTGATGGTCTTTCATCGTAAGTAATTGTTTCTTGAACAGAAATTATTTCATTTTCTCCAATAGAAGCGGTTGATAAATACTCCTTGTTACCTGTAAAGTTTTTAATTCCACTTGATAGTAAATTAAATTCATCCTTCAATCTCTTCACCTCCCAATGCTTCGGTATCTGTCCAATCCACTCGATCCCGCTGTCTTTCATCTCTACAGTTTTATCCAGTCCTTTGGTAACGACTTCATTGATGAGGGTTTGTTTGAGCTGGGTATAGCTTTGCTTTTTGACTTTGAGGAGTGCTATTTTTTTATCAATGAGAGCCGTGTGCTGGTCGAGATAATTGGCGATGGCGGTTTGGGTTTGCTTGTTTGGTAAAAATAAAGGTAAAGCAGTTAATTCAGAATCATTGATTGCGGGATAACTTACACCTTTTGAATATTTAATAACATTATCAATAAAACTTTCACCTATGACACTATATTTCAAAAAAAATGGCAAGATTCTTTTTGGAGTTAAAACAGAAAAACCAGTTGAACAAATTGTATTTTCTTCAATGTTTTCAAAAAAATATACTGCTTTTAGATATGTCCTGACTGTTGAAAGTATTACATCATTTTTTCTTGGGATTCTTCTTGCTCTACTTGGAGCATCTTGAAAGTAAAAAACTTCTGGCTTATCATTTAATTTATCAGTACCAACATTTGAAATATCAATATATTTAATTTCAAGAAAAGGATCTTCATTGTTAGACAAAGATTTTTCATTTGAAGAAATTACATCTTTCAACCTCTTCACTTCCCATCCCTCTGGCATCTCTCCCAGCCAGTCTATGCCCGATGCTTTGTATTTTTCGTATCTTTGTATTTGCATATTATAATCCTAAGTTAGATTCTAAAAGTTTTAAATCATTATCCAGAGTTTTGATCTCTGAAACGATTTCATCAAGCGGTTTTAATTTCTCAGGCTTGTAAAATACTTTATTAAAATTGATTTCTACCCCAACGGTATTATCAAGCAGTTCATACGGTTTGGTGATATACTTTGCCATAAAGTCAGATATGTTTTTTTGATTTTCTGATTCTATTCTACTGTATGGAACAATCTCATAGTCTTTTTGATAATCTGGAGTGAGTTCCACAGTTATTACGATTTTTTCGCTTTGAGTTTTTGTCGCTTTTTTGTAGCTGGATTTAATGATTATTTTACCACAACCAAGTTCTTGTTTTTGTTCGCTTGATTCTTTGATGATGGTTTCTTTGTCATTATTAAAAGAGTAAATACCGTCTTTGGTATGGATTTTTATATTCTGTTCTTTGTAGTCCAGTTCATTTATTTTTACTTGCAAAAATTCTTTGTTGTAGCTTTGTAAATCTGCATATTCTCCCTCATATTCTGTTATCTCAAAACTATCAAATATCATTTCATCGTCTTTGGTTATTTTGATTGGATCAAGTTTGAGAGATTTTTTATCACCCAAATAAGTTTCCAAACTCTTCCCATTTTCATCAAGATTGGTCAGCATCAGAGCTTGTTTGTTGAAATAGAAAAAGTCTTTATCAAATAACTTGGCAAAGTCTTTATCCTCAAATTTATTCAGAGCTTCTACGACTTCTTTTTGATCTTGTTCGGTGAGTTCTTTTCTCTTTTTCCCTTTGTTCTTTTTGAGGAGTTGGAATTTATCACTGGCATTGATGAGAATTACTTTGTTTTTTCTCTCTGCTGGTTTGTTTTTATTAAATACCCACAGATAGGTAAAAATATTTGTATTAAAAAATTCATCGGTTGGCAGTTGGATTAGTGCTTCTACCCAGTCATTATCAAAAAAATATTTACGGATCTGACTTTCTCCACTTCCAGCATCTCCACTAAAAAGACTTGATCCATTGTGAACGACAACAGCTATTCCATTTGTATCAAGTTGATAGATGATATGTTGGGTAAAAAGTAGTTGCCCATCAGAAATAGACGGCAATGCGACAAATCTTTCGGTTTTATCGTTTTTGATATCTTTTTCATAGCCTTTCCAATCCACTCCGTAAGGAGGATTTGCCACGATTACATCAATTTTTTAGCAATATGGGGGATAGTAGTCAGAGTGTTTCCATAAGCAATATCAGAATCTTCACGAAAACGGCTTTCAATCTTGGCAAGAGCATACAAAGCATCGTTCCAGTCTTGCCCAAAAGTTGCGGTTGGTCTATGGAGTTTTTCTTTGATTTTGTCTTCTACACCAAAAAGCATGTTCCCACCACCACAAGCAGGGTCATACACAGTGACGAAAGTATCTTGTTTTGGAAGTTTGTGAGCACAGATTTCACCAATAAGCGAGATGATGTCATTTGGGGTATATTGTTCTCCAGCAGTTTCTGCTGATATATCTGCCCATTTTCTTTTGATATGTTCTTCCAAAGTTGTAATTTCAGAGTTGTCAAAAGGTTTGAGATCAATTTCTGCCCAAGCTTTGACAAAAGCAAAAAGGATGCCTTTTTTTCTAAGTTGTCCTGATTTACCAGAAATATCAAGATATTTTTCTTCGTGTTCGCCTTTGTTTACCCCAAGTAAGGTTTGGGTTTCAGGATCAAAACTTTTGAGATATAATTCAAGATCAGTATCAAAGGTTTTATCATTTTTGACTATATCAATCAGTGATTTGTTATTTTTCAAAATATATTCATTGTAGCCTTGTCCCATGTCTTGCACCTCTGACAAGAAATCTTGTAGTTGATTTGGTAAATCAAAATCACCTCTGACTTTGTCCGCTTCTCTAATCAGACGACTTTCAACCATCATCAAAGCGAAAAACGGCATCATAAATTCTGGAAATGTGCTTTCTTTAAATCCAACACCACGAAGAAGATCCGCAGTTGCCCAGATTTTTGATTCATATTGCATTATGTTTTGTGCCATAGTTTTATATCCTTAAAAGTTAAAGTTTGTATTTAGTATAGAGTATTTCTCTTTATTTTCCATCTGTAAAATCAAATAAATCATTTTTGCGAATACTTGGAGCAAATATACCGCTTCCCCCTCCTTTTAAAAAATAAAAAATTAAATTTTCGTTCCTTTTTCATAATCTCTCTGCTTCCATTTTTAGAGGAAAAAAATGATTACACACAACGATTCTGTGTATACGACGTTTTTGCGAAGCAAAAATGTGGTTGTACTCAACCCGAAGCTTTTTTGAAAAAAAAGCTGAAGCGTATACACTTAGTTAGGCGAAGAAATTTAATACTATTTATCTTTACCCATACAAAATTTTATATTACCTTCCTCGTCTTGCTTTATAAAAGCAGTCCCTTGTGTATGCATAAAAGACCCATTGTTAAAATTTACCGCAGATTTATCTGTTGTAAACGAAGAATTATTGCCTATTAAAGAACTACCAGACAAACTTCCATACTCCATAGATTCTTTGGCATAAAAATTTGAATTTTCTATTTTAAGAAAACCGTTTTCTGCTAAAGCCTGAATTATTTTTTGTGATTCCATTTTAACCCCATTAACTTCTAAAACATTAGTAAGCTCTTTTATAAAATCAACTTCTGAGGTTTTATTTTCTTGACTTGAAAATTTCTTTATTAAATCATAAACAGCATTAGAAGCTACTCCTAAACCTATTTGTCCAAGTAATGTTAATAATTCCATATTCTTCTCTCCTTGTTTAATTTTTTTCGCCTAACTCCATATATACGCAATGCGTAAAACAATCCGTTTTAAGGGTGATATACGCATTTCATTCCTTCAATTCGGTTATTTTACGCAGTACCCATCTTGCATCATCATTGATCCGGCACAGGCTGATTGTTTTTCTGAGTTATATGCCTCATTTCATTAAAAATAACATACAAAATATTCAGAAACAAATTTGGATTTGAAACCCGCTGGAAAAATCTGGAATAAGGTTTATTCGGGTAAAACCAAAAACAGTTCATCAAGAACAGTCTATTTATCTTTAGAGATCAGAAATATTATCTTTTATTCCTGATATTGCTGATTGAGGTAAATGATGAAAAATATCCACCCCTTCTTTACCGTTTTCGATCTGGAGACCAACGGGTTTCAAGAGTCGAGCGTGTTGTCGATTTCGGCGCTGAAGGTTTATTATGACCGGGAAAGCAAAGGATTTGGAAAAATCGAAGAATACAACCGCTATTATTACCGGAATAAGAATGAGAAGGCCAACTTCCATGCCCTCAGGGTCAACGGTCTTTATGACGACAATATCCGGGATTTGAGGGGGCAGGCAGGCTATCCCGAACAGTTTCAGGACGATATCGGGGCTTTTTATGAGTTTTCAAAAGACAGCGTGTTTTTTTCAGCCCACAACATTGCGTTTGACCGTTCTTTTATCCCTTTTTTTGAAAAAAAACAGAAATTTTTCTGCACAATGAGTGAAAACAAAGCAATCAAAAACGGAAAGTTCCCTAAGCTTAGGGAAGCGGCTGATTATTACGGCATCAAAGTAGAGGATTTCAATCTTCATGACAGCCGTTATGATGCTTTTTTATGCCTATCGGTTATCAAAGCAATGGCGGAGGAAAAAAACAAAAAACTCATCCGGCTTTTGAAATAAAAACAGAGTCAGAAACCTTGCAATTTTTTCTATCTTTTTGTCAATAATAAGATTACAAATAAAAATATTCTCCCCTTCTCTTTAAAAGAGAAGGGGACGGGGGATGAGTTCAAAAAATCTTGATTTTCAAAATCGGCTTTGTCAATTTTTTTTAAATTTTATGGACTGGAATGATTAAATTTGATTCAAACATCCGGCAGATTTGCTAAAGGTTGAAAAAAAATGAATTTAAAACTCAGTTTATTTTTCCTCGCTTCTCTTTTTTTATTATCAGGAGGGCTGATTTCTTTTCTCCCTTCTCTTCCGAAAATCAATCCGGAAATAAAAAAGATTATTTTAAAATCAAAGTTTCAGGTAAGAATGGGCCTTTACGGAATATTCAGCATTTTCATTTTTTGTTTTCTGTCTTTAGACAGCCTGATGGTGATCGGCGATCTCCTCCCTCTTTTATCCTCCCTTTTTCTGACTGTTTTATTCTGGATGGGATATATCAGAGACAACCAGTCGATTGATGAAATCATGATTCGAAAAGCTGATAAAGCCCTGACCACTTTACAGGTTCCTTTTGGATTTCTGGGATTTTTCTCAGGGATTTTGCATATTTTTCTGGCAGAACTGCCTATTTTATAAAAATGACGGATTGAATAAAAGGGGATTTTGATGAGCAGATTTTTAAAACGATTAGGATTTATTTTATTCTGGCAGATGATTATATGGCTTTTTTTATTAATAATCAGCCCGTTTTATTATATTGTCTGGCTTATTTTTTCATTGGTGTATTTATTTTTTATTGTCTATCTGGCTTTTCAAGTGATACCCGGCAGGAAAATGGAAAATCAGCTTCGGAAACTTTTAATAGAATACAAGAAAAAAATAGAAGAAAACCAGGAAGCAAAGACAAAAGCTGCAATGCGCCCCTTTACCTGCCCCGCCTGCCAGCATGAGACTCATTTTCTTGAATTTCTGGAAAATAGAAAATGCCCGAAATGCGAGTCTAAAATTTGGTCCACTGTCATTGGTCAGAAAGAAAAAGAATACTATGAACTTTATAAGTTTTTTGAAGACTATTCCAATTTTATCTCTCATCTTTCTTTTAGACAAAGAAGCCGGCTCAAGAAAATGTATTTTATGGAAACGGCTGAAAAAGAGGGGCAATGATTTTTTTAACTCCATTCTTTCAGGAATTGGAAAAAATAAAGTATTTTTTAGCTCGCAATGTCTTGTTTTGGAGCAGTTTGATTGAGCATTCCAAAAACAGCATTGTTCTTTTTTTAGCGGGATTAAAAACAGAAATTCTTTTATTTCTCCTTAATTTCGGAAAAAATACAGAGTCTTTCGCCAGATCATTGGTTTCCGATTTAAACAATGTCTTGCACAATCATTCCGAATGGATTAAAATCGTTATTTTCACTTATCTTTCTATCTACATTGTTATCAGCGGCCTTATCAAACTGAAGCAATGGCTCTTGATAAGAAAAAGAACCAGTGAAAAACAACTTCAAAAAATAGATGCAGAGATTGAAATCAAAAAAACAGGCTGGTTTTCTTCCGATATTTTTTTGAATCTCTTTAAATCCTTTAAAAATAGACTCGCTTATTTTTCCGTCAGTTTTCTGAATCGAATCAATGATAAATATGAAGATTCGCTTCTTTTTTCCCAAACAAACCAGATTTTTCATTTTTTCATTCCCGCTTTCCACCGAACGCTCAAGATTTATGATTTCTTAGTCCGTTTTCTGGAACAGTTTTTTATCAGCCTGAAAATCATAAAACTCAGAATTCAGGAAAACGAAATTCTGATTTCACGCCTGAAAGAAGAAAAAACAAAAATAGAAATTCCAGAACTTCTTTTAAACGAATTCAATGAAGAGGGAGAGGAAGAGCGAGCCGCTCTCTACGCTTTTCCGGAATATGAGTCGATCAATGAGAAAGTAGCCACCTACTGGAAAAATCATGGGAATGCGAGTTTTTTGATTATTGGAAGACAGGGGACAGGAAAAACTCTTTTAATCAATGCAATGTTAAACAAGCATTTTCAGTCTGATATCAAACAGATGAGAATTGTTTTAAATCCCTCAGCCGACAAAAATGAAATCTACGAATCGCTTCTTTTCGCTTTGACAGGGAAAAAAACAACTGAGGAAGCATTAAAAGTATTAACCGACGATTTACCTTCCAGCATTATTATTATTGAAAACCTTCACTACCTTTTTATCAGAAAAGATTCCGGCTTCCAATTGATTTTATCTTTTTTAGCCCTGATGGAGCAAGTCAGGAAAAAACACTTGTGGATCATTACCATCAATGAATATTCCTACCGTTTTCTCACTCAGTTCATTGAATTGGGAAGTCCTTTTGAATTTCAGCTTAAGTTAAGCATTTTTAAAACAGAAGATATAGAAAAACTGATTGTTAAAAAAGCGGAAAGCAGGGGTTACACCATTCACCCCAATATTGATAAAGCAAAAATAGATTTTCTTAAGAAAAAAATCAAAAAAAATGAATTGAAATACGCGGATATTCCCCGTTACCTGATTTCCCAATTTTTCGGAAAACTGGTTTCTGAGTGTGAAAACATCTTTCCTTCATTGTATTATTATTTTTTAAATTCAATTGTCAATATCGATCAGAAAAGAATCTATCTTGAAGATACGCAGTTTACCGACCTTTCTTTTCTGGAAAAACTAAAGCCAAGTTATTTTTTTATTTTGACTGCTGTTTTGATTCATGATCATCTGTCAATCGAAGAATTACAAGAAATATTAAAAATGGGAAAAGAAGAACTTTTTATTTCCCTTGTTTTTTTAGAAGAAAAAAATATTTTAAAAAGAGAAGCAATTCATCAAAAAGAATTTTATTTTATTGACCCGGTCAATATCAACAGTGTCAGTAAAATATTAGTGAAGAAAAATTTTCTTTATTTTTAAGGGTGCAAACATGGACAATATTCTTGAAATTTTTAGTTATAACCGGGTTTTTACCGTTATTTTAGTTTTAATTGGATCATACGCAGGAATCAAAATCGGTTCGGCTGTCTTAAAAAAAATGGCTGAACGGTATTCTCAAAAAAGAATCCAGATCAATGGACTGATTCCTATTTATAAATTACTGATTTATTTATTTGCTTTATTTTTCATTGTTTTCGGGATTTTAGAGGTTTCTAAAGAAAGCCTGACTGCACTCGGTCTTTCTCTGGGAGTCGCTTTGGGCTTTGCTTTTCAGGATATTCTGGGAAATATTTTCGGCGGTTTTATTATTATTTTTACTAAGCCTTTTGCCGTGGGCGATAAGATCCAGATTGGCAGTTTTTACGGGGAAGTTACTGATATCAGCCTGCGGAGGATTTTAATTGTTACTCCTGATGACAGCGTTGTCAATGTCCCCAATAAAGCAATCCTGACAGAAAACATTTCCAATTCCAATGGAGGAGAACTCAACTGCCAGGTAGTAGCAGAAATTTATCTGCCCATTACCACTGATTTGGATAAGGCAAAAAAAATAGGCATAGATGCCGCTTATTCCTCTCCCTATGCTTATTTGAAAAAACCTGTGGCAATCAGATTTAAGTATCATTACGATCAAGCCCCTGTTATTCTCATGAAGGTCAAAGCCTATGTTTTTGACCACCGTTATGAGTTTGTTTTTGCCTCTGACATTGTAGTGCGGGTGCAGGAAAAAATGAAAGAAGAAAAAATGCTTTAATTTTTTGTTCCAAAAGAAAAAGAAATCACTTTTTTCGGACAAATATCCGCACAAGCTCCGCATAAAATACATTCATTATGATTTATTTTTCCGCTTTTTACCATTTCCGGCACATTCAAGCTCATCGGACAGCTTTTTTCACATTGACGGCAGGAAATACAGTTTTTGGAATCTGCCTTAAGTCTGAGAGAAGGAAGATGAATCAATCGGCTGACTTTTTTCCCTAGAATCATAAAAGGCGACATCCAGCAGGCAACATGACAGGAAGCTCTTTTTCCCACAGTAAGAGAGAGTAGAAGAAAAAGAAAAATCACCGTATAATAAATAATATACTGCCAGGGAAAACTGATTGAGATTCCGTTTTCCACCTGGTAAAAAAAATGAATGCGGAAAATCCCTCCAGCCCGGATGGCTGTAACTATCATTAAAATGATCCAAGGAAACCAAATAACCCATTTGATCCAATTAGTTCTTTGGCTCACCTTCTTATCTTTGACCGCAAAGCAGATCTCCTGAATCCCTCCGCAAGGCATGATCCACCCGCAGAAAGCCCTTCCAAAAAACATCGCTCCGGAAAATAAAGCCGCAAAAACAATAAAACTGCCGTTCACCAGATTTTCAGACAGCCCCATCATAATCAGAAAAGGTGAAAAATAAAACTGGGTAATGGGCAGAAGTAAAAAAGAAAGAATCAAAATCCCTTTCCTTAAATTCTGGCGTTTCATATAACACTCCTCAAAATTTTTCGACTTTGTTCTTTTATTTTATTTGGAATATCTGACAATCTTCTGGTCCCCGGCAAAACTATTTTTTTTATTACTTTAATCCCTGAATAGCGGCAGAATTCATTCATTCTGCTGATAGCGCTTCTGGATTGGTTGAATATCCAATTCAGAGGGCGGGGAGTACTGCAGGCAGTAATTAGAACCGCTTTTTTCCCTTTCGCATGAAAAGCAATGGGAGGCTTATTCCCGTTTTGCCGGATCACAAAACCAACCAGCCGTTCAAAAACTTTCAGTAAAACAGAAGAAATATTCCCCCAGTGAGTAGGAGTCGCAAAAACTAAAACATCCGAATGAAGAATAGCCTCTTCAATCTGCTTGATATCATCCCGGAAAACACATTTTTTATTTTCAATGCATTTTCCGCATGAAGTGCATTCTTGAATCGTTAAGTCAGAAAGAAAAAGCAATTGGGTTTCAATTTTACTTTTTTCGGCTTCTGACTGCATCTCTTGAATAATCTGCCCTATCTTTCCCTCTTTTTTTGGACTTGCATGAAAAAAAACAACCTTCATTTTTCCTCCCTTTTCATTTTTAAATCATTTAAAATTTGAATTGATTCTTCTGCCCAGTCGATTTGAGCCTGATAAATCTTTTTTCCCAATAAGACAGTCAGCAAAAAATAGGTATGATCATCATTTTCTAAAAGGGCAGATTTGAGTTGTTTTTCATAATGCCCCATCATATTCAGATTAGTTTCATTTCTTTTTGAAAAATCTTGAAGCTGATCAATGCTATTTTGAACCGGTATCTCATGAGCAAAAAAAAGTTTAACTAAAATGGGATATTTCAGCTTTTCTTCCCCAGCCGGTTCAAAAAGCCATTGTTTTAAAATTTCTATTCCTTTTTGCGTGATCGTATAAATTTTTCTGTTTTGGCTTTCTGGATTGATCTCTATTTTTTTGACTATGAATCCTTCTTTTTCAAGATTTGCCAATTCAGGATAAATTTGTCCAAAACTGATTTCCCAGAAATAACGGATACTGGATTCCATTCTTTTTTTAATATCATATCCGCTTAAAGATTCATGCGAGAGCAATCCCAAAATTAAATAACGGGTATAGTTTTCTTTTGCCATTTCCACCTCTTTTTATATCTTTTTTAAATATATCAAAAAGATATACTGAAAACAATTTTTTTTCTCTTATTCTTTTTGTTATTATTCTATACAACTCAAAAAGGAGTCTCGAATGAAAAACAAACTCTATATTATTCTTTTTTTAATGGGCATTCTTTTTATTTCTTCTATTTTAAAAGGAGAAGAAACTGCCTCCAATAAAGAAACAAAAGTTTTTTATGTTTTGTTTGAAGGAATCAGGCTCCGTGAAAAACCGGGACTCGACTCGAAAATCAAAATACTGGATCGGCTCTATCAAAGCGAAGAAGTCACTTTTTTAGGTGAAACCAGCAAATTTAAAACAAAAATCACTTTAAGAAACAAAGACTATGAAAGCGTCTGGTATAAAGTGCAGAAAAAAAACGGATCAATAGGCTGGGCATTTGGCGCTGCTTTAAGTTCTGAAAAAGTAGAACCATGGCGGGTTCTCATTGTCTATGATCCCGGAAATCCTGAAGAAGCTTCCGAAGATTGGCTTTATTTCACCTATGAAGTATCGGAAAAGTTTAAAAAAGACGGTGTGCAGATTCAGGTTATGGGAAAAAAAGATTCAAAGAAAATTAAAATCGGACCGGATAAAAAAAATCCGATCATGGAAATGGATTTAAAAGATTATTTAAAAAAGCAGGCTGGATACCTTTTACTCCAGGCAGGAAAAGATCCTTTTTGGATAGACCACAGCCCCTCGCAAACTGTTATTGATGCAGGGGATCAGTATTTTTACAAATCGGGGGAATAAAAAAATGCAGAATATAACTTATAAACATTTGCCAGCTTTGCTTTTATTGATATTATTGTTATCCGGATGTTTCGGATTTTCAGGAAAAACGATTGTACTGACCGATGCTCTTGTCAAAAGCTTTATCAAGGCTCAAACCGAACTTTTCAAAAAAGGCGGAGAACTGGCCGGATACGCAAAAAAAGCCGAATCAGGAAACATTGATTCAGGAAAAGCAGGATATGATAATTTTTTAAAAATTATTCAAAAAGCAGGTTTTAAAGACCTCAAAGAATACTTAGAGACAGCCGCAAAAGTAGGTCTGGTCTTCAGTGTTGTGCAAAGTGATATTTATGTGGATAAAATGAATCAGCTTTTTGAAGATCAAAAATCCTTAATCGGGGAAAATTCAGAGTTTCACAAAATGCTCAATGATCCTGATATTCCTGAAGAAACAAAAAAAGAAATTCGTAAATCCTTGAAGGAAGCGGAAAACCAGATTGCGGGCGCAAAAAAAGAATTTGACCAAAACAAAGAATGGGCGGATTTAGTTTTAAATTGGGCAAAAAAAGGCGTGGATGAAGAATCGGCTAAAATTGTTTTAAAGCATAAAGATGAGCTGGAAAAAATGTTTACATTTCAAAATCAATAATTTTAGAAGTACGGTTTTTAGAGATAAAATATTTAATAGCTCTATTTTGGGCATTGAGCGGAGTCGAAATGCAAACACCTCGACTCCGCTCGGTGTCCAAGTTAACGAATTTGCTGTTTTATCTGTAAGCCGTACTTCTCCTGAAAAAAATTTAAACCTTATCAGACTCAACACAATGAAAAGGATTCCCCCTGACAGGCTGATGAATCTGGAGCTGATTCCCTTTTTGATAGCCTGATTCATAGTCTTTTGAATAACTGTAGCTTGTTTTTGTTTTGTACATCCCCAGCTTGCCTTTTGTTTTCTGGATATAGTCTTTTACATTCGCTTCTTTATAAAGCATCAGGTCTTTTGAAAGAGCTATTTTTTCCCTGTCTTTTTTCTGTTCTTTCAGTTTACCAATAATACCAGTGATAAACCCAAAATAAAAATCTTTTGTAGAGCCGAATTTTTTATAGTTTGATTTTGCCTGTTTTTTAATAAAGTCATAAAAATAGACAAAAAATTCAATATCCTCACTATATCCGATAGCCGTGATAAAAAAATCCTTCCCCTGTTTTGCCCTGACAGCGGTAATATCAAAGAGAGCTGTGAGCGAGCTGATTAAAACAGTCTCCCATTTTTCCATCCTCTGATAGCGGATAATCTCGTTCTCGTTGATATTGCCATCCAATTGATGATGGTTGATTTCAAACATTTTTAAATTATATTTGTCCAGAAGTTCTTTTGCTTTTAGGGCAGCAAGTTCAGCTTCATGGAGATTTGAGCTTTTAGAAAGATTAAAAAGCTTTTTAACCTTTTCAATGATTTCTTTTTTGTCTTTTAATTCATTCATTTTTAAATCCTGTAAAGATCAGTTCTTCGATCTTCAAAAAGGTTATTGTAAATATTAATAGATTTATTGTCAGCGTCAAAAGGGTCAAAAAAAGCAGTTTTTATCTCTTCATTATCTTTTCCCGATTCGCTTAAGATTTCTCCCTTAGGAGAAACAATTCTTGAAAGCCCGATAAAAGATAATTCTTTTCCCTTTGCTGTTTCTTTACCGATTCTATTGCAAAGGATGATGAAAACCTTATTTTCCAGAGCACGGGTGATGGTTGCGGCAGGACAGTACGGTAAAACTAAATTGGCTGTGTGAAGAAGAATTTGGGCGCCTTTTAAAGCAAGAGTGCGGGCTGTTTCTGGAAAAAACCAGTCAAAACAGATCATAAGCCCTACTCTGATTTTCTTGCCGCGAATTGTGATCTCAATCGGCTCAAGAAGAGAATCGCTTTTGATAAAATATAGGATTTCTTCAAAAAAAAGATGCGCTTTGCGGTAAATACGGTATTCTCCATTTGGAAATACAAGCATAGAGGAATTATAACAGCCTTTTTCAGATTTTTCAATAAATCCTCCAAAAAGATAGCAATTTCTTTCTGAGGCTGTTTTTTTCAAAGTCTGATAAGTTTCCCCTTCAGGAAATTCTGCCCATTCTTCAACCTGTTGTTTCGAGCTGAAATGATATCCAGTCGTAAAAAGTTCAGGAAGCACAAGAATATCCAGTTCATCATGAAATTTTTCTACTGCTTCGGCAACCCGCGCCAGATTGTGTTTTTTATCCCCAAAAACCGGATCAAATTGAAAATACCCTGCCCGAATCATTTTTCATTCTCCTTATCTTACTGCCACTGTATTTTCAATAATCAGGGCAATATCTTCCACTTTTTCAACCAGTGCATCAGCATCTTTAATTTCTTCTATCGGTCCATGCCCGAAACAGCATCCAATAAAAAAACACCCGGTCTGCCTTGCCGCATCAAAATCTGAGGAGCGGTCGCCGATCATCACAAGCGCATCAGGAGATTCATTATAAGAGTTGAGATAATATTCCAATATCTGTCCTTTTCTCTCAATCCCTTGTTCTTCTACACACACAAAAGGAGCAAAAGGAAGAGAAAATTTATCAATAATCGCCTGCAGGTATTCCCGTTTCCCGTTTGAGGCGACCAAAAGAGTATAACCTTTTTCCTTGAGAGATAAAAGAAGAGGCACCACTCCCTGAAATAAAGTTCCGCCTTCATTTGAAATAAAAAGCTCAAAATTACGGATAAGTATATTTCCAAGCGCTTCTTTTTCTTCACGGGTAATCTGAGGAAAAAGGGTTTCATAGATTTTCTGCACCGGCTGACCGATCAGCGGTTCTATTTGAGAAAATGAGGGTGCGGAAAAAGATTTCCCATACTTTTGATTAAATAAATCAACGCTCTCTTTGTAAACCCGTTCAATTAAAGGTTCGGATGAATAAAGCGTTCCATCCATATCAAACGCTATCAGTTTTTTTTTAATAAAGCCCCCCCATTTTTCTTAAATTACCCAGTTTATTTTGAAGCATTTTGTCGTAACTATTAAAAATTCCGTCGTTTCGTTTGAAAACAGTTTCTTGCTGGATTGATTTTTTATTTTCAGGATTTTTTGAAACTTCAGAGAGAACTTTTCGAAACTGCCCTCTGGAAATATTTTCAAAGTAAAAATCATAAAGCTCCTTGAAAAGCTGGGTTTCAGTATTGTAAGGCGGAATTTGGTAACAGAAGCGAATGCTTCTTTTAGATGAATGAAAGGCAATCGAAAATTGGTTTTTCAAAAACATTTCATGATAATGAGTCGCAACTCCCAGTCCTCCGATAATAGCAAGATAGTGATTGAGCGTTTCTACGAAACCGTAGTCAGTATAGCTTTTTTCTAAAAGGTCAGAGATTTTTTTTACCAGGAGATAAAGAATATTCTTTTTTGAATTCTCTTCCGTCTCCAACCTGAAATTAACGCCAAACAGATAGAGAAGCTTTCTTTCCAGAGCAAAGGAGATGCTCAAGTCTTCTTTCACAAAACAGTGGCTGTCAATACTGGTCATGACAAAAAAATGAATAAAATAATTTTTATAGCGAAAGTCTGTATTTTCAAGAATAGAAAGAACTTCTTCATCATCTTTTCCTATCCCCATTCTTTTTAAAATCATTTTTCTTTCATCATGAAGGAGAAGATTTTCAGTGTTATTTTGATAATCCTGTTCTTCGATACTTTTCTTTTCCTGCTCTTCTTTTTCCTTATCTTCAAATTTTTTCTGATTTGTAATCAAACGGGAAAGCATTTTTTTTCTTTCTGCCTCTGAAAGAGAATCAAATTGTGACATTGGTTTGAATCCGTTTTAATAATTTTTGGAAAAAAGTAAAATCTGGTTCTTTAAAAAAAGCGCTTCCGACCACAAACCAATCAGCGCCCCTATGGTAAATCCTCTCTAAATTATCTTTATCAACCCCCCCATCCACCTGTAAAATAATTTTCAGGGAAGAATCATGAATCATTTTTTTCAGCTCAGCAACTTTTTCTACACACGGTTCAATCAACTTCTGCCCCCCAAAGCCAGGCTCGACTGTCATAATGAGGATAAGATCCAGATACTCTAAAAAAGGAAGTAAAACATTGACCGGTGTAGCAGGCTTGATCGATATTCCAAACTTTTTTCCCTTCTTTCTAATCTCTTCGCTGACTTTTCGGATCTGGGAAGGATCGACCGCTTCATAGTGAATCACGATTAAATCAGCTCCCGCCTCCAGATAATGCCTGAAATGAACCTCAGGTTTATGAATCATCAAATGCACATCAAAAAAAAGAGCTGAATGCTTTCGAAGATCACTGACAAACTTATGCCCAAAAGTGAGATTGGGAACAAAATGATTGTCCATCACATCAAAATGAATTACCTCAATTCCTGCTTTTTCCATTTCCTGAAAAGTCTCTTTTAAAAGAGAAAAATCTGCTGAAAGAATCGAAGGACAAATCAAAGTTTCATCTCCGCAAAGTATTTTTTTTGTTCATTTTCAATTTTATAAATATACGCTTTCGGGATTCCATAAACCGGCAATGCACGGGTAAAAACCTCTCCCGCGTTCATGCGTCCTTCAAAAATAACACTATAATTTTTAGAATCAGAATAAGTAATATGGATTTTCACCCTGTTGAGTTCTCCAGGGATTGTGTATTGAATCACTATTACTTCTTCTTTTTTCCCCTTCAGTTTTCCAACTGTCAGCCTAACCGCTCCGCCCCAATAAATTGTTTCGCCGGTTTCAGGTTTCTGCATCACAATTTTTCCATCTTCTTCGGGTTTTTGAGTTTCCTTGTAAAGAATCTCAAACTTAAAATTATTTTTATTTAAAATCATGAGTGCTTCTTCAAGATATCTGCCTTTCAGTCCCGGTGTTTTTAAAGCATTTCCAAGACTTACTTTTAAGGTCATTCCAGTCGCTTTGTCCACAATTTTCTGCTTTAATGGCGCCTGATCCAGTATTCTACCAAGCGGCTCTTTACTATTGACCCACTGAATATCTTTGATAAAGAGTTTTTTCTTTTCCTTGTTTTTGTCCTGATTTAAAAGCGTCTGCACTTCATAAATTGTCTTTCCCCTGAAATCAGGCACTTCAAGCCAGTTCTCCCCTAAGCTTGCCGTAAAGATAATTTCCCGCCCTTCTTTCACTGTAAAACCTGCTTCAGTCTGCTGGCTCATGACATAAAAAGGAGGGACATGTTCTGAAAATTCGGCGATAACATAAGGCTTCAGATTCATAGACTGCAGAAGATCCACTGCATCTAAAACAGAAAGCCCTTTTAACACAGGCACTTGAATTTCTTTGTCAAACGACTTCATGAGTTTATAAACTCCAAAAGAAGTCCCAACAATGACTGCGATAAAAAAAATAAAAAGAATCAGAAGATTCTTGAAATGAATAAAATACAAACTTTTCCGCTTCATCCTAATTTTTCTCCTACTTTTAACTTATATCCGTTTAAAAAATCCAGATAAGAAATCTCTTTTCCATTGGCAGGCTGAAGAGAAAGGATTTCTATCGCATTTTCCTTTGCTTTCACAATCAGACCTTTTTTATCTGCCTGAACAATTTCCCCCGGTTCATTCAAATCCCAGTCTATGAGCTCTATTTTTTTTATCTTCAATGCAGTTTCTTTGTATGAAGTAAATATTTCAGGCCATTGAATAAAAGCTCTCCATTTATTGAAAATATCATGCGCAGTTTCATTCTGCCAATCGATTTTACCGTCTTCTTTGTGAATTTTTCTGCAATAGGAAGGAGTTCCATTCTGAGGAATAAACTCTACTGTTTCTTTATTTTTCAGTTTTCCGATAAGTTCTGCCAGTCCTTTCACGCTTAAATCAGCCAGTTTTCTCCGCAGACTGATTGCAGTATCGTTTTCTTCAACCGGTATAGGGAGTATGGCAAAAACATCCCCTTCATCCAGTTTTTCGTTGATTTTTTGAATCGTTATTCCGGTTTCTTTATCTCCATGGAAAAGGGTCTGCTGAATAGGAGAAGCCCCTCTGTAATTCGGGAGAAGAGAAGCGTGAATATTCACTGTTCCAAATTGAGGAATATCAAAAAGATTTTTAGGAATAATTTTTCCATATGAAATAACAACCATTAAATCCGGTTTCAGAGCACGGATTCTTTTTTCAATTTCAGGGTTTTTGAGATCAGTATCCTGAAAAACCGGAATATTGTGTTTATGTCCAAAGATTTTTGGTTCAGGGACTTTGGTCTGTTTTTTGTTTCTCCCATACGGCTGATCCGGACCTGTAAAAATAGCTGCGATATGATTGTATTCATAAAGAAATTCCAGTGCGGGAAGAACAAAATCTGAATTTCCCCAGAAAATAGTTTTAAACTGCATGAAATTTAAAAAGCTCCTTCAGTTTTTTTTCTACTTTTGACTTTTCTCTCGGAATCACTTTATCCACAAAAAGAACCCCATTTAAATGATCTGTTTCATGTTGAATAATTCTTGCAAAAAAACCGTCCGCTTCAAATTCCAGCGGGCTTCCATCAATATCCTGCGCCTTCACCTTAAGTCTTAAATTCCGTTTTACTTCAGAATAAATTCCCGGAACAGAAAGACATCCTTCTTCTTTCACTTCGCTTTCAATTCCAATGGTCTCGATTTCAGGATTCATCAAAACAATGCGGGTCAGCCCGTTTTGAGAAGGATCAGGATCGACAATGGCGATCTGAAGACTTTCTCCTATCTGGGGAGCCGCCAGACCTACGCCGTCCGCTTCATACATGGTTTCAATCATATCATCAATCAATTCTTTTAACTCATTATCAAATTTTTCTACTTTCGCTGCTTTTTTTCTGAGGATGGGATTCCCATAATAACAGATTTTCCTGACCATGCTGAACCTGCTTCTGTGATTTTATCTTAAAAATTTAATCATTTTCAGCGTAATTTTAAAACATAACCTTTATATTTGTCCATGAAAAAGGATTCACCCAGATTCCCCCGATAATGAACGACCAGTGAAGATGGTGACCTGTAGAGACCCCCGTGTTCCCTACTTTTCCGATTAAATCTCCTTTTTTTACCCACTGCCCTTCTTTTGCAAGAACTTTTTCAAGATGAAGATATTCTGTAAAAATTTCACCGCCGTGATGAATCAAAACCATATTTCCTCTGTGGAATTGATTTCCTGCCAATAAAATTTTACCGTCATTGGAAGCATAGACAGGAGTTCCTTTAGGCATAGCAAAATCCACCCCCCGGTGAAAATAAACCGCTATTTTTTTATTATTTTGATAAAGATTTCTTTTATCACCAAAAAAATATTCTTTCGGATCAATATTTTTGATGGGAAGAGCAAAGGATTCTTTAAAATAAAGCGATTCTGAAAAGATTTTTCTCTTTTCACTGACTTCCTGATTGCTCGCTTCCTTCTCTTTAGATTTTCCTACAAACTTGTTTTTTGTTACAGGAATATAAAGTTCACGGATACGGGATTTAAAGTCATAAAAAACCAGAGGATAGATTTTTTCCGTTTCTCCCGAAAGAATTCTGAAAATTTCTTTTTTCCGGCTGTCATCCAGATCAACCGCAATAAAAAAAGCATATCCTGATTTCATTTTCACAGGAGTCAGTTTTTTAGTCCCCAGATAAGCTTCCGGCTTTTCGATTGAATTGATTGCAATAAGATATGCCTCTCCTTTTCTCACCATAGAGGGGATATGAACGATTTCCTCCCCGGCCTTGAGAAGGAAAGAAGAAGATAATTCTAAGAAAAAGATAAAAATAGCAAAGAAAATTTTTTTATAAATCTTCATTTTTCCCTGATTTCAATTTTATAAATTATTTTTTTGATCTTGCATGATTTTTTTATGCGGACTAAATTTACAGCGAATCAATATAAAAAGAAAACTGTTTTTCCTGCTGAGCTTCTGATTTTATTTTTCCATTCAAAAAAAACAAATCTTTATAATCTCATTTTATTTCAATTCGCAGCAAGAGTATATTATAATGTATTAAAAAAATAAACACAGGAGAATAAAATGGCAGAACAAAAAGGAACAAATGTACCTATGATTCTTGGAATCATAGGGGGAGCGCTTGGACTTCCAGGAGCAATTTGCAACGGACTTTGCGCTGGAGCGGCAAGTTCAGTCATGACTGAAGCATCCAAACAAATCGCAGAGCAGGGAGGACAGTACTCAGCTTTGGCAGATAATCTTTCTACAGGACTGCAAACCACATTGATGGTTTATTTTGCGATTGGCTTGATTACTTCAATCGGAGGACTTGTTTTCGGAATCTTAGCAAAAAAAATGTCTCTTGTTGCCGGAATTGTAATGATTATTTGCGGTATTGGAAGTTTTTTCAGCGGACTCCTTGGAATTATTGCAGGAATTCTTTTTATCATCGGCGGTATTTTTGCCCTGGTTCAAAAAAATGATCCCTCCAGCACCCCGGCTCAATAATTTAAAATTCAAATAAAAACAATTGAAACCTATATCCCAAGGTAGTCTTTGAAAACCTGTTTTTGAAGGCTACCCCATAATTACGAGGCTTTATGTTTGATTACTTAGTATTATCCGAAAGTTTAAAACTCCCTATGTACAATCTCTGGATTGCGGCAGGATTAATCGCCGGTTTTCTTTTTCTGGAAAAGCAGCTTTTTAAATACAGTATTTCGGAAAAAGAGCAGAAAAAAATCTACATTGCCATTGCTTCTTCTATCCCGTTTGGTTTTTTTGGCGCCAGAGCCTTTGATTCATGGGTTACAGGAGTCGGTCTGCTTTACGGAGGATTTACTTTTTTTGGAGGATTTTTATCCGCCAGCTTTTGTTTTCTGCTCTTATTACGGATATTCAAACTTAAAATTATCAATACATTAAACATTTTAGTTCCTTCGCTTGCCCTTGCTCATGCATTTGGAAGAATCGGATGCTTTTTCGGAGGCTGCTGTCATGGAAGCGCTACCCATTCTTTTTTAGGCGTGATTTTTCCTCAAAACAGTCCTGCCGATCTTCTCTACGGTCAAAACCCCGTTCATCCCACCCAGCTTTATGAAGCTTTTTTTCTGTTTATTCTTTTTATACTTCTGATCTGGAAAGTCCCCTTCCGTTTCAGAACCTCATTTTATCTTATAGGATATGGGATTTTCCGATTTCTGATTGAAGAATTGAGAGGAGACCCCAGAGGAATCCTTTTGACTCAAACTCTTTTTTCTCCCTCTCAGCTTATTTCCCTGGCGTTGTTTTTAATAGGAGTTGTTCTTTTTTTTAAAAATAAAACTTCAGCCTCCTGTTGAAAATTTATTTTTTTAATATTATTATTTAAAAGATATCTTTTAAAAACCGCTTGTTTTAAGAAGGGGAACAAATTAAAGGATAAAGATAAAAACACGATCCGGTTGGTAGTCCGGATGTACATTTTCATGTATCAGTAACCTTCCCCCCCATGGGATGTCCATTCTTTATCTGTGGTGTGTAATGGGGGTTAAACTATGTTTGTAAAACTGACTGTTTTTTATGAGGCTCCTTTTTGGATTGGGATATTGGAAAAAAAAGACTTTTTTTACTCAGTAGCTCGAGTTGTTTTTGGAAATGAACCAACAGAACCCGAAATATATGAATTGATACAAGAACAGTATCTGAAAATTTATTTTACAGAAAAGGTTGAAAACTTATCTTCCGTTTCTTTAAAAAAAAATCCGAAAAAGCTTCAAAAAGAAGCAGGAAAAGAAATTCGAGAAAAAAAATTTCTTAAAAAAGCTTTTGAAGTCATTCAAGCAGAATACGAAAAAAAGAAAGTAATTTTGAAAAAAAAGACAAAAGAAGAAAAAGAAGCGGAAATAGAAAAAAAATTCCAGATGAAACAAAGCAAGAAAAAAGAAAAACATCGAGGACATTAATTTTTTCGGTTTTAAAAGATATTTTCCCCTTCTTTTTTATCTCCCGATTAGACTGAAACTGTTTTCTTGTTCCTTTCCCGGATATATTCATGATTATACTCGTCAAAGGTATGCACCGCAGTAATGTAAAGAGGAAAATCAATGTATTCCTTTTCATAAAGTTCTTTGATATAATTGATCGCTTCGGAATGACTTTTCTTCTGAGCGTAATGCCTTCTGGAAGTCATCGCATCATAAATATCCGCCACTGAAATAATTTTACTTTCTTCCGGCAAAGCTTTATTAAAAATCGGATAGCCGATTTTATTGCTAAAGTTATGATGACCCAAAATATACACCAGAGGCTGTGGCTTATGATTGCCGATTTCTTTCAATTTTGCAACCGAGTTAATCGGGTGCTCTTTTATATTTTTCCATTCCTCTTCTGTCAAAGACTCCGGTTTATTCAACAGGCTGTTTGGAAGACAGAGTTTGCCAATATCACTGTTGATCGCCGCCACCACCAGATTTTCTTCCATAGCAAGATCATAGGCAGGACGGAAACTTTGAAACATACTTCCCGGTTTGATTTGAAGGTATTCATGCATTGTATCGTAAAGTCTCTCGGTAAGCAGTTGCGCCACTGGCGCTTTGTACTTCCCCCTGATTCCAAAAACCTGATTGTCAATATATTTCAATAATTGATTGGAAAAAGGCTGGGGAGAATAAATTTTAGGATTTTTGAGAGTTTTTATCGGAAGCCATCGCCCCAGATTTTCCCTGACACAAAAATCATCTCGCAGCATCTGGAGTTTTTTGGCAATAGCGACAGCGTAAAAAGAAACCGAAAGTCCATGGGAAAAAGTAATATAGTTTTCTTCATTTTTTACTGCCTGAATCATTTCTATATAATCAGATGCATGCGCTGGAAATTGAATAATGTTTCTGAGATAGCTCGCAATGTTTTTTGATATGACAGGGTTGTTTTTTGAAGAAAGCTGGATCGTATTATCAATAATCTTTTTCTGAAAGATTTCTTTGATTTCATAAATATTCTTTCTTAAATTCTTTTTCACATCCGCAACCGGTTCAAAATCAATTTCTTCCAACCTGGCTTCTATGACTTCTGCTTTTTCTTCCTGATAAGCTTCGCTTAAAAAACTTTCCAGCCTTTCATCTTTTGAAACAACAGTCTGCCCGCTTCCATCTGTTTCAGGTAAATCATTTGATTTAACAAAAGCAATTTTAAGTTTTTCTTTCGATATCTTCGTCCCTTTTGTTGCAAGGAAAGCGCCGGATTGATGGAAAACATCAAAAGGAAGAGGTTTATTATCATAATGATTCGGGTTAAATTTTGTCGAAAAAAAAACCAGTTCCTGTTCTTGTTTTGCTTCCATTTTTTCTCCTATTCTGTTTCAATTTACTTATGGGCAGTTCTAAAAATAGAGAAAATTGTCATCGTATATTTAAAACTGTAATTAAAACTCTAAAATACTACTTTTAATATTTGGGGAAAATTACGAAAAAGGCGAATAAGTCAGTTTCTGTCATTGGTCATAAAGACCGTCGGGAATACTTGACCCGCCTTTTTCCTTTTCAATACTGAACAGTTTATTAGGCTAAAAGCCTGTATGTACGATGATAGTAAAAAAAAGGTTTCGTAAATTTTCTTAAAAATAAATTTAAGGAGTTTTTACAATGAAAACAATAGGAATTAATGTTTCTATGGATGAAATTGATCTGGCTGTCTGTGAAGTTCCTATTACGGGAAAATGAAAAATAACAAAAAAGGGTTTGATAAATAAGTATTGCAGTGCGCTTTTTTGTAGTTCTGAATATACTGTCAGCACCGATTTAAATTTTCCGGAATTCGCCGATTTATTTTTTCCGCTTTTTCTTCTCTAAATATATCAAACAAATTCTTTCAAACCAACTTTCAGCTTATCTTTCATCC
>Ga0209518_1001283_pt1 | contig 27844 bp, 33 predicted proteins | sample RifGroB1_FD_183993 | JGI IMG/M metagenome (GOLD analysis project Ga0209518, IMG submission 183993) | Groundwater microbial communities from Rifle, Colorado, USA - Groundwater B1 (SPAdes) (version 2) | ecosystem: Environmental > Aquatic > Deep subsurface > Groundwater | place: Rifle, Colorado...
TGGCGCTGGGGGAGGCGGGCGATGTCGGCCCCCTGCCACTGCGCGTCGTGACCACCATCCCCGCCTACGACGCCGCCTACGCCTACGACGCCGCCTACGACGCCTACGACGCCGCCGCCGCCTACGCCGCCGCCGACGCCGCCTACGCCGCCGCCGCCGCCGCCTACGCCGACGCCTACGCCGCCGACGCCGCCTACGCCGCCGACGCCGCCTACGCCGACGCCTACGACGCCGCCTTCGCCGCCGCCGATCGACTGCCCAGTCGGCTCCCGTGGTGTCTGCGCCCGCGAGCCGTCGTCCGGCGCGCGGCACGCTGGTACGTGGTCCACGGCGATGCACGGCCCAGCCCATGGATGCCGCTCATTGAGTTGTGGAGCCTCGGGGTCCTCCCCATCGGTGTAACGGGCGGGGAATTTTGCGTTTACATCGCGGGGGGTTAACAGCCGATGAGCAACCTAATCTTCCATGTCCGCCCGCTTCGTGCCCTGGGAACCGATCCTGTCCCGACAGTGTGCGCATATCCGAGGAGCCAGAACGGCCCTCACGCGATCAGGTAATGCCGGGGTCCACAGACGGCACCACTCATCCGGGCACGTCGCGCATGAGCCCCATCCCACATATAGCCACCCCGCAGGGATAAGCGTCATTGTAGATCACCAGGCGCCGGGCGGATAAGGCGGCGCGCGATCTCTAACGGTCGCTCGTTGCGGACGACTCCCTGGCCGCGGGTTCCGTCGGGGAACCGACCCCGGGCGTTCCCCTCAATGGTGGCAAACACACCGAGGCCGGGATCATATGACTCAACGATACATATATGCGTTCCATACCCGGTGCCGGACTTGCCAATCAGTAGGATGTCCCCCTCGAGCGGTGACACGCACATCGCGGCTAGGTCTGCTGCGGTCGTGTGATCGTGCATCTGGCAATACAACCGGCGCGGCTGGTCTTGCGAGGGCGCCGGGTTGATGTATCGCCCCACCGGCCGATATGCCGCCCATCGATCGAGCCGATAGGTGCTCGCGAAAAAGACACTCCTCCACCGCTCAGACAGTCCAGCGGCGCCCCAGCAATGGGCGGCGAATGCACCGCACCACTCAAAATCACCATCGCCTTTGTAGGCGGACTCCCATCCCCAGTGCAATCCCTGCTCGCCGCGGATGAAGCCATCTATCTGGGAGAGGGCGAATTCTTTTTTCGCAGCGCCGGGGCGCGGGTCAACGATAGTCGATCTCCATAACGACAACGCAACCTCAACAACCCTCGCGCCGGGAGCCTTCGCATCGCACATCTATTACCTCGGATGACTCGGATGAATGGATATACCATAAAATGTTTGAGGCTTCTTGCGCGAGGCCCGGGAGCCCCATCGCTGGAGCAACGCGCGCTGCTCCAGTGATTGAATGAGTCCCCCGTCCGCCGAGTCCACCACTAGCACCATGCCCCCCAGGAGCCCGAGAGCCGTAACCCAGTGGCTATCATTATCTACTGCGAGCAGACAGGGGTATCCCATGAGCAATGCACCACATACCAAATGCCACGCGGCGGAGCGGTCCCCTGTAGAGAACTCTTGCGGCGCAAATCCCAACATCCTCAATGCTCGCTTGATCCCCCTCTCGTCGGTGCCCTCGGCGTCGGTTCGGGCCAGCGTCGCGGCAGCATCCTGACTGACGCGATTGCCGAGGGCCTCGAGCGCATTGGCGATCGCTGCTGGTCCACACCCGTGCGGGGCCGATTGGAGTTGCATGGGTCACCCTACATGCATTTACGGCCATCATAAATTTTCCCGTGCCACGAAAAACGCCCATCAATCACTACTATCTGATGCACCGAGAACCGAGCCTTGCCGGCCACGGTGAACATTTCAATGCATGTCCACCCGTGTTGCCAGTTCGCATCCGGGCACCATCGCCAGGCGTCGGGAACCGATGACCCGTGTCCCTGATTCCACGCCCCGTGTATGTGGGGCTCCTGGTTTTCATCGTACACTGTTTTGAGCCTGCATTCAATCCGGTGTGTGTGCCCAAAGACGGTGGACCGGTGCCCCTTATTGGAGAGGAGCCAGTATGAAGGATGTAAAACACCGAAGCGCCCTCCGACCCTATCTCCATGCTCCCAGCTGACGGCGCCTATGCGGATGCGCGATCCGTGGCCATGGACTCTCACGACGGGCGGCAGCTCTGCCAACCGCCCCCAATCCAACAACCCGAACAATGCAGGATTGGCGTTGACCAGTGCTTCAAGCCGCCGCTCATGGTTTCCAAGGATGAAATGCGACTCGCGGCAAACCTCGGCGATGGTCTTCCAATAATCGCGCGCCTCCCGAAATTCGGCCAGCAGCGTGCTCTCATGTGACAGCGATCGAGATGCCGGCTTCTCGTACCGGGAGATCCCGAAAGCATCATATTGGTCGCCTACATTGACGTGTACATCGGGGCGCACGTCCCGGAGCCAGGCAAGCTTCGCGTTTTCTACTACCCTGTCGCGGGTGCCGTAATGGTTGTCCCCGTCGGAGAACACCAAACGGGGGACGTCGCCGGAATGGATGTAGAGGGATTCGGCCGGGGGTGGGTCTGGTGCTCGAGCGGCCGGAGGGATGTTTAGGGCTTCGGATGCGCGGGCTTCGGGGATTTGGACGAGTTCGAGGGGTGGGGCATCAAGGGATAATGCGGCGGCAGTGGGTGCCGCATCCCCAATCAGATCCGCGCCGTAGAGCGCCGGGAGTTTTGGCAACGGCCATCGTTCGGCCCATCCCCGATATGCACTGTCGATCTGAGATGTGCTCACAGAACGACCCAGCATCAGCTCGATCTTGGGCCGCAGATCATCCATACCGCGCGATTCACGAATCAGGCGGAGAACGGCATCGCGGTGTGCGTCCCACGAAACGCGCATTAGCACCACCCTTCGTCGATGTCGTCATCCGACATGAGCCGACCAATGCCGGTGATTTTGGCTTCCAACACGAGGATGTGATCGCCGAGCTTCTCGCCAATCTGGATGTATGCCTGCGCCGTGCGTTTCTCCCCTCGGCCCTTCGCGAACGCCGCCCAACGCACGGCCAGGTCCCGGTAAAAGTTCATGTCCTCGATGCGCTCGCGGATCTCATCGCGCAGCATCGCCAAGTAATGACTGGCGATCGGACCAGCCTTGCGCGGCTGTGCCATCACGGCAACTCCAGCAGCTCGCGGAATTGGTGGAGAGGAACCGCGAAGCCCACATGCTGCCGATCGGGATGCACAGACCGAGCAACTACGAGCCCGATGAGTTCCCCGTCACGGAATACGGGCCCCCCGGAATTGCCCCCGACGATGCGAAACCCGAGGATCAGAGTATCGGCTGATACGCCCACCAGATAGCCACAGCGATACATGAAGAAGCTCGGATCAAAAACAGAGGCGCAGACGAGGTTGCCATCGGATACGGGAGCCATCCCAGGAGCAGCATAGTCGCGAAAGGGGCTCTGTGTCCCCACGACCACGAGCCGGGCCGCATCGCCGCCCCGCGCGATTTTGTCAACCACCATCTCAACCGTGAGAGGTCGCCCGTAGGGCGAGGCGGTGATTATCCATGGGCCGGCTTCTCCGCACCCATCAATCACGTGCCTGGCGGTCAATACATGCCGCGTCGAAACCGCAACGCCGGAGCCCCACCCGCCAGAGCCATCGATGCATTGCACCGCGAGTCGGACAGTGCTGGAGTAGAGCCGCTCGCGGGCGGCGGCGGTGTCGTAGGGTACCCTCACGGTGGGGTGATGTCGGCAGGAACTCGAGCATGCCATGAGCGCAACAAGGGCGAGGAGACACGACGCGGATATTGCTTTCATGGCGAGCCTCTCTTTCGGTTGTTTCGCTCCTTGGGGGTGGATTCGTTCGTTGGGATTTTGTTAGACGGTAGAATCCTCAGGGATTGCTACGGTCATATCGCATCGCATCTACCAGATCCACCACCCGGCCCGGCAGTGGTGTTGGCGGAGGGAAAAGACGGTCGGCTATGCGGTTGAGAGCCGCCAGCACGACCTGGTCGTGTGGCATCAACACCTCTCCTCGGAGTTGCCGATATGAGAGCATATCGCGTGTGTCGAGATATCGGGTCACGAACTCATCCATGCTCATATCGTCGCGCATTTTTTGGAATGCTCCTGTGCCCTACGATAACAAGGCACATGTGCGCCCGCAATCCTGGCAAACACCGAGACCAAGAGCCCTCGTGACGCGCTGTATATCTACTGGCCCGGAGCACCGGGGGCAAACACGCCGCACAGGCGCCATGCGTCGCGGGCCCATTCTGCCATGCGCTCGAGATTCACGGTCAGAGCTGCGGCGGACGTGGCGGTGAGACAGAGCAGGTTTGCCGGGCATCCCTCTGCGCTTAGGGACCAGGGGACCCATTCGGGAGGAGGCAGCGTAAGACACGCCCGGTCAACCCTTGACGCCGGTGGATTGGGAATCGGGCACGACCGACACGATGCGACCGAGACGGCCAAGACGATCGCGCAAAGCAATGGGGTCCGGGTTGCGAAGCAAATCCGCACGCGCTTCCTCCACTCCGCGCCTATAATCGGTCAGCACGGTATGAAATCTCCTCTCAACCTCACCCCTGTACGACTCGGAGCCTTTCAGCGCTCGCTCGGCGCTCAAGCAACGAGCTTGTAATGCATCGGTCCGTGCGAGCGCGAGTCCCTCGCCGGCCCGGGCTGCAATCGCCTGCGAGCGGAAAACGGCCCGGGCGAGGACGAAACCGAGCATCAACCCGACGCCGCCCCCGCCAAGGCCAGTCCATGCGAGCATCTCCATATCAGGACCCCGAGGGCGGCAGCATCCCGGCCTTTACGGCGAGCCAGTGCCACAGGGGGGCCACCCCCTTCCTGACTGCGCTATACCCACCGATAGCGCCAAACGCAACCTTAGCGGCGATCACCAGCATCGCCACGCTCATCCCCGAGCCGGCCATCAGCGAGGTAAAGAGCAGCCCTGCGAGCGATGCCAGGAATGCCAGAAGCACCCCGGCCGGGTCGCTGCGCAGCCAGGCATACCTGCTGCCAACATAGGTGCGGATTGCCCACACCGACACAACCACCATCGCCGACGCGACAGCCCACCAATTCCCCTTCTGCACCGCAGCCAGCACGTTCTCAAGCATGGCAGTCTCCTATTGCGGCGGAGGCTGCGGAGACAACCCCACCCGCCTCGCCATCTCGTACAGCGTTTGCTTAATCCATCCTAAATCTGTTTCCAATCGGATCAATCGCCGATCGTGGTTCTCGGCGATATTGGCAATGAGCTGGACATCGGATGTGCTGGCTCGCCCATCTTCCCACTTGGCTACTGTCCATCCAACAGCGGCGGCCCCGGCCACAAACCCACCTAGCAGCCAGAGCAGTCTTATGCGGGATACAATACGTCTGAGCGATGACCATGGTTGGGGGTCCGGCATCGAGCGCAGATGCCCGCTCCCGTTGCGCGTACCGTTCAGGCGAGTGCCCATCTCTTCCCCCTAGCTGCTGCGTTCGTAACAACCCGCTGCATATATGCTGACCAAGGTTGACGGATCGCTGCCCGTCCCGGTGATGTCGATCTTGTCGCTAGCGTTGCTGCCATTGAGGTACCCCGTGACTGTATACCATCCGGCACCGGCAATCGCATCAATGCTGGCGATATAATCACCAGACCCAGTCCCTGTGCGAAACTTCACTTTGCCGGTGCCTGCGACTGTTGCCGATGCATATGCCCACAACACTACCGGCACACGGTAAAGACTAGCGGCGCGCGTATCCTCCGAATCATGGTATTTCGCCTGCGCGTAAAATCCCTTACTCGTTGATGTCCATCCGTTCGTGGTATAAGTCCCATCTAATATATTTGTTTCCATCGTCCCGGTCATGGTCTCCGCGGTCGTGTTATTGATCGACCACGCCAGATGATTTGTTCCCATCTGTCGCCAGGCAACATCAAGCGCCGCCAGCAAGTCGAGCACATCGCGATTGTAGATCGGCGAGCCTTCCGTAAATTTTGGGCTATCGATGACCGTATCGTCCACAGTGCTCAGAGTGGCGCGTACGTTTTCGTAGATCGTAAACGATTGGATGCGAATGCCATCATATTGGTGGAGCTCGAATGTATAATCAGCACCGCCTGTGAGTCCTGTATAGATGCGTGTCACTTCCCGGTAATCGTCGGGGACCGCCGTGTCAGGTGCTCCGGTGCGGTCGTCGAAGATGAAACTGCGATCAGTGCCGCTCGTGCCGTCGTCATAGAGGATTGCCGCTGTATCCTTGTTCGTGATGGTCCACCACCCCTTGGGGACTGTATACCCCTCGGTCTCTGTCCGCATCAACACCATGCGAATCATCACGGTGGTTGCATTCGGTGATACGTGCGAGCGAGCGCGAACAGTAGTATTGTCACCAGCAGCGCCGAAATCGGGTGAGTCTGCGTTGGTCCACGAGCCGGACGCCAACACGCGGAGGCGATACCCAAGCAAAAAATTGATGTACTCTGCGAGCTCGCGTGTGCCCGGGGCCGATGGAACTACTCCATTGCGAGCCCATGCAAGCGCTGGTAGTCCGTCCGCGGTCAGTGGGGAGGTATTGACCCAGATGGAGCTCATCTATTCAAGCTCCACTTCCCGAAGAGATACGTAATCCAGATAAGATACGGATCCGCCCGTGCTGTTAAACAATTCAACGGTGAGCCAGAATCCACCGGCAGCGGTGCTCCTCGCACCCGTACGCCAAGGCGTGGCTATCGTCGTCTCGCTGGTGTACACGTATGACGTGCTCGTAGTCGTCACGTCCCCATAAACTATCCCGCCGTCGGGGTATGTGGTTGTCACGTTCGACGTGCCTCGCACCATACCAGTGGAGCATATGAACCGCGCAGTAGCCGTGTTAGCGCTGGTCTTCATGCGCGCCATTACCTTGGCCCCGCGACGACTCCCGCCGTACCATTCCACCCAGACCGGTCCGTATACCAGTTTATGAGTGACCCCGGTCTGGCTCTGCTCTGACACCATCGGGCAATTCACCGGATGGGTCCGTGTCTTGTACCCGAGGAGATTGTTAGCAGACAGGACCGCATCGGCGAACCAATGCACCGCCAGGGGTTCGCCCTTGTTATCGGCCTGATTGACAAGGCGGCGGCATACTGTCGTGTAGTCAGTGCTGGTGCCGTCGCCCGGTGCTACAGACCCTCCCCAATTATAACGGTTGTATGTACTATCGCCCGTAGTAGTATCTGCGCTGTCCACGATAAAGCTTCGTCCCTTTTGCGCAGTGACAGCCGTCGCTATGTCGTCAAATGTCACAACCCAGCGCTTGGCGGTATCTAGCGCCGCTCCACTGGTGGGGTCGGTGGTGAACGTTATGTCATTGCCCGATTGGCTTTGTACCGTTAGCGCGTAGGTCGTGCCGGCGGCGGTGCTCATCTCGTAAATGAGGCACTTGTACCCGGCCGGGAAGTAGCTCGCGTCTGCCGCTTCCGTGGATTGGCTGTATTTATGGGCGGTGCATGTCACCGTGAGCTTCGACGCCGCCACGCTCGAGCTCGCCACCTGCGCCGATGGCGACCAGCCAACGAGCTGGAAGGGGTCCGCCTCGGGGAAAAGGGCGATTGTCGCAGTGCTGCTCTTTGGGTCCTTCCAGTTGAAATCAATCTCCGTGATATATCCCGGCCAGGAGCTGAGCCCGCGGGTGCCAGTCGATGGGCTAATCGCGTAATTGTCCGATAGCGTGACCGAGTCCCCGGGGACGGCATCGGCGAGCGAGAGATCAATAGACCGCTTGGCAATGGCGACGGGGCGTGCCCAATGAGCTAGCGACGCGGCGAGCGATTGTGCCCAATCGCGCAGCCCGGCATCAGCAAACCCAAGCAGGCCTTGATAGACGCCATGACCTTTGATTTCGGCCGTCTTGGATTTGCCGAAATCGGCGATAGATGACGCCAGGGATACCTGCGATGTGTCCCTGAACTTCCCCTGGAGATCCGGGTTCCAGTGAAGGATTGCGTTGTTGATGATGCCCGTGCCGCCTCGCGTGACGACTGTTCGATCCGGTCCCTCAGTCGCGCCTGCTTTGTTAGCCTCTGTCAATGACCAGTCCTCCGCTCCGGGTGGAACCAACCCCAGTCGTCGGATGGCCAGCTTCCCGCCGCTCCATACCACGTGGGCATTGCGCATGCTGAGCGCGCTTTCCAGGAGATCCAAAAACGGAGTGGGCTTCATGAGAATGAGCCACCACGTGCTCCGGCTCATCAGAGCCCATGAGGGACCATCTAGCAACGAGTACGGTATGCCCAATCCCAGCGGTCGCGGATAGATGTCACTAACGGCTGCGTTGTATGCCGCCACGCCCGTACTGGCGGCCAACTTCAAAAACATGCTGCCACATACGCCGTGCTCGATCCATACCTGGCGGGCGACTAATGCGGCGCCATCGGTGTATAAATGGTTCCATACATTGACCCCGCTCGTCCCCAGCGGGGCGAGATCCTCGGTCACGTTTTCGACGATAGCAAAACGTGGTGATCCCGACGTTTTATGGTGGACTGCGAGGATCTGGTCGGTGACCTGCAAAAATCCATTGGCCTGTAGAGATGTGGCCGGGTTCGACGGGTCGTCTACCACGCCGAGCCCGGGCGGCATTGTGGGCTGGTCAGCCCAGACCCCGGTCTCGCTGTCAATCGTGAAGGCTGCGCCGGGCCACATCGGGACCACCTGTGATAATGGTGCGAACGGGGCCGTCAGCACCATCTCAGAACCGCTCGTGTAATCAAGCCTCTTCGTCGCGGGGGATCTTTCCTCGCGCCACCCCAGCATCCTCCATGCTGCGGGCTGAAGTCTCACTGACGCAGTATAGCGGTTACTGCTATCTGGCAGCGTTGCAGCAAATTGATACCGCTGCTCCCCGTCCACATCCACCAATGCGACCCGCATGCGGGTCGGCCAGATGTCCAACGCCGTCGCCCATGTATTAAAGGTAGAATTGAGACCGTCTCGGATGTCCTCGTGCGTCCGATACAGGACCGTCGCTGGCGATGTCGCAAAGTCAATATCGGTCTCGGACGTGTTCCGTAGCGTCAGGCCTCCGGCGACGGCAGTCTTTGAACTGTTGACCTTGACCTTGCATTGTGCCGGCAGTAACCATGCGCCCTCGCGTAGCGTGGCCGTGTATTGCTCATCAAGGAGTGTCTGGTTTAGATCCTGCTTAACCGACCACGACGCGAAGGTAAACGACCCATCCCCGTTATCCTTCGGAGCTTCTTTGACCCGTCCTGCCCAGCGGAGGGATGCATTGGCCTTCGTTACCGGTGCTCCGTCTTCGATATGGTGCAGGTATAGCGCACATCGGCGATTGTAGACAAACCGGGGAGCGCTCCATACTTCGACTAACCCGCCGGTTTCGTCGGTCGGGATCGCGTGATAATCGGTGAACGCTGTCCCGCCGTTCGTCGCGAACAATGCATATGCCGGCGAACATCCCGTGAAGCTGGAAGCGGTCTTGCCGGTGTATGAGTAGGCATTGCCCCCGAGGTATACCGTCCCCGTCGTCGGAAACGCCGACGTCGTCAATACGTTCATTGTGGTGTCGTTGTTATCAAACGACGCCGTCAATGAGGTTTTAAATGCGGTGTTATGAGACTCGCGGCATACCAATGCAGCCAGGCGATCCGCTGTCTCATCCACTACCCGGAATGAGACATCTTCCCAATCTACCTTGCTATCGAACAGGTTGATGCGCTGCCCAATGTTGCCGATGAGTTCAAGCCCGAGGAACCAAGTCACACCTGCATGCCCGGTGCCGCTATACGCGGTCTGCATCTGGCTGTTGCTGTCCCATGTGGTGGCCGCGAGGGGGATACCCTCGACTAGCAATGACCAGCATGCCTGTACATCGCGGGCTGTGAGGAGCGTTGATGCAGTGGTGGCCATAGGTCAGCGGGTTATACGATGTATTTGCCGCAGCGGCCTAGTTTGATATTCCAGCGGCTCCCGGACCCATGGACATGCTGCGGGAAGCTCGGTGTTACAGCAAGATTTCCGGCGTCATCGGCCTCCCATGTCCACAACACACTGTCACTCGTGCGATCGGGGTGATAGCGGAACCGCTTCCCCACGCTCAGGACATCGCGCCAAAAAAGCTGGTAGCTCTCATTGCCCAAGGATTCGAATCCCTGGAGGGCCTTCGCGCCTGTGATGAAGTGCCACTCGAAATGCTCATGGAATCGCCGTGTGTATCCAATCGTTCGCGCGGCACCGGTAGGGGCACGGGTGACTGTGCGATCAATCTCTTCCTGGCCCATCTCGTAGCTCGTGCTGGACCAGTTAGGCGACAGCGGGTTAGTGCGGCCCACGTCGGGGAGCCACAGGAAGCGGGCCTGCTTGCTGCCGGTGTATGTGGCAGCCCCGGAGAGATTGCCGGTAAACCCGAGGCGGTCTCTGATCGTGGTGGATGTCCATGTGAGGCTAAATGTGGTCACCCCGCTCGCCGCAAGGGTTACGCGGCCCGTATCATCATCGAGCGTGCATGTGTATACGCCGCCCAGAGTGACATCCGCAAATAGCGCCCCCGCGATCTCGATCAACAGGGCATTACCAGAGGACCAGTAATAATCGGTGGCAGCGGTGGCCAGCGTTACGGACGCAGGACCCGCATTGGGCGTATACTCCTGCACCGATACACTTTGCGCATCAGTGAATGAGATTAGTCCCTCAAGTTTCTCTGCCATCGCCTATGCTCGCGGGCGAATCCGCCCGGTGCGGATTGCGGATTCAATTTGCTGGACGATCTCGGGCGCATTTGACCCCGTAACATCTCCCTGGATCGTGATTTGGATCGGGCGGTTCTCCTCGCCTCCTCGAGAGCCGGAGATAAATCCCCCGCCGACTCCACCATACCCACCTCCACCGCCACCTCCCCCTCCAGCTCCACCGCCACCAGACCCTCCTAGAGCAGCGGCCCCGGCGCCAGCCAGAGCCGCAGTGGCGGCAAATTTGGCAGAAGACAGAGCGTGGGCGGCGGCGGCGTCGGGCCGCTGGAATGCCAGCGACGATAATGCCCACGCGCCTTCTTCTACCGCCTTGACGGCAGATTGCACCGCGGTAGCCTTCAGGCTCGCCGCCGCCGCCTTGCGCATCGCGGACGCAATCGAAGCGCTCCCGCTAATGGCAGCCTCAACGCCGGCGGCTATGCTGGACGTAAAGGACTGGTACCCGGCGCCGGCCAGATTGGTATTATCGGCGAGTTTGGCCATCAAATCGGACGCCTGGCGTAGGCGGCTCTCATCGGCGGCGGCTTGCCACGCGGCCACGTTCCCGGCACGCTCCGTCCCCACGGCCTTAAGCGCGTCCATGGCCGCGCGCTGTTCGGCGCCTTTGGAGAGCCCCTCCCTCAGACGATCAATGTAGGATCGCGCGCTGGCCCCTGCGCTGCCGATGAGATCGCTGGTGGCGTCGGCCCCGGACATGGCGATGTCACCCATTAAATCGGAGGCGGGGACGGCTTTTGTGCGACGGATGCCACTGGCTGCCTGGCGCCGTTGATCCTCGAGAAACCGCGCGTGATCTGCACCGAGTTTGCCTGATGATAGTTTCACGAATCCGGCGGGGAGCGGTCTCGACTTGGTAACCTCTGCCTGCAAAGCACGAAGCGCCACGTTGGCTGCCACCGTAGCCAACGACCAGTTATTGAAATGCTGAGCCAGCCATTTCACCTCATCCCCGGTAATGCGCGCACTACCGGCGAATTGTCGCATCCCCAGCGTTAGACGCCAGACAGCATCTCCGATGCTCTCGTATCCAATGGCCTGGAGTTTTAGTTCCAGAAGCTGCATCGCATGTTGGCCGCGTGCTCTGGCGATAGCGGATTCCTGCTCTACTACAAATTTGCGGAACTTGTCCTGCTTAGCCGTGAAGATGCGACCCAGTGCAGCGATATTAGATTCTAACTGTGCAATGGCTCCCAGTCCCGACTGTGCCATTTGCGTGAATGACTGGGCGGATACCTTGGCAGTTTGTTTGACTTGATCTTCTAGCCGCTTGACTCTTCCCTGAGCCTCAGTCAACGCCGAGCCTGCCGAACTCTTAAGTTGTGCCTCAAGTCGGCGGATCTTGGCTTCCGCATCTTCGGTCTTAGCGCGGATATTTAGGATGACATCGGTGTCTTCAGCCATGGCGTCACTTCGAGCGATATTTGCTTAGGAGAGGTACAATCACAGCGATGGCCCGTTTAATCGCTTCCTGCATAAATGGCTGTTTCCAAAAACGACCCTGTGTGATAATAACCGGCTCTCCAGATGTCCGCACCTTCGTGACCCCGGACCACTTACCTCGACGCTTTTGCAGACGGGTAGCTCCGCGCGGTGCGATCCTGAATTTTCCATAGAACGTTCGCATCACCGATCCGTCATGGCCGCGGGCACCGTCGGCATAGACCTGTAATCCGGTCGATGATGGACGGGCAGCGATTGACCTGGCGAGCAACCCGGTTTGTACGCCACGCGGCTGCCCATCCAATCGGCGGGGCATCCCCTGCCCATCGGGAGCCTTGCCCGCCAGGAGGTTGGCGCCAATGCCCTCCACCAATGGCGGTGCCATGGCCGCAACAATGGCCGGCATGTCAAAATTGAACACAAGGGGGGAAAGCGCAACAAACTCTGCCTCGAAGCTCTCCGTCTTCACTGCCTTGCGGAGAGCGGTGGCTAGATTCACTCGCGCCATATATCACCTTGAGTTCTTGGCCTTGTTGGCTAGCTCGCGTGTTCGTTCGTACTCATAGACATTGAACGCCTGTAATGCCGTGTCGGCTGCCTCAAGGACTACATTTTCCAGATTGGGATAATAGGCTTCGAGCACTCCATCCTTGCGCGCCGCGTATGCATGGGATGCGTCTCTCACCGCAGGCTGGCATTGGAGCCAGCCGGGGCAAACATTGGAGTGATGGACGTGGGGGCCGAAAGGCCCGGTAGACTCTGGCGCTCGGGGGACACTCCAATCCGACTCCGGCAGAAAGCCGCAGTGATAGGATCTGCGTATCGGTTCCTCGCTATGCTCGAGGCACCAATCACAACGGAACCGGCCGCCCGGTTGATCGTCGGTGGGAAGGCACCACGGGAGTTCTAGGATGCCTTCCCGAGTCGAAAATCTAGGCGGCTGATCTCTATCGCTCGCGCGGCCATTTCTGAAAACAGGCCGATATCAAAAAACTCATCCAGGCATTTCTCGCTCAGCCGATCGCCAAGTGGTGTTTTGATGATCTCCAACACGAGAGGCCTCTCTGCGACCGTGACGTTGGTCACCGCAATAAGGCTATACGCGATGATCTCAGCATCGGCGGCCAAACCCTGGAGCGTGGCAGCATATACGATCTGCTTCCGGGTGAGTGGCCTCAACGTAAAGATCGCCGGTGTATGCCCCCCCTTGGTGGGCAGTCCGGGCACATCACCCGTGGCGCGGAACCGTTCCCACGCTTTACCAAATGACTCGATGTCCGAGCGATCCAACGCTTCATCCTCACTCCAAATATAAGGTACCGTCGCCAGCAATGGCCTTGAAATCATTTTTACCCCGCGAAGAGGACCAGTGACGCTCGAGTCAGGTTAGTGGCGGTAGTGCTACTCTCGGTAGCAGTGGCGAACACGTCTACATAGTTCTGTTCATTTTCCGCGACTGGTTGCGTCGGGTCCTGCCCAGACGGGAGAATGCGTGGCAGATAGAACCCAACAGATCTTTTATTTGTGGGATTGGCGCAGAACAGCAAGTGCTTGTATGTCAACGACGCGCCAGACGTAGCCCACCAGGACGAGTATGCCTGCGAGGCAGGGATCCGGCACCGGACCCCCACGTCAAAGGCGCTGCGTACGTACCCGGTCACGTTCTGCCGGCTCCCCCCCGACGTATTTGGGGGCCCGATGATCGGAGAGAGATGCATATCAATCGTCAGATCTATTTGAGACGGCGTAATCGTCGCCCGCGTTGCCGTCCCAAAGTCGTTAATGAATACACTACCCCCCGCCACGGGTGCGCAGTCATGATATGGGATCGCGGTGGTATCGGGGAATGAGGTCGTTAATGCGCGCCAATAGCAGCCCTTCCAGCGCCATTTGATCTTAGGCAGGGCGTTGCTTCCAATGGGGATGGTGAATTCCAGCCCATCGAGCATCATACCGGTCATTAAGTATTGATGTGTAGCCGTCGAATAGAGGCCCAAAAAACGGTAAGATGACAGAGCCGCATTTTCAACGTGATAGTTGTTGATGCATGCGTAAACCACATCGCCGCTAGTAGTTGGCGCTGCCGGGCAATTGGTGAGCAGCGTAATGGTGTCCGGCGCGGGTCCGGCATCTGTAGCGAATATAGCTACCGCCTGGCCATCACCGCGGCCGTCGCCCTTGACCCCCACACGAATGATCCCGCCAGCGCTAACTGTCGTGGCGTCTGCAACACCCAGCACGTTGGCGGTGGATGCTGTGCCAGAGATCGTGGTACCGGCCGTTCCGGCGCCCGCGCCGTCGCCAAGCTCATTGCCTAGCATGGTGGTAAACACGCTTTGCGCTACGCTACCGGCCCCACCGTCGGGGACACCAGACCAATCGGTCTCATATTCGAGGAGCACTTCCTTTATGCCTGGGTGCCCCGGCGCTTTGACAGCGAGTCGCGACTGCGCCGCACTATCAGGGACGAGCGCATCAGTCAGCGTCATGGTGATCGACCCGTCCAGTGCCGGGACCAAAACGCTCAGAGATGGGGATCCGCTCTCAGAGTTTTCGCCGTACGTAGTTTCCGTGTTTGCCAGCAACTGGCGAAGTTTGAATATGGCGGCCATGGGATCCCCTCATTAAAGGTTTTGTGTCTCGTAGTAGTACAGTCGAATCCTGAGACCCAAGAACCATACATGCTCATAGCTCTCGTCCACCGGCTCTAGTTCATCGACGAATGCTGCGTTCTGACCGCTCACGTAGTTGTCGGGCGAAGCGATGACATCGCGCAGGTCGCGGGCGTCGCGCCTGATGATTTCCTCGATGTCGTCGAGCTCATCGGCGCCGTATAGCTCGGGGAGTACTGGGTATGCCACCCGTAGCACAGCTGTTTCCCTGCGTTCGATTTCATCGGGCGAGAAGAACGAGGCTTCCTCCGCCATATTTCTCCGGATCTCAAACTTCCGAAATGCGGCGGAGCCTGGCGTCTGTTTCGTGGCCCAATCGGCGAGCCTCACCCTAACCGGGCAGCGATCAAACGGCTTGTCCGCAAGGTTCGCAGGTACGATGGCCCTGACGTTGATTATCATCGAATCGCGGATCGCAGCGTAGGTGGTAGTGGCCATCAGCGATTATTCCGGCATCTTGCTCAGAGCGTGGTCGCAAATCGCATCCTGGAACGTTCGGAGCCTGCGCGCCATGCGCGGTAAATAGGACATCGTATCCACCACACGCGCGAGGAGTTCATGGTCGGCGTCCTCGAGGCCGAGCACATCGCCCGCCCTCCTGCCGGTGGCAAGTTCCTCGATGCGGTCTGCGGCGCGCAACGCGCGGCGCCCCTCACCGAACGGCTTCTCGTTGATGACCTGCTGCACAAACTCAACGAACGTAACAGTAACACCGTCCGCGTCAACGTCTTCCGGGATGCGAATATATTTCATGTCGTCCTTCTCTGGGGCGGTTACGGGTCAAGACCGGCCAGTGTCCTCAGCCCATTCCTGACCTTTCCGAGTATAGACACGAGACCGGTACGTTCCGCCGCCGTGATCACACCCGAGCTGACCAGATCGGACAACAGCGCGTCCTTCCCCTCGCCGGCCGAGGTCCCGGCTTGATCGACGCGCACGAACTCGGCAGAGACCAGGATCCCTCCGCTCGGTACGTGTTTGGAAAATGACAATGAACCTGCATTCACGTCGGGCACTGAATAGGTGCTGGTCACAATACGAGGCATGAGCCCTCCTAGTAATAGGCCAAATATTTGGTTCCAACGCCCGGCACGTTGATCGGGACACGTCCCGCAGCGGGGCCTCCGGCCCCAGTGGGGTCGGTAGCATCTCCGGGGATCTCAAAGTAATGAGTACCGTTGCCGTCCAGCCGAACAAGCCCGTAATCAACCCAGATTGCATAGCGATTCGTGATAGTCGCCGATCCGGCGGCGGCGGGAGCATCCTCTATGTACAGTGTCGCTGCGTTATCAATGGGCGATACCTGTCCACTGGTGATTGTGATCTTGCCAAGGCCCAGCGCAGCTGGGCCTACCGACGTCGCCTGAGTGGTACCGGACACGGTAACCGTGTGAGCGGGAACATCGATCGAGCGGTAAATGAACCCCGCCGACGTGGGGCCTGCGGTAACGTCCCCGCCCACCCGGAGAGCGAACGTGCGTGTTAATGTAGTATTGGTGCCAGCGGCCGGGGCAGCCGAGATCGCGACCGTGACCGCCGTGGAGAGCGTAGCTCCGCCGGTGGCAAATGAATAGGTTGGTGCCTGTATGAGCATCGCCCGTTGCGTCGCTAGAGCACCCTGCGCAAATTGCACAGTCCGGGCGAGATTGAAGTTAAGGTCGGTTGCCTCGGCGGACGCTGTTAGCGTGGTATGTGCAGGACCAGTAATCACCATCAACGATGGCGAGCCGCTCGTTTTGGCAACGGGTGAATGTGATATCTGCCCGTAATTACTCAGCCCGAGAGTATTGCCCTGACTGATGGGAGCAAGAGACTCGCAATACAGGGTGTTGCCCTGCATTAGGAGCGCTGTGCCAAACACGTCTAGCGAATTGACGTAGAGTTTGCCCGTGCTGTCAAAACGCGCCTTGCTCGAATAGGCCCCCGCACCGATCTTAACCTGTAGATCCAAGAGCCCGGTTGGAGCGTCAGAGCCCTGCACTGGCCGTGTTTGCCACGCAAAGGCAACTTCCTGGCTGGCCGCGGTAGCATCGGTTTTCCAGCCTTGCCCAGACAGCACGAGCATTGGGCTGTATTGCTGCGCGCCGGCGGCGGCGGCGGTGCTGTTGATCCACGAGCCCCCGGGCGTTTGGGCCGTCCCGATGCTATTGACCGTCCACGTGTGGGCGGCGGTCCACGCCTGGGCGCTGCTGAGGTCGGATGCGCTAATGCCCTGGTCGTTACGATCGGGGAAAAAGCCGCCGCCGATTTTATCGAAAAACCCGGGCATGATTATCTCCTCGCTACCAGCCAGGCGCTGATCGCCGTAGCGGTTCCGCCGATGCTGACAATCTCCGCATGAATGCGCTCGAGGTTTTCGAGACCGTCGATATTCTCGATGTGAGCGATCGCGTCAGCCCCCGTCTCCTCAAGAGCGGAGCCCCCATTGATCACGCCCTTGCCGCTCGCAGTGCCTACCCCAAGCGGGAACCAATCCTGCGCCACCGCCGAATAGCCCCATAGCCGAATGGTCGCGGTCATCGTGCCACTTCCGGCGGTGCTGGCGACCACGAGCTCCGCCTTATCGCCAATCTCAACACCCGCCACGGCGGAACGCAGCACAACTCCGGCAATGCCTCCCGCCATGTTAGTGACCACGAAACCCACATCATCGACAGTATCCCCGGACGTGGTGTTTCCCACTGTTCCCACGACGGCATTTTTGAGTCCGGCCTTAGCAGTCCCCGCGATTGATGCGGCGATGGTCAACCCAGACCCGTTGACGGCGGCAATGACTGTATCACGCACATCGCCGGCGGTAGTATCGCCGGACACGTCAACCGCCACTCGGCCCCCCGTGACCCCATTGCCGGTCTTATCAAACTCGAAAACGCTTGATGTGACGCCGTCGTCCAGGGTAAACGTCTCGCCATCAACTAGGTTCGCGACGGCGACGGTCGTGATCGATCCAACAGCCATGGACCCAGCGCCATTGGTAGCAGTAGCGCCGCTCAGCAGTTGGACCTTCATTACGACCTCGCTACCAGCCATCCACTGATGGCGGTGTCCGTGCCGGTGATGGCGGTGATTTCCGCATAGAGACGCTGGAGATTCTCGAGACCGCCGACGACCTCGGCGTGCGCCACTGTATCAGTCCCCGTTTCGGGGCAGCTGTTGCCATTATTGATGATTCCCTTGGTGCTGGCGCCGCCCGGGCCGAGGGGATGCCATGCGGCCGAAATGGCCGAATAACCCCACAGCCTGATAGTAACGGCCATTGTGTCACTACCGGCGGTGCTGTGCACGAGCAGCAGCCCCTTGTCTCCTGCGATATTCACAGACGCGGCAGGGGTCTGGAGAGCAAATCCGTGGGACGATAACGAGGGAGCCCCATTCGTGGCAGTCGCCGCATTGAGCAATTGGACATACATGGAGGCTCCTTGCGCTTATCGCAACCAGAGATTCCCGGCAGCGGTGACTGATGTCGATCCGGTGGTGCCTACGTCGCGCCAGGCCTTATTGCCGGCGCCGGTGAACTTCTCGCGGAGCTGCTTATACTCCTCGTGGAAATCGTCATACCAACCCGGCTTGCTCCCGGATCCGACCCAGAGCGCCTGTCCGATGTTGACCACCCAGCGCCAGAGCACGAGGCGATCGTAAAACTCGGGGTCATTGATCTGGTCGCCATCTACGCCGTTGGCGCGAAGATCTATTTGAGCATCCATCTCGGCCCGCACGAGCTGCGGCGCCCAATCCTGCCCCCGTTGCGATACGGGCTCGAGGTACGCGAGATCCGGCAGTACGCTCCTCAGATCGACGGCGGACAGATTCGCCTTGGCCTGCTTACGCACCACGTCGAACGAGGACCAGCTTTCGCGCGCAGTGGTCACCGTGGTGTAGACCCAGCGCACTCGGTATGGGGGTGCCTGTGTGCCGTTCATCCCTGCGACCACGCCAAGCGTGCTCGAAAGGGTTCCCGCACCCCAAACATTGATATTCGCGAGCGTTGAAATGAACGTGGCATCCACGGTGAAATAGTGCCGCAGCCCTTTGAGAGATGAGCTCGTGATCGGATAGTCGAAAGACAAGTCCTCTTCCAGGTCCAGGTAGTTGCCGGAATCAATGGCCTTCACTTGGACGATTTCCCGTTGCCCGTTCGTGTTCGAGAGTAGATACCGCTCGCCCACCACCGCGCTCGGCGTGGCTGCGACATGGAGGCGTGATCGGTTCGATTGCGCATACCCGGAAACGGCATCCACCGTGGTACTAACGGCGTCTAGCGTCGCCGTGCCGCTGAATTTCACGCTGGCATCGTTCGACTGAGTGCCGGCCCATACGGAATAGGTGGCCGCCACCGTCGGCGCGCCCTCGGCGATCACTTCCGCATCGGGCGGGTAAAAACTCAGCACCTGCCCGGTGCGGTTGTAAATCAGAGGTGCGTGGTTATAGCGGCGCATGAGTGCCTGTTACGTCTTGGCGAATCCCGAAGGGGCAGGTGCCGGAGGAGCGGGTGTGGGAGCGGGGGCGGGCCCGCGCGACAGACGCCACCCGTCTTTGAGTTTGATGTCAATCGATGACTCCCCACACGGGAGAGCGGGGTCGGCCGGGACGTTGTTGAAGCTCTTGTGTTTGAGCGCTTCGCCCTCGCCCCTGTACAGTTTCACGTTAGCAGGATAATCCTTGCACGGCATATCATACCCCTTTGTTGGTCGGTCCACTGGTGATTATGTGAGCGGGACCATGATGATCTTCGTCCGGCCGTTCGCCTTGGGCTGTCTCCAATCGCCGAAAATCGCGATAGAGTCATCGAGGACATTAATCACGGCCTCGGCCTGTTTCATATGGCGCCGGTATGCGTCAGTGCGCTCGAGCTCCGACCCGGACATCATCGCAGTTTGTTCGCCGGCAATCCATGCGGTCTGGATGCGCGCCTCCCACTCCGGAAACTGACGGAGCATTCTCAGCCGCGCCAGCATCAGCTGGTCAATTAGTGGCAACTGCGGGCCCAGCATATGCCGCCGCGCCTGTGGCGTCATTTCGTTTATTGGTCCATCAAGAGTGTTCCTGATGACCTGCGTATCGCCTGGGATATCGCCGCGATCTAGTCGCGACGGGGATTCCGGCCCGGGAACCTCGACAGCCTCATCGCTCGCTCGCAGGCCCGCCAACGCTTCGCGCGCTTCACGTTCCTCGTGGATCCTGACTTGCTTCTCCACAACGTCACGCGCGAACAGTTCCGCATCGGCTCCGCCTGGCAACATCCCTGCGTCATGCTGCGTCGTCGCCACTCCCTCAAGGATCCGGGATATGGCCTCGCGGCCGGTGACCTCTTTCACAGCACCGGGCATTACTCGGAGGCCTTGCCGCGGCGGTTGTGTCCCGCATGGCTCATCGCATCCTGAACGGCGAGGGACTTCTGGAGCGCCTTGCCCATCGCCTCACCCTGGAGCGTCGCCGTCTCAATCGCGCGCGCCTTTTGTTCATCATACCATTGCGTCTGCCCAGGTTTAAGCCAGCTCTGATAGATCTGCTTGCGGTGCACCATCACGGCGAGGGCCCATGCGGCGTAATCCTGCCCGGTTTTCCCGGAGAATGGATTATGAGTATCCTCATCACGCTCAACGACGAGCCAGCCTAGGCGACTTTTGCGCGCGATGACTCGCGATGCAGTCTCAAGACCGTCGTCGCCGTGCGGCTTGTCCCGATCGGGGCGACACGTGGACACAATCAGGCTGCATAGATTTCCATCTCTACCAATGGCGCGCACATAGCGCTTGTGAGGCATGATCTTCGTGCGCCTCACTCTGCGGCCCGTAGCAGGGTCCTGCTCTATGGTGCGCACCTCGCGAGGGCCGGACGCATCCGAAAACGCGGCCGAAGACGGAAACGCGCCCTCAAGATACTTCGCCGCCGGCGGCACCCATTGAGGTTGCATAGAATCGATGACCGCGTAATAGTCCACGGTGGGATCGAATGCGTATGCGAGCTTCCTCTCATCATCAGATATGGCGGGATCACCGGCAAAGGCGTCAGGGTTGTATTCCAGTCGATCTTCAGCTGCTTGCATGGATTCTCCGCGCTCCCATCTCGGGAGCATATTGATCAATGAGACGAGCAGAGAGCATGGCCGCCTCGACGCCGGCGGCCATGCCCTCTGGATAAAGACCCCGTACCGTACTACGCGATGGTGGCGGCCTTGACGTATGCGTAGTCAATGACCTCGACGAGGCCATACGCCATGGTAATCGCGACCTGCATACCACCGGAGAGCACGGGGTTGTAGAAGATCGGAGTAGCCTCGGGCATCCACGCAACCGCCATCCCGGTTGGGCAATTGCGCTTGTCATTGCCCGGGAGGCTCGCGCTCACAAAAAAGCAACTCACCTTGTCTGCGGTCGCCGCTACACCGAGATTATTGGTGTACAACTCGATCCCGAGGAATGAGCCCATATACCCATCAGCGTTGGTGCGCTGGAGGACGCTATTTCCGGCTCCAGTCGAGAGCCAGGAGGCGCCCGAACCGAGCACCTCGTTGCGGAGATTTTTGCCGGCGGTGGCGTGCAGATACCCCACCAGCGCGCCATTGGACTTATTGATGGTGTGCTGGGCGAGCGCGGACCCTACGTCGGCGATGGTAAACGCAGCACCCGAGGTCCCCACCGACGTGGAGGCGTTCGCCCATTCGGCGCAGACATCAGTCTCCGCCTTCTCCAGCGACATTTTGACGCCATCGTCCAGGAACTCCATCAGGAGCCCCCCGGGGCCGTACAAATTTTGTCTCTCGGAGAGTTTCGTGCTTTGCCTGAGCACGCCCACCTCAGCGACGGTCGCCGAGGTTTTGGCCGTGTCGTAGGCGGTGTTGCTGAGACCGGTGGCCTCGGTGATGGTCCCCGACAAGGCCGTGTCCTTGGTGATCGTCGGGAAACCGACGACCTTGGAACCCTGCGGCACCTCAGCCACGCGCACGTGGTTGATGCAGCAAAAAGGGTCGATCGCATAGGGCGCGGTCAATGCGTCGATACGCTGCGTGTGGAAATAGCCTGCCAGGGTCGAGACGGTGGTTTCTCCAGACATGGTCGTTCTCCTTTGTTGTGTTCACCGTCCCGCTCGGGTACGGTCTAACGCTGTTTGCGCCGCTCCTCAGCGGCGCGACGACGCTCGTCAAAGTACTTGTTCACGGACGAAGATCCGCCCTTGTCCTCGAATTCCTTAATGGCGGTGCGATACTCTTCGGGCTTCATTTTGGTTACTAGCTCGATAGGCCAACTAAGGGGATGCCCCTGGGGCTTGCCGTCGGCGGTCAGCACAGACACCGGCGGTCCCGTGTCCGATGGCGCCCGCGGCGGCACCGGCGGCACAACGGGAGGCACAACCGCAGGAGCAGCCCCCAACAGTGCGCGGTGCTTAGTCACCCATTCCGAGAGATTCTCGGTAGGGCGCCCTGCACCGTTCCACATCAGCACCAGTGCATCGCGCTGCGGCCCCTTGATCTCGGCATCCATGAGAGCCAGCTTGATATCTACCTCTGCCACCCTCGGATCATTAGCCGGGGTCCCTACCGGCAGAGGAGCCGACTTCTCCTGTTCCTTGCCGGGCGCGGGGCCGGGTGCTAATTTCACGGCCGCGAGGAGCTCTTTGTTGGAGCTCACCAGTTCACGAATCGACGTGGCCATCCCATTCCAGTCTCGATGGCTCGGCGCTGCCGGCTCGGTTCCGGCAGCTGGAGCCGGGCCGGGCGGTGGTGCCGCGGGCGGTGCTCCGCCTGCCCCGTCCGGGGATTGCGGTGATTCTGTCATGTCTATTTCTCCTCGCCCGTCCGGGCTTGGTTATGCTGTTAGGTAACGCAACGGGACCCACATCCCGCATCGATGGCATTGCGCGGAATTGAATGGCATCCGCGCCAGGGCCTCCATTTCGGCCCTTGCCTTCCGGCCCACCGCCTCCACGCGGAACGTCATCGGCTAGCTAATGTCGCCGCCTACGTACAGGTAATCCAGCGTGATTGTGTGTGCGTGGCTGTTTTTGGCCACGGCGCCCAAATACGGGGTGAGCGCGGTAGCGGCGGTAATGGCTGCGGCGACAGTCATTACGAGCGCATCATCGTAATAAAACGCCGCGTTCCCGGAACCGTCAATCTCAATCCTATAAATATGGTAGTTGGAGTCCTTGACCTTGGTGCTCGCGGTTACGGTGTCCTCATCGACCTTTGTGGTAATAGCGCCGATGAGATTGCCTGACGCGGAATAGAGAGCGCCAGAGGTCGGGATTGAGGAGTAACAAAAGCCGGCGAACTCGCTGGGAACATGAGTAGTCAGGGCGCTCGCAGCGCTCACTACATAGGGGAGCGAACTGGTATAGGTCACCGCGTCGGCTAGACCGAAATAGAAATCTCCGTCCGTTGCAGTCGTGGTCCCCACGGCCTTGAAACGGGCCTCGAGCACCAGCCGGACCTTATCTCCCATGGTCGATGGCGTCCAACAGACATTTTTGCCGGCCAGCTCCTCGGCGTTATTCGTAGTGCCACCCGTGGCGCCGGTCGCCACAGTAATCCCGGTGGCGCCAGGCGCGAAGGGCGTACCCGAACCCGTTTCAGTGGTGACGAAATTCTGTGGCACGTGGCTATTAAATGCGCCGGCACCATACGCGAAATGGTCGAAAATATAGGGAGCCCGGCATTCAATCCGCCCCCCATTCAAAAGGCGCAAGCTCTTGGTATCAAGTTCAATGCGATCGGCGTAATGATTCAGTCCGAGACCCATGGGTCACATCCTTTCCGCGTTGGCGGGTGTGTTTGGAACGGCCGCTCGTAGCGGCAGGTGACAATTATGGCTGTTTGTATAGACATGCCGTATGGCACGTCCCGTGTTGCGTGGATTCACTCGTCTGCTGCGAGTCCGTAATTGGGTGGTGACATAGCCGGCATCGCTGGCCGTTCTTGCGCTTCGCCATGTGGTCTTTCTATTCGTCAGCGGCCGGAGGAGAGCCGCCGAACCGCGTGATCCATTCCACCGTTATGGCATCACCACCTGCGATGGGACCGTACCCAATGGAAGCTCGCGCCTCGTTCACGGTCAAATATGGCAAGAGTCCAATGAGCATGCGCTCAAATCGCAACGGGCCGCCCGCCTCTGGCTGGGTATTATCACCGATGCCCTCGCCGAGTTCTTCAGCAGCACTTAGGAGGGCGTCGGGATCGACGCCCTCCTGCACGGCGGCTGCCATCAATTTCTGTTTCTGGGCCTCAGTTATTGACATTGGCATCATCTCGCAGGATGCGACGAGCAAGGTTTTTCAGACTCCCGCTCGCGAGGTCCGCCGCCGTGTCGCGGCTTAATTTTCCATCGCGTACCATTGGACCCATGCGCCCATTATCGGCGGATGTCTGCCCCGGCTGGCTGAGGTCATTGCCCTTCGGCGAGTTCGTGATTTTCTGGATCTCGTAGATCACGGCTTGCTCGCGAGTCCTCTCCTCGATGTGGGCCAACGCTACGGCGCGATTGCCGCCATATTCGGGGTTGTCCTCCAGCACGGTATCAACACCGGACCGCAGCCCCTGCTTGACCTCCATGTCGTTCAACTCGAGCTGCGTCTTACGATTCGTCCGCGCGTGCAGATACCCGAGATCAACTATCGTCATACTATCGGGGCTCAGGTGATAGCGCGGGTGTTCGCGCGAGATCGCCTTCGCGATGCTATAGAGCCCGAGCTCGGCGCGGTACATGACTTGCGCTAGTTCGTCCACGCGCTCATGCAGTCCGTCGTCTGTTTCCGCTCCGCCCCGTTGGTTCAGGCGGTCACGAGAAATTCCCCAGTTAGCGGCCGTGCGCGCCTCGTTCGCCGCCTGGACGTTGAGAAGCTGCTGAAAATCACCCTGTAGATCAATCGGTAAAAGGAGCGAATCCGAACTGCCTCCAATGTAGAGGATCGATTTTTCGTTAAGGACCTGATTGCGCGGGAAGCCGTCAACGTCGCCCTTAAAGGCCAGCTGAATGTGCCTCTGAGTCCATGCCTTGTACAGGATCACAAGATCCAGGCTGAGGGAGTTCAACGTCTGCGCCTCCAGATCGGCGCCCGACGTCAGATCCCAATAGGACCCGGGTCTGCATCGTTGAGCAACTTCGACGAAGGGCAACAGACCGAAATCATGATCGCGCAGATCAATCGCCGGTCCCTGCGCTGGGTCAAACGCGAAGTAGCGCCGGTTATCCCAGCATGCATATCTGAGAGGCTCGCCGTTCCTGCTCTCGAGTACGTAAATGAGAGCCAAGGGCCTACTCGGTCTCCGTGGATCCGGGATGACCGTAACCATATCGCCCGTTAGCAAGTCCAGCGCTGCGGCGTCCCCTTCTTCGGCGCTTTTGATCACACGAGGATAGAGGAACACCTTGTTGCTGGGAGTAATCAACCGCGCCGCCTGATCGAGCGCGCGGTTGACGTCCATTTCCGCCGCCAGCCCCTCCCATGCCTGCTGATCGGGAGATGGGGGGGATAACTCAATACGGGCACCCGGCGCGGGTGGATTGGCGAGAGCCGGGGGCAAGAGTTCTCCCGGTCTCACGATCCGCCGCAGCGGATCCCGTGCATATAAGGGGCGAGCCCGCTCATCGGCGACCCGCTTCAAAAACGATGATCCCCCGACTAGCGGGATGAATGGCTCTAGCGCTGCGGCGACCTCGGGGCTCTCCTGGTGGATCGAGTAGATATGATCGCGAAGAATCTGTTTATAGTCATCGAAGTACAAGCGGACCCTGCGCCCAATGGCGTGGCGTCGCAGCCGATCCGCTTCGGATTTCACCGCATTGCGAGCGAGACCCAACCATCCCTGCTCGTCATCGGCGAGCAGTTCAAGCCCCATGATTGTCCTCATTACGACATGGGCAACCCAATGCCCGGCCGCCAATGGGAGCGGTGCTTTGCTGTGTCCGGCTTTGGCGGCGCATAGCTTCCTCTGATTTTCTCCCAGGGGAATAATGCATAGCCCAGGGCGTCGCTTGGATGGCTGGGGTCGCGCGAGCTATTCTTCCCATATTGCTCAGGCTTCCCATTCTCATTGTAAGCATACGATTTAAACGATTCGACCAGCTTGGGACAGCACGGTGTGCCATGCCCATCACGAGCCACGAACAGCCTCCGCCGTCCGGCCGCGTCGCATAATAGCGCGTTGACCATTCCGAACCTGTGCTTGATATCGATCCGTGTTCCCGATGCCTTTCGGGTTCGGAGCCCGGCCCGGCGGAACTGCGTGTAATCAGATTCATCCGTGTCCGGCTTATTCACGTGAGGGTCGCCGATGACATATAGCTGCTCTGGTCCGGCGCTGTATTTCCGGCGCATGAGAGCAATAAGCTGCTGGGCATGTTCCGCCGCCGTGAGCCCTCGCGTCATCAATTCATCGACGGCAAACCAGGCCCGCTCCGCCCCGTCCTGGAACGCCTTCAGGACCACGGACGCATTCACCTGCCAGCCGAAATCCTGCCCGATGATCCATGGATACGCCGGGCCCTGGTTCCCTTCGATTTCGTGTGTCAGTTCCGCCGTGATGTCCCTTCGCACCGGAGTGATGCGCGGGATGTTATCGGCGTAGTTGAATGCCTTGTAGATCAGTCCTTCGGCTGCGATCACCTCGGCGTTGATAATCCGATTGTAATCCTCTTCGCTCCAGTTACCCGATTTCTTGTATGCTTCCCACGTGCTATCTGCAATAAAGCTATTGAGCTTGCCCGGTACCGGAATCAGCTTCTTGCACGGGTTGTTCCGGTATTCATCAAGGGCCCGCTGGAAGGGCGCGATGTTTTGATTCGTCGCAGAGGACCGGACGCGATAACGGTCCCCATAGCTGGCGCCGCGAAGCAGGATTTCGGCGAACGCCTGATCATTGATGTTTTGGCGCTCATCCGGTCGAGCCCATGCCCATGTATAGCCCTGGAGTGGCACGCCGAGATTGCGGCTCGCCGACTGCGCCGCGACGAATTTCCACACAGCCCCATTGTGGAGATGTATCTCGTGCTCGGATAGTCGGGTATGTGCGATCCATCCGAGTGGTCCCAGCAGCCGGATCGCGTCGTCCCAGAGGATCCCTAGCCTCGGCGCTGTCGGAGCAATCAGCCCTCCCTGCGCCATCGGCCTCTCGAGGCTATCCAGGAGGGCTCCTACAATCAGACCGAGCGTTTTTCCACCTCGAGGGGCACCGAGAAATAGGACATCGACGACGCCAGGCTCATCGAACAACAACCCGGCGAGCTGCCCCGGGTGTACCCCAACCTCCGTGACTGCCACATCCTCGCAGGGCACGTATCGTTTCAAGAATCGATCCCACCTGCCGCCATATAACCGCGGCAGCGTGTAGCATCCAAATCCCGGCGGGCATGTGTTGCGCCCGCCCTCGGCAGCCGAGAGCGCTCGAGGAGCCGGCGGGTGGTGTTCACCCCGAGGGCCCTTGGTGTGGACCCTCAGGCGAACGGCCATGTCCACTAATCTATTTTCCTGCGCGAGCAGTTCGCGAATCTGCTCGACCAGGAGTCGGCGCTCACTTTTCACGGCTGGCTCGCTCTCCCCCGTCCGGGGGATTAGCTATTACGCCGGGCCCGTGATCGGGTTCGCGACCAGATCCCCGGTTGACCCCTGTTGTATGCCCCTCGCGATTGATTGCGCGTCGCCGAGTAATGACCTCAGCTGCTCGATTTCGCGGGCCTCGGCCACCCTCTTAATCGCCGTGAGCGCGACCCGAGCAGCGGCAATCAGGCTGTCGGCTATACGAGCCTCGATCGACCCAGACGCAACTCCCATTGTGACCGCCGCCAGGTACCGGGCGATCTCGATCTCGGACTCTCCGAGCGGGGGGAGATCGAGGCCCGCCGCGGGGACTATTGGCCGCCGCCCCGATCTACCCTTCACCCCGGGCATGGCCTCGCCTGCGCGCAAACAACGCGCGGATGCGCAATATTTTCATTCTGAATCTGTGGCAAAAAGTTCACACTCTAGCGAAAAAGG
>Ga0209518_1001285_pt1 | contig 27822 bp, 37 predicted proteins | sample RifGroB1_FD_183993 | JGI IMG/M metagenome (GOLD analysis project Ga0209518, IMG submission 183993) | Groundwater microbial communities from Rifle, Colorado, USA - Groundwater B1 (SPAdes) (version 2) | ecosystem: Environmental > Aquatic > Deep subsurface > Groundwater | place: Rifle, Colorado...
ATGTAATGCGTCGGTCCTATCTATTATACAATTACTTTCAGATAGGCGATTTCGTATTTCCAATGATTTTGCAATGATCGGATGACCTTCTGCCTGACGAATGATAGTGGTAAGATTATGTACTTCAATATTAAATTTACGTTGAGTATCTTCGGAAAATGGCATTGAGTTTAATTTTCCAATTGGTGGAATCTGTACAGGGTCACCGACAAATATAATTTTAAGTCCATCGAATTTAGCATATGGTACAAGTAAATGGAATAAGTCGTCTTGTAGCATCGACGCTTCATCTAATACCAATATTTTCATTCCATCGACTTTTTTCGGTGCACCTTTTTCAGCGACATATGATACTTTACCATATCCATCAATTTTCTCCCGAAGGGCCATTGCTGAATGTATAGTACAAAATGGAACTTTTTTATTTTCGACCATTGCCATCAGTTTGAGGGTTTTGACCGCTTTATGCGTAGGAGCTGACACAATTATCTTTTCGTCCTCCAAATCGTTGATCAATCGACCAACTAAAAATGTTTTACCTACACCTGCAGGTCCGGATATAAGGCACATTCCTCCAATCGGTGAGCTAACGAAGGTTAAAACTTTATCGTAAATAACTTGTTGTTCGGGTGTTAGATTAATCATCCTTTTAAGTCTTTTTTATAATTTTCAATCCACTTTACTATATTACCAGTTGGTTCCCAACCAAGTATTCTTTTTGCCTTTGAATTATCCGCAAGTGTTGATTTAGGTTCTATTCGTGTTTCATTATAAACTTTTTCTCCACCAAACATATCTGCAATTTCATTAACCGAATAATTTTGGCCGTTGCCGATATTAAATACATCGCCTTTCAGTGGAGTTGGATATTCACCTGCTAAAATATTTGCATTAACTACATCACCAACGTATGTAAAATCTCTTCGTTGGTTACCATCATTTGTAATTGTAAGTGGTTTATCATTTTTATATTGTTCGCCGAAAATACTTACCACTGTTCGATATGCACCTTCCAGGGGCATTCGGCTTCCATACACATTGAAATAACGCAGTGAAACGGTATCAAGTCCATATATGGCACTGAATAGAGTACAATATTGTTCACTAATATACTTTTGTAATCCATATGGGCTAAGTGGTTGTGCCTTTACTCCTTCTGGAGTTGGGAATAAAGTTGTATCACCATATACGCTACTCGAAGCGGAATAAACTACTCTTTTAACTTTTACAGCTTTACATGCCATTAATACTTTTAAAGTGCCTTCGACATTTACTTTATTGAATGTAACAGGGTCGATGATAGATGGTTGAACACGTGCCATGGCAGCGGTAAGAAAAACTGTATCGATTCCTTCCAACAAAACTTTTATTATGTCAGAATCTTCTGTTATATCTAATTTATAGAATTTTGCCTTTAGATTGACATTTTCAATTTTACCGGTACTTAAATTATCAATAACAATGGCTTCATATCCTTGTTCGATTAATTTATCGGTGATGTGCGAACCGATGAAGCCCGCACCGCCTATGACCGCCATCCGTTTTTTCATTTCTTTAACTTGTATTTTCATTCTTTAATATAGTGAAAGTATTTTAGAGACCCAAATCAATTTGTAATTTATTCTTAGGAAACCCATATCCGCTGGGCATTGAAGTTCAAATTATGTTGGTAAACACTTGCTTTACTTTCGTAAATAATTCTGAATAATTTCTATATCCTCGGGATTTTATATCCACTTCATTATCGATTATTGGATATATGTCTGCAGAAGAAAGTTTACGATAATAACTATTTACCTGAAAATAGTTTGGCCGTAATTCGCCGCTCGTTGTCACATAAGTGATATTTGGTACACCAAAACAGCTGCACAATATACCGGAGCCTCCTGCCATTGATATAAACCCACTTGCAGCACTGAATAGTCTCAATTGAATTTCATTATAGGTTCCTGTATTTGTAGAAACAATGTCATCAAGTAAGTGAACATCTAGATAATACTTTGTTAAATCATAATCCGAAATATTGCCTATTCCCTCTACTTCGGCCATTATAATTAATTTTCTGGTAAGTGACATTTGTTCATTATGGTCAATAGAAAATTCAGTATTTTTTGGTCGTTTATATATTACCGAATATCCTGCTTCTGTTAAATAATTAAAAATTTCATACAAGCAAGGAATATCAAAATACCCAGTCGGTGGATTATTATGTTCATAATTATACCGATTCGATACAACAATAAAGGGTTTATTTAAAATTATTTTCTTTTTACCATATTGTTCTTTAAATGGTGGCGGTAACCATTTAGAATAATCCAATACTCCATTTACACATAGTCGGTCACTATCAGATAATTCCCCGTATGATTTACCCATTATAGCAACTGAATTATGATGTATCCAACCATTAGGTAAGTTTTGTACTCCATTTGTAAAATTATCAATGCTCCGTACACTATACCTTTCTTCTACATTATCACAAAAATAATAGAATGGTGTCATACCATTGCAAGTAACTACCTTTTCTAATTCACCGTGCACATGCAGCCAATAAGCGTATGGTATTGTACAAGCAATTTCATATCCAAATTCTGGACAAACATCTACTATCATAAAGTATAGTATTGTTTTAATTCAATTAACTGGGTTTCAATGGGGGGGGTTTGAATGTTGCCGATTAAACATTTATTAATTTTTACCGAATCATTTGGAATTACTTCTATATTTTTATTAAAAATATTTTTTATTGTAATTAATAAATCAAATTTAGAAAGACACTCTCCTTGAATGACATTTTCAGTTTTATATTTTGCCCAATTATTCATTAAATTGTTACATTGTTTCGCCCATTCTAGCGTTGTAATTCCACTCCACATCGCATAAGAATAACCATTTACGATCGGAGACGTATTTTTTAAAAACCAATATAACAAACTTACTCCACCCGAAATTTCAGGACCTATTATAGAAGTTTTTAATATTTTCGTATGGGTACCGCTTGACACAATGTATTCTCTGGCCTGTTTTTTTGACTGTCCATACTCATCAATGTCAATTTCACAATCTGTACCGGGGTGTATTATTTTTATTTTTGAATTAAGTTCTAACCAAATAGGTAGTTCGTAATTTATATTAAAGATTTTTACTTTTTGTGGAATTGCTCCTATACAATTAATAATATAATCACCATCGAATTTTAATAGATTATCTTTAAATTCAGAAGTTGGAAATATTTCAGTGATTGTATGTATTGAGTGTCCGATGTCGGTTAAATATTTAACAACCATATGGCCCAACATTCCGTTATGGCCTAATACTAAAATATTCATACGATGATAAAATTTTATTAAGTTCTATTTTTGTTATTACTGCACGATCACTTGTAAATTCATTAAATGGTAATTTTGTTTTAAATACATCTTTATAATGCATTAAAAAATAATTATTTTCAAATTTAATCCGGGCTCTTTCTTGTTTTGAAAACATCATTTCATGAATCTTTTCTGATATTCGGGGTGTTCCGATTTCATATTCTAACCCAAACTTTTCACCATATATCTCAAATAAATCTGAAATTTTAAATGATTTAATATTTGGTATTACATTATATCCAGAAATAGACAACCCAAACTCAATTAAATTGACAGCCTCATCTGCGGTTATCATAAATCGTGTCATTTCTTTTGAATATAATTTTAATTTATATTTTTTATGTATGGCATGCCACATTAAAGGAATAATGCTTCCTGTTGAATTTAAAACATTGCCATATATTGCCGTCGACAATCTTACATTTGATTTTTTTGCATTTACAATAAAAGATTCGCCAGCAACAAATTTCATTGCTCCGTATAAAGTAGTGGCAGATCTAGATTTGTCAGAAGATATAAAACACGCCGATTCAAAATTATTCTCTTCTGCAGCTCGCCTGGAGTTAATTGCTCCATTAATAATTATTTGGATACTTTCTTCAACATTTTGATCTACTGCCTCTATTTGTTTTAATGAGGCCGCGAAAATCCCAACATCATGATTTTGCGATCTCCGTTTTAATAAATCAAAATTTCGAATATCACCTACAATGCAATTAATTTTTGGAAATTCCTTTTTAATGTAATAGTGTTTTGCTTCATCACGACTATATATGGTAATTTCATTATCATTATAGTATCGATCGATAAGTTTTCTCCCTAGAAATCCAGCGCCTCCAGTGATAAATATTTTTTTATTTTTCATATCTATTCATCAATAAATTCTTTTAATTTTTCTCGATATATTTTTTCAGAATAATATTGGCTGTATAATTTTTTTGTTAATGCAGCACATTGTTTATAAAAATCTGTGTCATTGCGCAATTTTATTGCAAGTTCACGTGCTTCTTTTAAATTTCCATCGTCGACAGTTGTAAGTGGATGAAGAAGTTCCTGTGGGTCAAGTCCTTTATACCCAATGCAAGGAATTTTTAGATAACTACAATTTAACGCGAAAGTACCTGCCGCATGAGTTCGCATTAAATGAACTCCATACTTAAATCCATTTAATTTTTTAATCCATTCTAACCATGTCATGTACGGCAAATGAATTAAATTTTCCATTTGTTCTTCATTTGCAATTTTACGACCCATTGAAGGAGCATATACTTGACATTTGAATTCCTGTGCCACTATGTAAGAATCAAATCCTCCGTACCATGAACAAAAATTTCCCCCTATCATTGCATAATCTCTGTCAACTCTGGGTAAATTTTTAATAAGGTCTTCTATCATTAAAGTAGGCATAATTCTACTTGGTTTTCCTAATAATCCTTCATAATAGTTTGCGTCTGATTTATTATGTGCAAATATCCAGTCCATTTCCATTAGGATATTATAGAACCAAATCTGATGTTGGATTGGCCAATCTTGAAAATACCAAAACGGCCCTTCCTGTTGTGATGTAACTCGGGATGAAAATTCTTTCGCCTTCGCAACAATGTTGAAATTTGCATATTTTTCGATTCCTTTTTTTGGTATAATGATAATCGATAAATCCGCATGTGGTAGGCTAAACTCCGCGTCAGTCAATTTAATGAGAGGATAATGATTTGCTCCAAGAGCGCACATCCAAGCTGAATCATTCCTCATGTCGACATGAGTCCTGGGTATTTGTCCTTCCCAATTTCCTTCAGTAAAAAAATTAATTTTAAATTTGTTCATATCTTAGAGTTGAATTATAACCATGTATTCGTATAAATTTGCATTTTAGTAATTGTATTATTTCTTTTTCTCTTATTAAATCGTGATCCCGGAGTAAACCAACCATGCCAATTCTATATTTATCAGTATAACTAAAATGAAAAAACTATAAGAAATTATGAATTATTTTGTTAAATATTTGTTAATTCTTACCCCTTCTTGTTGATAAACTATTTTGTTACAACACTTTTTTAAATTTTCAATTAATGGGTATGTTAAAAAATATTCAATTCCTTTTTTAGGAATGGTTATAATACCAACATCATATTTTTCTTGTACCAAATGAACATTTGTTATTGGATAATGTACTGCGTCTAATACACACATCCACGCAGAATCATTTCTCATACCTTCGTGGTTTCTTGGAATTTTTCCTGTCCAGCCACCTTCGGTAAACCATGCTATTTTTTTCATTGTATTAATTTGTTTAATTCTGCTTCATCCATAAATTCTGCTGTAAGTGATGAGAGTTCAGAGGTAAGTGCTGGATGACTTATTTTATTTGGGCCAATCATTAAATATGTTTCTCCACATATTACTTCATTAGTAAATGGTAATTCCGATTCACTTATCAATTTTTCATTTATTTTTTCACCTGCTCGCTTACCCACTATTTCAATTTTGTCTGAGATTGTTTTTGCCAATTTATACATATTAACCGACTTCATAACCTTTGCAAGTGTAAATCCATGTAATGTAGATTCTGCAAGTGTTATTGCACTATAAATTAATTTGGTGGCTGCCTTTTTGGAAAACATTAACCGATTCATATCAGGGTCGGTAAGTTTTAATGCCAATCCTTTACTTGCATTTTCTTTCCAAAATGGTATAACCGAACCACTACTACCGGCGACATTTGCAAATCGAGTGCATACAAATTTTGTTTTTGAATTATGGTTTTGCATGAATAGTTTTTCCATTAAGTATTTGGTATAGCCATAAACACTATCTGGGTTACATGCTTTATCAGTACTAATTCCAATGGTTAAAGGTGTTTGATTCATTATACTTGCCTTTATTACATTCATACTACCATTTACATTTATTTCGGTGGCACGTGACGGGTTTTGTTCGACTAAATCTATGTGCTTCATTGCGGCAGTGTGAATTACAATGTCGGGTTGAACATTTGCATATACATTTATTAGTTGTTCTAAATTACAAATATCCCCAACAAAACTTTTAACATTTGGAAAGTCACGCGATAATTTTGCAATTTGCATTTCATTACGACTAAAATTGTAAAATTCAAATTCAGAATAATATTGTTGGATAAATGATGAGCCAACGGTACCAGTGCCTCCTGTAATTAATATTTTTTTCATCCTGTAATTAGATTTGCTAACATACTTATCATGAGTTCAAACAAAAAGATAAGAATAAATGGTACTACATATTCCCACCAGTCAATTTTGTTATTATGATTAAAGTCAAAATATTTTAATATAAGTCTATTCCAATTTTTCATTTTAACTAATTAGTATCAATCATTCCGGTAATCAATTATAATTCATTTAGAGTTTTGTAACTTACAATATAGTGATTTTTCAGGAAATATCCTAATGAATATTGAATTTGTTTGTAATTATTTTCATTCCAAATATTATCATTATGAACGCCATTAATGTGACTTTGAAACATAATGGTATTATTACAATGTAATGAGATATCAGTTTCATGTATTCCGTCGTGCCCGTATAACATTTTGCAAGGTGCCCAGTTTGAATTTTGGTTATGTTCATAATGAAGTGCAGCATATTTGAAATGTCGACTAATAGAGTTGATTGAATTTTGATGGGCTAGCCAGCCTGGATTTCTCCAACCTATTGGTATATGTCCAACATCAAACCATTCATCCAAACATTGTTTAATTCGAATTTCAGCTTTGTCACGTGTGTCTAATTCATAAAATTCACATTCACCTATATCAGTACGTTCACATCGATGGAAGTGCCCATGGGCAGCTAACTCAAAATATTCAAGTGACTTTAACCATTTTATCCAATCTTTGTGTTGTGAAAGTGGAAACTTATGATGATAGTTACTTGGAATAAATAATGTAAACTTAGCTCCAAACTCTTTATTAAGCTCGGCGAAATATTCCATTTGTCTATCACCTTGCATCCCCCACCCAATTTCTGGATGGACGTCGTCGACTGAAATGGTTACGTTTATTTTTGTTGACATATAATTCCTTCGTAGTGTGTTAATGTTCTCTCAGTGCTTCCATCAAAACTAAATCCTGGTTCATGCCCGATATGACCTAATACTTCTAATGCCCCATCGGCAATATATTTATCAATTGCACTCTTAACGGTATTTTCATATTGATGACTACCGTAATCATCGAAAATAAATATTTTCTTTTCAATCGATGATTTTAGTTTCAAACAATTTTCAATATCAGAACAGACAGTTGAATAGCCATGGTCCGCATCAATAAAGAAAACGTCACCATGTGTTATTTGCCATGGAGCATTATACAAATCAAAATTATAAAATGTAATATTACTTCTATTACTGTTAAATTCTTTTGCTTTAAGTGAATCATTATTATTTACAGTTGCCACCGTCTTAAAAAGGTAACTCAATAATTTTGTACTATGACCGTTTGACGTCCCTAATTCAACGGCAGATAATTCCTTAAAATCATCGAGTTGTGTAAAGAAATTCCATACGTCGGTTTTAAATTTATGTGATGTAGTTGCTAACCATTCGTGTTTATCGGGAATGGTTTTTAATAATTCATTTAATGCTATGTTCATGTGATAAAATTTTAATATCGTTTTTAACCATTTTTCCTATCATTTCGATGAATGATGTTTTTGGTGCCCACCCCAATTCATTTAATGCTTTTGTTGAATCTCCAATTAGCATATCAACTTCTGCTGGCCTCATATACCGCTTGTCTTGTTTTACATATCTCTCCCACTCTTCAATGCCAATTATGTTAAATGCAATTTTTAAAAAATCTCGTATCGAATATTTAGTTCCTGTTGAAATTACATAATCATCTGGGTTAGGTTGTTGCATCATTAACCACATGGCCAATACGTAGTCGGCGGCATATCCCCAATCACGTTCGGCCTCTAGATTTCCCAATGTAATATGTGGTGCCAAACCTAAATGTATTCGCGCAATCCCGTCAGTTATTTTTCGTGTTACAAATTCATACCCTCGTCTTTCAGATTCATGATTGAATAAAATACCATTTACATTAAACATATTATATGCTTCGCGATAGTTTTTAGTTATCCAATAGCCATATAACTTTGCAACACCATATGGCGAGCGTGGATAAAATGGAGTTGATTCTTTTTGTGGTGTTTCTTGAACCTTACCGAACATTTCCGAACTGCCAGCTTGGTAAAATTTTAGAGGTTTACCGTATTCTCGTATTGCATCTAACATACGCAATACACCAGTTCCTGTTATATCAGTTGTTTGTTCTGGCATTTCAAACGATGCTTTTACAAACGATTGCGCGGCTAAGTTATAAACCTCATCCGGGTCTGAAATACGAAGTGCATGAATTAAAGAATTTTGGTCGGACAAGTCACCTGGGATAAATGTTATTTTATCTTGTATATGAAGTATGTTATCTCGGTGTTGAGTTGAAGACCGCCTCTCCAATCCAAATACTTTATAATCTTTTGATAGTAATAAGTCGGCAAGGTAGCTACCATCTTGCCCAGTAATTCCAGCCACCAGGGCACGTCTTTTCATATTAATTTTTTTAAATCTTCGTAAGTGTGAAATTTATTTTTTCCTGAATGAAGAGCTTGTATGTTTTCCTGTGATAGTTTTTTAAAGGTTTGGAATGCATTTCCTTTTTTATCAATGAATGAATATTCATTATCTTCATCTTTAACATACATTCGTTTTTGTGGATGTCGTCGAGCGTGAACTTTTAAAAGATTTTTACAAATGTACTGTCTTACATTATTTGATTTGCCGTATAATTGATTGTAACTAATCCCAATTCCTTCATCATCATTGTATAACATGCACAATGGAACATTAACACCACTTTTAATAAGTTCCGAAGAAATTACTAAAAATGAACCGTCAATTTTTGTATATGGAATCATTATAAATTCGAAGTCGGTAATCTTCGAATTTATCTTATTCATTTCTTCAATTGATAATTGTGACTTCGCCTGATTTTTATTCAAATGACTATCTGGTCCGTCTGTAAATGCCAACTTTTCATAGTCAACATGAACAGTCGGGTTCCAGGATTCGTCCCACATTTTTCTATCGGCAAATGACATTATATATCTATGTATATTTTGTTCGTCGGTAAATTGTGCAAGTGTTTCAATTGCTTGTAATCCTTCTTTAGGCATAAAACTATCAGTTTCGCCCTGAATAATATAATCAACAACTCCACAATATCGGTAATTGACGTCTCTCCTATAATCAGTATGAAAATATAATGTAGGTGAATGAGGCAGAATATTAATTTGAATATTATTTGCAACCAATGAAATTCGACCAATTTGCAACAAAAACTTCTCTTTAATACCATTCATAGAAATTAATTCCGTATTAACCATTTCTAAATGTTCAGAAAGATTCAACATAAAATCAAAATAAATGTTTTCTGTATTTTTAATCATTTTAATCACATTTAGTAATCCAGATATATAGTCAGAAAACATTTCAATTTCATACCACATTACATGGACACCAATAACATACCTTTTATTTAATTGTATCATAAGTTTGTTGTTATTAAATTAGAATAAGTTTTTCTTTTTAAGATGCTGCTAATTGTATATTGACTTATACCAGTTCGTTCACTAATTTGTTTTATGCTCATTGGTAAATTTTTACTATTTAACGTACTTCTTAATTGTATTACTTCATTTACTTGCTTTGATGTGATATTTTTTCTGCTAGCCAATGACATTTTCTTTCTACTTTCAATCGATTTAGTCTTACCTTTATTAATACTAACAAATAAAGGCAATAGCCTCCGTTTATCGTTAATTGCTAAATTTACCTGCTTGCCTGTACTGATTTCAATATACGGTACCTTAATATTTGTTTGCTTAATTCCAGTTTTTACACCGACATAATTACCACTTAACCACTCCTTGCTACCACTATGTAATCGAATCACATCACCTGTTATTTTATGTTTGCACATAATATACCCTTTCATTTTTTTCAATGTTGTGCGTGAGTGGATACTACCATACCGCACTCCAACTAATTCTCCATTTACATATCTAGGGTCATTTGCATTAATTTGAAACGTATTTCCATTGGCGTCCTTAACTGCAATTTTATTTTTTAGTTTTTCTATTATTTTTTGTTTGTTTGGATTATTTGAGTACGTATCTCCACCAGTTCCACCCTTACTTATATTATAACCAATGCTATGGTCAGTTGAATTTAATTTTTTAATCCAAAAAATCTCTCGAATATTTAATTTTTTATTTGTTGAACATTCTTCAAGAATTTCACGTGTAAAGTTAGATAATCCATATTTATCAATTGCCCATGATATAATCTTACCTGAACCAAAATAGTTATATTCGGTTGGTTTGGTTGTTTTTCCTACATAAATTTTACCGTTTATCAGATTTGTTGTTTTGTAAATTACTCCATAAATTTTCATTTTTTCCTCCTTTAATATGATTAATAAGAACAAAACTAACCCAATCGTTCATTTTAATGAAGTTTTTATCACAATATTCCTTTAATAATGAATGTGCCTCAATAGTAATTTTTAAACTTTTGTAATTGTTTGCCATATTAATAAATATAAGAAAAATAAAAAAAAATACTAAAATATACTAAAAATTATGATAAAATTGTTGAATCACGTCTGTAATCGGTATGAAAAAACATTTCTCCGTTACTGAAATTCCAGAAAATGGGGCTGCTGGCAACTTTGCTTAAACGGCCCATCTCGGCAAGAAATTTATTTACAATATCATCTTTTAAAATTTTGGAGGTATCTATTTGTTCTAGGTGTTCGTTAGTATTTAGATAAAAATCGAACATAACATTTTCTTTATTATCGATAGTTTCTAACATATTTATTAATCCGTTAATATAATCGGTAAACATTTCAATTTCATAGAACATAACATGGGTGCCAATGCAATATTTTTTATTTAATGTCGGTTTCATATATTTCTATTTTTTATATCGAAAAATGTAATAATCTACATCAGGGTTATGCCCTTCATTTATTGTAGTAAAAGATTCTTTAATAATTTTTTTGTCTAACAAACCAATTTTTCCTAAATGCCACACCGATAAAAAATGATGTGAAATTAATTTCCACGATGGACATTCGTTAGGTCGAGTATATTCATTTAGATGTAAATATAAGCAAGAAAATTTTCGCATATTTTCCATATTAGAAGCAAATATATGGTCAATTATTTCTATGTTATTTGGCCAATTGTAGCCTGGTATATTTTGTGGGTTGCTTATATGAAATTGTTCTTGGTTAAATAATGATAAATCAATATTCTGCTGATAGCATAAATCTAATCTAGCAGAAATGATTAAATCATATTTTGTATCGGTTGCACAGGAATATTCGTGACACATCTGAAATACATTTAAAAATCCATACCATCTAGAATAATGACCTTGTATTCTAGGATTTGATTGTTCATGTCTAAAATGGTCTGGTAGGTTAAATGCTCTTTGTGGAACAACTTTTATTTGCTTTGGAGCATAACATTTAGTATATGTTGCTTCAAGTTCTGGTTCCCATGAAAATATAAAATAATCTATATCAGCATTTTTTAGATGTGAGTGTGTCGATGAAGCATGTTTTATTATTTGAGATTTTACATTGGTGTTGTCTAAACAATTACTATTCCTACCAACCGTGCCTCCTATTAGACCATTCATTAGATATGCTATTTTCATATGCAGTTTGTCTGTTTAAAATGTTTGTGAATTTGAAGTACCACACTACTTGACCTAAACACTACTTTTTTCATATAAATATTTCCAAGTTTTTTCCATCCAATACGGAACTGATTTTTCTTTATTTGGTAATCCATTAAAGTGCATTATCCAACCAACTTTTGTATGTAACATATCATCTCCAAGTATTTCTTTCTTGGGCATACAAGTCATATTGAATTGGTATGGCAACATTGTCCTTTTAACTTTATGTCGATGCAACATAAAATTTAATATAGTTTGGTCCGACCCAATTCCGTATGTCTTTACAATATGTTTAATGAGTTCCGCATTATTAAAATACAAAGTTCTCATTTCTTTAAAAAATTCTTTGTGATTTCTATTGACAATCTGAAGCCCGGCGTTCCCATATTCCCAAAATCCAAACCATTCATTGTGAAATAGTTCTCGTCTGTAGTGTTCCATGCCACGTAAAATCCAATCATATGAACCATCGTCATGAACTAATGTATATTCGTTATGTGTCAATTCAAATATATTTGGACAATCTGGGTGGACAAGTGTATCGGAATCAGCTATTAAAATTTGGTTATATTCGATATTGTTTGCTTCCAACAAATCAAATAAATAATATCTCTGCCAAATAACATTCATTACATCAACATCAACAATTGGTTCTTCTAGTAAAAATAATTCTGCCGAATGTTTTTTACAGAAATGTTTCCATGAATTAATCGATAATTCATATTCAGGGTTTAATTTTCCGAACTTCGGAACAGCGACCATAAAAACTACGTTCGTCTTCATATGTATAAATGTTTGGTTATCTCCCAAGTTTGTTTCATAATATGTGACCGCTGGTCCTTTGGTATTCCGTTAAATATGCAGACATATCCGTACTTAATAAAAAACGGAGTTCTATCTTCATAATTCGTACCATCAAGTTGCCAATTATAATGGAACATATCTTTTCTATGCATATGAGTCAGCTTAAAGGCAACAGGTAAAGTTTTATTTATATCAATTTTTTGTATCTGTAACCAATAATTAAATGGTGTTTGTTCCGTACCTTTATTTACAATTTTATCTTGTAACTCAACAAGCACATCGACATTATCGTAATAAAGTTTTTTAAACGATTCAAAAAAAGATTTGTGGGTTTCATTAAAAATAATAAACCCTGAATTTACATAGTGTTCTTGATTAAATTCAAAATCATTAAAAAACTTTTTGTATCCAATTATACTATCGTGTATCCATCGCATATTGTCTGTATCAACCCATGCGGTAAATTTATTTTCGGTTAAGTCAAAAAAGTTAGGACATTGTGGCATTGCATAACAGGTACTATCGACTAAACATACTTGGTTATAGTTGATATTTTTTCTTTTGAGTTCGTCAAATACAAAAATTGCTTTTTGCCAATTAACTCGAAATCTTTTCATATCAGCCTCAATTGGAGTATCAAATTCAACAAAATAACAGTTATATTTTTTGCAAAAATACTTCCACGTATTTTTTGAGTATTCAAAATAATCAAAGTTGCCATACTTTTCAGACAATTCTAGATTTTTAATTCCTACCCAATAAATAACATTCTTTTTATCCATATTTTATAATATACAAAAAAATAATTAAATTCTGTACTCATTTTTCTGATAATGTTCCTAAATGCATGATATCCAATTATTTTTTGTGTATCTTTTAGAGTCACTTGTATTTAGATACTGACTAACTCCTGTCATGCTATTTCGGTACAGACATATCCACATACCGACATTACCACTATTTAAAATAACGTGTGAACATTTACTAAAAATTTGTGTAGTAGCCAAAAACATTTGTGCGGTAGTTACTTTTTTTCCTTGTGGTACATAAAATTGTACCGATCGGGCATTACTTGGTACCGTACGCAGCTCTTCAAAAAATATAATATCTGGATATTTTTTATGCATATAAGTACAAAACTCAGTTTCGTCGCATCGTATTATAATAGCATGATTAGGGAATTGATTTTTTAATACTTGTATTTTTTCTTCTATATCTGTATAAGTAGGAATACCAGTTTCCGTCTTTTTATCGGTGCCGCGGTAGCATACCGCTATTGTATTATTAACATCAATTTTATATTTTTGTATTAAATATTCCTCAAACTTTTTAACATCATCAGAAACAGAAAAATATTTTTTTATGAATTTTCCTACATCCAGAAAATTAATCATGGAATAATTGCTGAACTGATCCTCTACTACATCAGTACTGAATGTAACGGGTATAGTCGGTGGTTCTGCAATGTCAATAGTATTAAAAAACATTTGTGATATATCTCCGGGTTGGTCTTTATACATCGACCATTGACGTGATGAATCGACGACTGGAAAGGTTAAATACTCATTATAGTAATTAATAATTTTGCGCAATCTTATGGTGCAGCAACTAAAAAATCCAGAACTATGAGTAATAATTAATTTTTTATTAGCATCTACATATGCTCTATGTGGTTGATCTACATTGTGTCTATTCATGAATTATTTTTATTTTTCCTCCAAAGTCCACAAGACCGGTTCCTGCAGGAGGATACATTTTATAATGTTGGCCTACTTCTGTTATATCATATTTAATATTTTCAGGTATTTTATTCCAAAAAGCAATCATTGCAGGAGTAAGGTGTATATCGTCATACACAATATACCCGTTATAATTATTATCTCGCAAATAACAATATACTTCCCATTCAAACTCCCCAGTATGGGCAGTATCTAAAAAAATCCAATTGGCCCGCAGTAAAAATGTTTGTTCATTTAATGTAAAAATATTTCCAATTACTCGAGTCACATTAGGAGGAAGTGTTGCTGTGAATACATCACGTATATCATATGTTCTAATGGAATTTGTAAGGTTATCAGATAATGCCACGCAACTGGTACCGGAGTGTGTTCCTAATTCTACAATAAATCCATTATGAGTTTGTTTAGATAAATACGCTAACAATTTATAGTGTTCGTTCCCAGCCGGGGCGTTTATTGCAATTTTATGACAAGGCCTAGATATAAATTTAATTAAATGTGATAAATCTTGTTTTTTTATTTCGGTGTAATTTATGTTCATGATTTAATTTATTGATGATAATAGGCAAAAAATAATCCTCTGCTAATATGTATTTTTGGGCAACTTTAAAATTCTCTTTTACATATGGTAATAATTCTTTATATTTTGATTCGCTTAATCCGTTTAATATTTCTCCTACTTCGTCAACCGTATTAAAAAGTATCATACCTCTTACATCAAAATATTTTCCAATACTTGGCATGCCATAATATATAGGTACTGTACCGGTCATTATTGGGTTGATTATTTTTTCAGTAAAATAAAAATTGCGTGATTCATTTTCCATGGCTATATGAAACATATACTCTTTCAGCCCTGTACTTATGGCGCTTATAGGGTTATATCCCATTCCCATTACATCAATTTGACTCCCAAATTTTTTAATAAGGTCGTGACGAATTAGATGACCTAGAACTTTTTTTTTTCCTGATGTGATTATAGATACACACTTCGATTTTTTGTGTTCTGTTGTTCGGTTCTCTGATTCAATCCAACAACCTCCGTACGGATAAAACACAAAATTTTCTCCGCGAGCTAATAGCGTTTCGTCAAAAGTCAATACGTAGTCATATAAACGATTATTTTTTGATATCCAATTATAATTATGTGGCTGCTTACATGGAGGTTCAATGAGCCATGCAACCTTTCGTAAATGGCTTGGGTTTGGTGACTGGATAAAAAAATCTGTGTAAAATACCAAATCTTCTGAATTAGATACATTCCAATCCCATTCAAACTCGTACTTTGATGTAGTCAGCGGAGGAGGAAATAAATGGCCGGCTGGTGTGTCTCGGTACATTATGGTATTACCACTAACCTGGCAAGTAGTAAGACTCTTATCTAATAATTTTAGTTTTAATTTACTCATGCTTTGTGTTTCCTAAAATTTCGTTATATGATTTTGATAAATTGAAATAATTTATGCTATATGTTAAATTACTATATCCAGCGCGCTGTTCTGTCAGACATGGATATACTCCAAATGTTTTGCCCCGGGATTGAACATGCTTTATTATAGACACATCAATATTAAGTCGATTATTATTTGTGTGAGTCCAATTATTCGGATTGTCCCAATCTACATGGTTAAATATATCTAAAAAAATATCGTACGCAGACGAATTTATTATATAAGAGTGAGTTGTTTTACAATATGTTAATTTAGCTAAATTAGAATCAACTAAATAATTTTTAGAGGTGTCAGTACTGAGGTTGCCACCTAAATATAAAATATCATATTCAACATCATGGACCTTTAATTGTTCAACCGCTTTGTCTAAAACCTGAGAAAAATTATCGCATGTAACAGTAAAATCGTCTTCTAGAATTAAAACATTATTAAACTTATTTTGTTTTGCCAATCGAATTACTTCATAATGGGAACGAGTACATCCTGCGATTCCAGGAGATAATGCGATTCCCGGAAATCTTTCGACTTCATTTTCTATCCCAAGTTTTTTAAATTCTTCTGAACAGTATGCCCAGCGATCAATTCTAGAATCTAGATTTATGCAATATATTTTATCAAAGTATTTTTTGTTCATTACCAATATAATTGTGTATATTATCACTACATATTCCATAACAATTAGATAATTCTAATTTAGAGTAATTAACTGTTTCTGGTAGTACCGCTATTGACATAGGTGTAAGTTGTTTACCTGGATAAGTCCATAAATATCCGTTTGATACTAATGAAACATCGTCTTCTTGATGCCAAAAATATTTAACATCACTTTCCATGCTACTGATATATGATACCGCTTTGATATTTTTGCAGTGAATCCACAATTTATCCTTTCTAGATATTAACCACATACCTGGTACTTTATATTGTGGGTTATCATGTCCTAAATAAAGAATGTTATCTTTAAACCAAACATCTACTTCTACATCAAACCCATTGTATATTGCTAAATCAATATATGTTGGTTTATTTTCCATGAATTTATTTCTACCAATTATGTTACCTCTATGTGATATGAGTTTCATGATTTGTATGCCCGAATATAACTTATTAAATTGTTTCTTATACCTATAACATCAATTACTCGGAAGGTTTGGGTGTCTGCACTTAATACCATTTCACAAATAATAGAGTTGGGTGTTTCGTGTATCTCATTAATTATGATAGATATAGTGTTAATATTATTGAATATCGATTTAAAAATTTTGAGAGTTGATTCTTTGTTCATTGCACTATTATCCCAATCATCTAAATGACAATCGTCGGTCAATATAGTCTGAATGGAATTTATGTCTTTGTTACAAAACAAACGCAAATATTCTAATACTAATTCTTCATTTGTCATTTCCACCATTCCTCCTTTTTAGTAAAGTCCCAGTGGGATTCTTTTTTTTGAATTTTGTTAAACCTTGGTACTAATATATGTTCCCGTATCCAATTTGATATAAAGTTCGAACTCAATTCACTAATTCTAATTAACAGATGATATTTTTTTGGTAACTTCATATACAATTGAAAAGCCATCATGAGTCCCATTAATTCTTTTTTTGTTATTTGTGGCATATTTAATTGAGAACTTGTTCTGTATAAGTCTTCGTGGTTTTTATCAGAAAAATCAATTAACCCCATATCCTCACATAGTTTTCTTAATGCGCAACCGCGGTAGGGGTGGAAGAAAGTTACTGTTGCACTTGATGGATTAACTTTTTTATTTAACATAATTGTCTTCATGATATCCTGTCTTGTTTCGGTTGGCAGTCCTATGATATTGAAAGACGAACATCTAATTTTATATTTATGTGCAAGTGCAAAGACTTTTTCGACATGAGAATCTTTATAATTTCTTTTGAGAATATTTTTACGAATATGGGTACTTCCTGATTCAATGCCACAACAAATATTTCGTAATCCGGCATCAACCGCACATGACAAAGACATTTCGTCCACCAGTGTCGGTTGAATATTAATTGAAAATGGTAGTCCCACCCGAGTCTTATATTCAGTTAAAAACATTTGCATTATCTTATGGTCATGTAGTGGAAAGATATCGTCGACAAACATAAAGAAATTTATATTGTATTTTTCTTTAAAATCAACCAATTCATTTACCAATAATACTGGGTCTTTCTTTCTATAATATTGTTTGGCTGATGCATTTGCAGATGTATGGAATGCATTATTTGCACAATAGCTGCACTGAAAAACGCATCCTCTTGTCCATATAACGGTGGCCATGTTATACATCTTACCGCCCAGTGGACGAAGAAAATGTCTTTGATCAAATATACTTAAATCAGGTGGCAGTCCTTTTTCAATATTGGGCAGAGTCACTTTATTTTTATGAATTATCTTATTAGTATGATAGTCGGCGTCCTTAACCCAGAAATTGTCTATTTTGTATATCTTGTGCCATCCATCTGTGCCATGTTTATCATATACATTTGCTAATTTGACTAACTGAAGTTCTGTTTCTCCTCTTGCCAAAATGTCTATAGATGGTTCTTGTATTATTTCCTCAGGTGTTAATGTTGCAAGTGGGCCACCACATATAATAGGAATATTCGGATAATTTTTTTTGCAAACGGCCATTAATTCCATACCAAAGTCATGGTTTGGGTCGACTGTTGATACACCTATCATATTAGGTTGATATTGTTTTATTTCATTAACAAGTGATTCAAAAACATTAATATCTTTCTCAACTAATCCAAGAGCGTCAAAATTTGGATTAGATACTTGTAAATTTTTTTCGCGCAGTGCATCGTCTGATGCTAAATTACCACATTTAACAAACGTGGTATCAAATAATCTAAAATCATGTCCACTGTTCTTGAGGTATGCCGATAAATATCCTAACCCAAGAGGTGCGCGAGCGACCATCACTTTATTTGGATACACCATTAAAAATTTCATTTCTTTCTATCTAAATAATATTTTAAATCCTCGGGTGTTCCTAGCCCCCACATTTGATTTATACCAAATGTTTTAATTTTCTTGTTATCTTGTATTGCTTCGTTGTACACTGGGCACACATAATACTCTCCGTTGACCCTAATGTTTTTTCTAATCATTTGTTCTGCATATTTAACATAATCAGAACCTTTAGACCAATAATATACACCGGCGGTTGCCGTTGTTGATATTGGATTCTTTTCGGCTACTTCTATGACATAACCACGTTCGTCTACTTTAGCAAAAGACCATTTTGGGTGTGACGACTCAAATACTACAATTCCAGCGTCTAACTTTTGTTCTTGCATTTTATACATAAACTTATTACTATCCCACTCAATAAACTGGTCTGAGTTTGCAATGATTAATGGTACATCATTGTCAATAAATTCTTTCGCCAACAAAGTTGTACAAGCAGCTCCATCTGTTAGTTTATCAACCTCCACTATCTTGCTACTTGGAGCTATTAAATTTAACATAGAATCTAAATTATATTTGGCTCGATGCTCTTTCAAAACAACAAATATATAATTTGCATCTATATTCAAATTATCAACAACCACCTGTATCATTGGTTTTCCTTCGACTTCTATCAAAGGTTTTGGAAATGTATAACCAGCCTGCTGGAATCTACTTCCTGCTCCTGACATCGGGATTAAAATATTTAATTTCCCTCCCTGCCATTTTGGTATTATTATGCTGCTTCTATTTTTTAGTGTATCATATATCTTTTCCTCTGTTACATCTAATGGTGAACTGACTCTCAATACACATGCACTGCTTCTAGAAGCTGCTAATAAACCAACCGGAGAATCCTCTACTATCAAAGTTTCTTCTGGTAATTTCTTCATTATGCTCATACCCTTCCAGTACATTTCTGGATGTGGTTTGCTATTATTTACATCTTCGTTAGATAATATTAAATCTAAAAATTCAATGATACCAATCTTTGATAACATTGTAAGCACTGAGCGTCTTATGGAGTTAGAACATACGGCTATTTCATACCCGTCATTTTTTAGTTTTGTAAATAATTCAATTAATTTATCATTTTGGTGTAACGCACTTATTGATTTGAGAGTCAATACCTGCTTTCTTTTCCAAATCTGTTGGTAAAATTTTGTTGGTAGTTTTTTATTTATTGTGAGCTTCTCCAATTTCTCATGGGTTTTAAGCCCATCGTATGATGCGTGATGTTCGACTTCTGATATAATATAATCGGTGCTTACTTCGGCTAATGCTTTATTCAAACATTCATAGTGAATATGTTTTGCGTCCACCAACACGCCATCTAAATCAAATATAACAAGTTTAATCATATTATTTTCTATCCAGTATATGTTTAGTAATATATTCAGTTTTAAAAATCATTGGGTTAGATTGCTTTCTATCTTCGCCGGCAATCGTATTTTTTGTTATATCAATTCCAATTTGATTAAGGCACATACCCCAAATTCTTTCTGATGTGCACATTCCTTCTTTATTCGTTGGTAATATATTTTGTAGGCCTTTGGTGTGTAATTCGGTTAAAATTTTTCTTCTCGCAATAAATGTTATACCCATCAACCCAACAAATTCTTCCATGAATTTAAACGTAGTTTTACTCTCTAATTCAAATTTTGCTTTATATTTCATCTGTTGATTATGCCATCCGCGGCCTGCTTGTAATAGTGATTTATCAACTCGAAAATACATAAATGAAGTAAAATCATTTTCTTTAAAGCATTCTAAACTCTTATGAATTTCCATTGAATCATGTAATACAAAATAATGCTCTTCATCAGGAAATGTATGATATGCAAACCAAACAGCAGAGTCTATAAAATTTTTATTTTCTTCGGCAAATAATATAGTATTGTCAAAATTATACAATTCCTTCATATAACTTTGGTCTTCTGAACAGGAGTCTAAAACTAAAATTTTATCTGCCATGTGGTATTTTCTTATTTGTTTGACACAGGCTACCACTCTAGATTGCGCAGTGTATTTACAGGGTATAACAAACATTACACGATGCCCTCAGATTTTTAAATATATTATAAATGTTAATTGCAATATTTTCGGGTCTATACAAATCAATAAATTTATGCTTTGCGTATAATACCATTGTTTTTTGTAAATTATCAAAATTACATAAAACATAATCAATCTTTTCTTCTAAATCACTGAAATCATGCTTGCATGTAATATATGTTTTGCCATCTTCATACCACATTGGCTCACTATCAATATAACTCATATCTGGTTTAATAAGAATGCTACCGAACATAGTTGCTTCAATATCCCTCGGTGCCATTTCTCCATACCCAAAAGGGGCAAGTATTATTTTACTTTGTGACATTTTATTATAGTATTCTTGTTGTGATAATTTAACGCCGTTTTCTAATTTTGTAACTTTACATTTCAATTTATTTACAATGTTCACGCACGGTGTTCTGAATTTATCATACGCCTTAGATTGATGTAATCCGTGTTCATATACCGGTGTCAATGTTGGATAACTAAATAATGCACTTACATCATAAGTTTTTGGAATATTATTATACCAAGTCGGATTGACAGTCGATAACCAATTCGTTCCTGATAATTTTATTCTGTCCGAATATTTGTTGAATTCTTCACATACATAATTTCCTTCTCCCCAATAATATCGCCCATTCACCCATTTTTGTTTATACAATGACCGGTCCTTTAACATTGTGTTTTTTAATAACAGCAATGCATTTGATTCTTTAAAGACATCATATGAACCAATTAATGTGGTTGCATCTTGTCCGTCGAATAACATATAATCGCCGGCTATTCCAGATAGAAATTTTAACCCATCTTCAATTGATTGTTGTAATGAAACTTTTTTATTAAGGTAACTCGCTTGCCCTATCCATGCAAAATCATATGTATCTCCGGTAACAAATTCAATACCAACATCGCTTAATATATTCTTTGCTTGAATGTACGGTCGAAAGGTAGTTTCGTTACGATGCTTTTCTAATTCATATATTTTTACCTTGATCATATCGTACTATAAAACTGGTTTTGCGATTCCTGTTTCTTAATATCCTTGACATGGTATAAACAATACTCTTCTTCCAACGGTAATGTAGCATACTTATCAAAACCACTTAATACTTCATGCACCTTACCAACCCATTTTATTTTTGGATCGTTGCGCGTGATTCTGGTTTGAAGATCTGGAAAATTAATTATTGGTGTGTAATATGTTACTTTAACTTTTGCCATAATATTAATACTTATATTGAAGTCCTGTATTGTATCGTTTTTTTAAATTTTCCTCCCATGTAATAAATTGTAAATTTGAAATATCACCGATTATTTCAGCAGGAATTTTCTTTTGCCATCCTTCAAATTTTTCAATTTTATGGTCTAAGTGATACGCGTTAGGTGTACCTGCATTACCACGATTATCATAGTTAGGAAGTAAATGAATTGGTTGTCGCTCTGTTATTAAGTCGACTGAACAACAATATAGTTTAAATTGGTCTTGTTTTTTAATATATTCATTATACGATAAATTATGTTCTTCTAAAAACTTTTTAATTCTAATGTTATTTGCCCCAGTTTTACTAAAGGCGGATTGTTCGCTTATCCGTTTTTTATATTTTTGTGCTTCTTCATATCCAAATATTTCTTCATATGTTTTATTTTTATATGGATGAGAACATTGATTACAATTTTTATTGGCTTTTAATGCTCTGTTTGTGGCATATTTATTTTTATAGTGTATTATACGATTACAGCAAGGGCACGTGCGTTCAAGTATGTCAGGGACAAGTGGTTTCTCAGGTTCAATTATATCAGGTGACGCACATTTTTTACATATTACATTTTCTTTGTTGGCATCTAGCCACGCATAAAACCCACGATATTTAATAATTGAATTACATTTTAGACAAATTCTTGTAAACCCGTTCATTTATTCTCCTTTAGCATTTCCTTATTTTGCTCTATCCACTGCTTCATCAACTTTTCAATTAATTTTGACTGGTTGCACATTCCTAGCGTTTCAATTAAAAGTTTAAAATTAGCAATAACATCTACGTCAATGTATAAAGTAATGCATTTTTTGCTCATATTTAGTAATATTTAGTTCTCAATAATAAATATAGTAAAAATAAAAATAAGTGGTAAAAAATTGAAAATATTTTCTTTAGACGGAGGTTTCACTAATAATTAATCCATTGGTTTTCAACATTTTATACTTTTCTGACTCTGTATCTATAATTTCAGTATTTTTAAATATATCGCTTTCAAAATGTGAAATTCTCCAATTCCATTTTTTAATATGATCGTTTGTAATTCCGATAACAATGTTTATACGAGGAATTAAAAAAACGTCAATTTCTGGGTTTAATGTGATGATTTGTGGTAAATTTTCAATAATTTGTGTACCAACATATTCATCCGCGTCTAAAAACACTATGAAGTCTGCCTTACAGTTATTTTTTAATGTATTCTTGAAATTTGCAAAATCTTTATTGAGAGAAGCCTGAATAAATTTAATTTTATTTTGTTCTGCTAACTCTAAACAAAATTTTGTAACGTCACTCGAACCATTGTCCAAATCCTGCAGAATTACCACCTCATCTGTGTGATTTTTAAATAGTAAAATTGCCTTGACAAGTGTTTGGAGTTCAATGTACTCATTGCAGCAAGTAATTCCGTATGAGATTTTCATAATGATTTAAAAGTTAATTCGTGTGGATGAATATTACTTAATGTATAATATCCATTTTCGAAATTCGGGTCTCTAAAAAATCGTACATATATTGGTAAATCCGCAACATCTATTTCAATTACACTATAATCTTGGTCTTTTGGATTCAATTGTTTCATTCTATCAAGCAACGATTTTAGAGCAGCTTGTGAATTATACAAATAAATCCTGTCAGGATGGGTTGATAATTTATTATATGATTTCGGTGTTAAACCTTGTTTTTTTATTTTTTCTATTTTACTGGTTAAAGTAACATGAAATAATTTTTTAGGTAATTTAGATTTATCAATTTCAATATCATATTTTGCTTCGAATCCAATGCGGAACGGAACACCTATATCAGCAGCGGAAAACAATATACTTTCTTTATATTTTATTGATTTTGTCGGTGTTTTAATATAAGATGGAAACCATCCTAAATTATTAGTGGTTACCAATAAATTCTTAATCTCGCCGATTGTTTCAGTACCACTACATATAATATCAAATCTATTATCTTTCCAGTATGGGTAAGTTTTATATTTTCTGGAGAGTACATTATTCGTGGACTGCAGCGATGCAGTGCTTATTAAGCCCTCATACAAAGCAAGTTCTTTCATTAACCATGGCTCGTTATTTATCAATGCTTTTAATAAAAATCGGTCTTCTTCAAACATATTCATTTTTTATTTTCTTGTTGTTTTTGAAATTCCTTTGACACATCTTGAGTTCCAGGTGTTTTTGATTGTAACATATCAAATTCCTTTTTTGATATGCCTTGATCACTTTTCTTTCTGCCTTCTTTCCATTCGTAATTTACAAGTTTAATACTTGACAATTTAAGTGGGTCGATTGTACGATATGAATTGGCAAACCCGTCATTTATCAATGGTTTGATAGTTGCCTCATAAAAGTTTTTCTCTGTAACTTTAAAATCAAAACGAGTGTAAGGTTTTCCGCGGAATGATTCTTCTAACGGCATTTTTTGAACCGTATGTTTCATTAATCTACTTTCAATGATAGAAGGATTGATAAATTTTAAATCTAATACATGAATCAATTGCTCACGAATAAATGATTTGGTATCAATTAATAAATAAAATTTAGGTTCAGACCCTTTATCCGTTCTGTATTGACAATATAACAGTGAGCCTCTCAAAGCATTGCGCCATGATGGTATTGGAATTAAATCTAAAAAATTTGTGCGATGTGCTCCGAGATAATCCATATTAATCAGTTATTTTTTTAAGTTTTGGTAATGTAATTTTCGGTGGTTCATTACTTCCCACTTTCATTAATTTTGGTAAAGTAAGTTTTTGCATTTGTGGCTTACCTGCAATATAACTATCAACTAATTCTTTAAATTTGGTATTCATTGCATCCAAACTAAAATTAGTTTTAATGTGGTGTGATGACCCCCTTGATTTTTCAAGGTGTGTTTTGTAGTTTTCAAAAACATCTATCATCATACTACCTGCCATATTATAATCGACGGTAAACCATTGAGTTTCTTTATTTATTACTCCGTCCCATTGCGCCGATTTGTGTACCGGTGTTAATTTTCCTGGCAGAAGTATTGTAAATTTAGGATCTAGAAAATCTAAATGTCCAGACCAATTACTCGCCAATATTGGTTTACCTGTACGACAAAATTCCGCCAATGGCCTTCCGAACCCCTCACCCTTCGTAAAGGTTACCATTGCTTTTACTTTTGGATGATTGTATAATCCATTCATTTCTTCGTCGGTCAAATCACCGTGAAGTAGATATATGTTTGGTAAATCACCAGTAACCGATCGGGCTATCATTGAAATTTTGTCGAGTATTTCCGCTTCGTCTATTTTACTGAACGTTGCACCTGATGTTTTAAGTATAAGGGCAGGTGGGTTTGTTTTATTTTTAAATACTTCAAGAAATATTTTAACTGCCATTCCGATATCTTTACGATCGCAGCCGATATCACCTTTAAGCCAATGGCCGCAGACTAAAAATGCAAATTGTTCTTTGACATTTTTTAATTCTTCATTTATTGTAGGTGGAATTTCTTCAATTTTTTTATACAAATTAATATCTACGCCTTCAAATAATACGTCAATAGGTCTTTCAATTTTTAATTCACCAAGTGGTTGATTGGTATTTTTATCTACCTTATTGTATTTGGTATTCATAAATACATCGCGGGCAAACTTACTTGGTACAATGTTATGATGCATTATATTAAGGCCTGATATCCACGATGGGTCTGCAGCGGTTGTCTCTATGCCGGCAGTGCAGAATATATTTAGGTCGCCGATTGGCGTTGCTTCAGATGGAACTGAACATTGAAAAAATATTGCGGGTTTTTCTGGTAGTTGGTTTCCAAAAAGCAACCGACTAATAATGTCATCGTCTTTTCCTTGACATAATACATTCATTGGGCATGCTCCCCATTTAGTACTAATGATTTTAATATCATACGTATCATCATACCCCTTTATAAAGGCGCGAACTAAATCTCTAAAATGACTTCCATAACCAGATCTAGTGGCTACAGGTCCTTGTAATACCGCAATCAGTTTTTTCATATTATATTTTTTATTACTTGAATTTTAAAATCTTCATAACTATTAATTTTTGAATCTTGGACACGAATAAATTTACAATGCAAAATATTTTCAATTTCTGGAAAATTAAATTCTATAGGAAATTTAACCAAGTATCTATGATTATATTTCGGTTCAAATTGTGTAAATTTCATCTTATTCAATTTTTTTAAGTTTGGGTAATGTAAGGGGCACTGCCACTGGTTTTGGTTTTTTAATTGACGCATCGACCAATTTAACATTTTTAAATTTGTCTTTGTAATTGACCGGTATTAATGAAAATGGTTTTCTTGGTTTCCATTTTTCAAAAAGTGTATCAATTGCATCAATGTAATTTTTACCGAGATCTTTTTCATTCATCATTACATTACTATCCAATAAATAATTACGACCTTCCATTCCACATTTTTTGCGCTGCTCACTCGTCATATTATAAAAATGATGTAATGCAGGGGCAACATCTTCATAGTTGACGGTATCGTCGAAAATATATGGAGTTGGAATTGAGCCCTTCAATGAACGACTTGCCGGCCATATTGGATATACCCAGCTACCATATTTGTCCCAAACACCGTCGGCAAAATGAGTATTATGCAGCGAACCTATTTTAATATAATCGTCAGCGGTAAGATACTTGCCGTTTTTACTGAATCCACATTGATCTTGAAGTCCGCCGGTTACATTTACTATGATCGGAGTACCATTCATCAACGATTCACACGTGGTCAATCCAAACCCTTCATTACTTGCAATGTTGATAGTAACATCGGCAACATTATATAAGTAACGCAATTCTTTTGTTGTTAATTGTCGATCGGAAATATACACTGAATAATCGGGGCATACTGCATTACAAACTGCAACGAGGTCGGTACCATTGGAATCTGCGGCTTGTGTATGTAAGTATAGCAAACATCGCTTTGATTGTTCCGGCGGTAGTTCATCGCAAAATTTCTTATAACCAAGTACAATGTCCGGTATATTTTTTCTTCGGATATTTCGATTATTTAGAAGGACAACAAAATTAAATTTATCACCAACTAAATTCTTTTTAAATTCATTATATTCCGATTTGTCATCATCTGTGCCGATTAGTGGATAGTTGTATTTGGTGTTAATTCCATGTGGTACATACTTAACCTGCCAGGGTTCATAATCAGGAAGCATGCGTTTATTAATACCATATGTTTGTTTTGATATTGCCATTAATAGATCACATGAGCGATAGAATGGTTCGTTCCATTTTGGATCTGGTGGGCAGTCCCATATATTCAAATATGCAATCGGGCAAAATTGTCTAATTTCATGTTCTATAGAATACAGCCACCCGAAAAATCTTGGGTCGGTAAAATGTAGTATTAA
>Ga0209518_1001289_pt1 | contig 27680 bp, 21 predicted proteins | sample RifGroB1_FD_183993 | JGI IMG/M metagenome (GOLD analysis project Ga0209518, IMG submission 183993) | Groundwater microbial communities from Rifle, Colorado, USA - Groundwater B1 (SPAdes) (version 2) | ecosystem: Environmental > Aquatic > Deep subsurface > Groundwater | place: Rifle, Colorado...
TTTGGTGAGAGTAATACTCTACACCGTATAGACGTTTAATACATGTATTATACATGATAACTCTTTTTTTTGGAAGTAAATTTTTATTTCATTTGGGGAATATATGATTTTTCTTGGTATTGATTTACATTCTAATTGTTTTACTTGTTGTTTCATATGTCACGATGGAACTAAAAAATCTTTAAGTTTCAATTTTTCTGAAGAGTCATTAAAGCAATTTTATTCTCTTCTTACTTCAGAAACTTATGTTATTGTTGAAGCTTCTACAAATACTTTTAAGTTCGTAGAAAAGTTATTTCTGAAATATTTCAAATGTTAAAAAAAATAAGAATACCATTATTGAAAAGACGAAAATAATCATCTAAAAAAAATTAAAGAATATAATAACTTTTTAAAAAGTTCTTGACTTTTCTCATAGACGTATCGCCAGTAGCCGAAGTGTACCCACGAAGGCAATTTGGGTGAAGGCGTACTCCGCTGGAACCGGCTACTGGCTGTTGTGTGTAGTGCCACCTTATAATTTTATAAAATCATCAATTTTTATTATTATTCCAGTATTCCACGAACCTAGAATAATATATTCATTATTTTTTGAAAAATCAACAAAACAAGCATATTTCATATTATATTCTTTTACTATTGATAAATCTTTAAAATTAAATAAATTAATCTTGTCATCTGTAATTAAGCACAAAAATTCTAAATTATTTGATAATGAGAAATCCTTAAAACTTCCCTCATATTTCAATTTTGTTAGAATTTTATTTGTTTTATAATTAATTACCAATAATTCATGATTAAATTGATCATTTAATATTAAAAAATCATTTTTAAATTTTATTTTATTACTTGAGTTAATTTTAAATTGTTTATCCTTTGGTTTATTTGTATTAAATGGATATTTCCATTCAATAATTTTTATATAGTCTTCTATTTTACCAGATTTTTGATTAGCTTTTGGAGTTATTAAAAAATAATAATTATCATTTTCGTTATCAATAGATGTAATCATTGAATTATTAAATTGAGCAATAACAGAACATTTTGTAGTTATTTTATCAAAGATATAAATATTACCAGCCCAATCGCCAATTACTAAAAATTTATCATCCGGTGTAAAATGAATATTGCAGGTTTCAGGCTTGTTTTTTTTATCTAATTGAATATTCTTTAATTCAGATATATTATAGATTGCAATTCTTCCAGCAGTATTAATCAAACCAATTTCTTTATTATTATTTGAAATACAAATATGAGAAGGATTTTTTAAGTCTTTAAAATCTGCTAATAATTCATGTGTTGAAACATCATAAAAATTAAGAGAAGAACCACCAATATTAATAATTTTTGAATAATCATTTAAAATTAAGATTTCATGAGAAGTTTTTAGTTTTATTATCGAGTTTATTTTATTTTTAATCATATCAATCCTCTTAAGGCGGCATTACACACAACGGATTGCCGATATATGTCGTTTTCGGCATATTTAAACATAATCTATCATAACAAATAAATAAATCAACTATTTTATCATAAATCTGCTGAAAATGACCCCGAATGGCGTAGCGAGGTATTTTCCGAGCGAAGATATATCGGCTGTTAGGTGTCGTGTGTTAAGGATGTTAATTATCAGGAAATTGTATTTTAATATGTTTAGAAAAATCAAAATTTTGCTTTTCTGTTTTCACACTAAATTTATCGATAATATAACCTGATTTTATTCGTCCAGAATCATAAAATTCAATTTCTTTACCTTTAATTAATAATTCTCCTCTATAATTTAAATCACTTCCTAAAACTCCTTTTGTTAGATATCCTTGTTCATTAAATTGTACATATTCCTCTGATGATAGATTTACATTATTAATTTTTTGTTCATCACTTATTACTGCTTCTTTTATATTACCATTTTCATAAAATGAAATATACCATCCACTTAAAAACTTATAATTAAAATTATTAATAATGATATTTTCATCTCGAACCAAAGTTCCTGACATTACTATATCCCCAAAATAATAAAAAACATCATCTTTTAATTGAATTTCATTATTATAAGTTTTAAAAATTACTGGTGTATCTTCTTTAACTACTTTTTTATTAAAAAAGGATTCATATAAATTTACATATTTCGCTTTAATAATTCTTTTATCGGCAACAATAATTTCATTATATAAATCCAATTTGTAAATACTCTTTAATCTAAGTAATGCTTTGGATATATTTTCAAAATTTAATTCATCTTTTTCTTTTAAATAAAATTCAATAATATCATGATTAAATACAGAAAATGGTGGTTTTCCATGATATCCATCTAAAAAAATATATTCTCTTGAAAATAAAGTAATACAATCTTTTTTAATTAACAAATTTGGTATAGAATTATTATAAGCATATTTTATTTCTTGAATATCTTTTGTTATTATAGCTAGTTCCCAATATGAATATAGTCCTTCTTCCACATCCATTATTATATTATTTACATTTCTATCAATTTTTATATTTATTACTTTTTTAGTAGTTATATCAATTCCTTTTAATAAAAATGAATCATTATTATTTATTTTACTATCATTTTTTGTGAAGATTATTAATGATGAATTTGGAAATAAAATATTTAATACAAATAATATAAGGATTACTACAATCAAAATTTTCAAAAAAATCTCCTTAACACATGACACCTAACGACTATATGATAATAAAATCATATAGAAAAAATCAATAGGTGCTATAATCTATTTAGGTCTTTGGCAAAACAGGGACATCTTCCATAAGTTGACCCCGAACTAACGATTGACGGGCATCTATTGAATTCTTACTTTTGGTGAGAGTAATACTCTACACCGTATAGACGTTTAATACATGTATTATACATGATAACTCTTTTTTTGGAAGTAAATTTTTATTTTATTTGGAGAATATATGATTTTTCTTGGCATTGATTTACATTCTAATTGTTTTACTTGTTGTTTCATATACACGATGGAACTAAAAAATCTTTAAGTTTCAATTTTTCTGAATACTCATTAAAACAATTTTATTCTCTTCTTACTTCAGTTGCATTGTATTAGAATATTGTCTAATGAATACCACGTTACACGATCATTTTTCCTTTATTATTTTTTATCGCGATTTTTTTAGCAGTTAAATCTCTGGATTTGCTATTTATTATTTTTATAAAATCATCAATATTATTTGAAATATTTATCCATAATTTAATGTTGTCAATTGAGTAATAATGATGATAGCCTGTTATATCCTCTTCGGATATCATTATTATTGATTTTAATATTATATCATGATAAGCAATTATTCTTATTAAATCGTTATATGAAATAATTATCTTGCATAGTGATTTAAAAATTTGATATCTAAAACAAAGATACTCATTATCAACATTTGATTCTTCAATTACTTTTTTTAGTCTTTCAACACAATCATTATATTCATATGAATTAAGATTTAATTTTTTGAATAAAGCCATAATTTTAGTATGATTTGCAAGAGGTGGCATATTTTAACCTTATTTTAAAATTTTATGATAATATTTCACCTAACGAGTATATATTAGGTGGAAAACTGTCCTTCTTCGATTTTTTTCAGTAGTTTATCTATTCGTTTTTTTTGTGGTTCTGTTAACGAATCATATCTTTTTAATAATGTATTCTTGAAAAGTTCTGAATTACTTTTTGTAACGCAGACAAATGCTCTTTCTGAATGTTGACCTACTTCTTTTGGTCTACATGTTTCGAGATGTTTAATTATTATTGGAAAAACTATTCTCTCATATTTTAATCCGGCCTTTGCCAGTTCTGCAAATACAGTTATGCTATTATCAATTGTAATTACACTGCCTTTTTCATAGGCTTTTATTAAAGTATCCAGATTATCAAATATTTCCTGCGGTGTTATAGATGCTATTTTAGAAAGTGCTATCATTGCACCCCAAACCAATCGATTATTTCTTGATTTTAATAGTTTGATAAAAACTTCAACATAATTAGAAATAAGTACAGGTTCTCGTTTACCAATCTCATAAAGAACTTTTATACAATCATTTCCTATTTGTTCAATTGGATTATTTATGCCATCAACTATTTCATTAATGCCATTATTATTTTTTGTTTTTATTAATTCTAAAGCTAATTTAATATTTGGCTCTTCATCATTTCTTCCAAGAGAATAAGCTAACTTTTCTATCATTTTTCCTCCTGTTTTTCTTGTGGCGGTATTGCACATAAAGGTTTCGATATATAATACGTTTTTACGAGTACCTACGGAGTGTAGGAAAATTGTCCCTGTTCCCAGCCAAAATGCAGAAGCAATCTAACAAGTAGCGTAATCGTGCATCGTGTTATATTAATTTGCGTTTTATATTGGTAACAAATAAAGCCCAAAAACAATAACAAACGAACCAATAGTACCATTTATAAATTCTATAATCAATAGTTTATTAGGATAACTAGATTGTATCCACATATTCCAAAACCGTGGATACACACGTATTCCTGAAATAATAAAACCTAATATTAGAGTATTTGTAATTGTTTTTCCTAATATTGAAATAAGAAAAATAAATCCAACAGAAATAATATAAACTTCAAGTTGTGTTCCTAAAAACATAGATATTATATATTTTAATTTATTGTCCCATTTTTTAACTCCTGGATGAGAGCTTGTATCTTTATATATTTTAGCTACAATAGGATTTTGATATAGAATTCCAACAATAATAAAATGAATCATTCCTATAAAAGAGCCACATGTTAATGTTTTTAAAATAATATCCATAATTTTCTCCCATTTTAAAAAAATATCACAACTCACTTTCTTAAATTCTAAAAAAACTTTGTGATTTTGTAAAGAAAAATATTTAAATATTTCAGTTTAAGCAATAAAAACTGGTTTATTGTTAATAATAGAACTTTTAAAGACAAATCTTGACCCGCTACCTCAAGGGAAAGTCGAGGACAACAAGAAGAGAATAGAGGCTATCTCAAAAGCCAGCCTCTTTTTTATTTTTGTTATAAAATTATTTCTTTTTTAGATAATTTATTGAAATTTTTTCCAGTGTGTTTAACTTCTAAATCTTCCTCTTTCCAAAACTTGCCAATTTATCAGCTGATGCTCCGAGTCCTTGCAATGCTGTATTTACTTCTTTTATAGAATTATGGAGTGTATCAATTGCATCGGCAAAATCTTTTGTTTCTTTTGAAAGTTTATTCATATTGTTAGCCATATTTTCTACATCTGATTTTATTGATTGCATAATAGGAATAATTTTGTCAGTTTCACCTTTGGTTTTATCAGCGAGTTTTCTAATTTCAGTTGATACAACAGCAAAACCTTTTCCCATTTCACCAGCACGGCTTGCTTCAATTGCAGCATTTAGAGAAAGTAAGTTTATTTGTTGCGAAATTTCTGAGATTGCTCCAACTATTGGGGCAAATTGTTCTGATTTATCCTTTAAACTTGTATTTATGTCTTTTATTACATTTGTATGTTTATAAATTTGGTCAAATGCTTGTTTTGCTTTTTCTGCAAGCCCCATAATTGAGCGGGTCGTTGCTTCCATTTGATTTATTGTAGATGCAAGGTCTTCTGATATAGAATTACTTTCAAAAACAGTTTTAGTTAAGCTTTTTTGAATATAAAATCTACAATTTGTAGGTGTATTTAAATTGTGGTGCATAGCAGAAGCAAATTTTTGACAAGTTCCATAACCACAAGAAGGACAATTTAAAAAATCTGAAGATTCTCTTTTTAGAGTTAACTCTGCTTCTTCTTTTAGTTCGTTATAAGGTAGAGTTTGTATTGGTCTTACTGCTTCAGAAAAATATATTCTATTTAGATCAAGTTCATGATTTTCTTCAAGAAATTTTTCAAATGCTTTTTGAGCCTTAATTGGTGCTTTATAATTTTTTATAGATTCTTCTTCTTTCTCTTCAATCATTGATAGTTCTTTATCAATTGTTAAATCACTAACCACCGCAGGTCCTCTATAACATCCCCCTTCGCAATTCAAACAATCAACAATTAGTGGAAAATTCTTAAACTCACTATCTATATCTTGGGATAAGTCGTTAAAATATTTTTTATATAGAATATTACCTTCAAAATTTGTTATTCTTGCTTCTTGATAATATCGTTTTATAATATTTTTAAATCCAGCAGGTTTACAGAATGTCTCACCTCTTTCTGCTGGCATTAAATCAAATTTACCATCTTTATAAGCGTCCAAATCTATTTTGTGCATATCCATATATTTTTTCAGATTTTTTATTGTCAAATTAAATTGCATTACTCCATCGGTATCTGGGTCTCTAAATTCTCTTCGTTTAGAAAGGCATGGTCCTATATAAGCTATATTTCCTTCAAATTTCAACTTTTTTCTTATGATTTTACCAAGAATTATAGCAGGAGAATGAACAGGTGCTAAATAATCAATAAGTTCTGGCTTATAAATCTTTATATAATCAACAACTGACGGACATTGCTGAGAAATTAAAGGAATCAGCCCTGATTTTTTGATAAAATTTACATATTTGATTGTAGAAAATTCTGCACCAAGTCCCTCATCATAGATTCCATTTAAAACCCATGTTTCTTTAAGCCAACTGAGTAGTTGTTTGTGTTGATTTTTGAATGTTACAAGTATCGCAGGGGACACAATAACGCAAGTTTTTTCACCCCTATTTATAGAATCCAAAAATTCCTGAAAGTCATCAACTATACTTATAGCATTATGAGGACAAGCATTTGCACACCTACCACATCCAATACAAACATCATCATTTATTTTCATAGTTTTTCCATCAGCAATAAAACAGTATTTTACTGGACAAACAGAAATACAACTATGACAATTTACACATTTATCTTGTTCTATATTTACAACTTTGCAAAGTCCCATAAAAACTAACCTTTATATTGAATTTTCTTTAATTATCGAAATTTAATAGTTAAAGATAAATATTTAAGTATAAAATATTTATATAATTGTCAATAATATTTTTAATTGATACAAATTTAATTGTATTCTACTGCAAATAAGATACCACAGTTGCCCAGAAGTCCTCAAAATTTTGTTCTGAAAGAAAATGTCCTTCATCAGGATAGACTTTGTAGATAGGTTCGATTAAAAGATATTGTCTTACATACTCACGAAATTCTGGCATTTGTTTTAAAACACGGGGAGCATCCTTTTTACCACCGATGGAAAGCCATATCAATTTATTTTTGATGAACTCCCGATAGTTTTCTGACTTTTCTGGATCAATAGCAGCAAAAGGAGGTTCAAGCACTGGGTCTTGATAATAATTACCTTTAAATGAAGCCAATCCGCTGTAATGAAAAAGAAAAGGTTTACCATCTTCATAAAAAGATGGAATATTCTGAAGAAATGTAACAACAGCAGTTAATCCTCCAGCAGAAAACCCCGTAACAAACACATTTTTACCATCAATCCAACCATTCTGAATAAGTGATTCAATTATGGCTTGTGATGCTTGTGACGAATCAATAGCTCCATCTGTATAATCACCAGAAAGAGACCACCAATTTTGTACTGATATAAATATAAATTTTTTATTTTCAGCTCGTTTTTGCCATGGCTTTGCCAAACTTATATAAGCTTGGGTATCTTTTGTACTTCCATGATACCAAATAATAACTGGTGTATCAACATTTTTAGTACTGACACCAGCGGGTATAAAAAGCCATGCTTCAACTCCATTTTTAGCATACAATGGATATTCGATATTAACACGGATAGTATAAGCACCACCTTCTTTAGGAAACTTATCAGGTAATCCAGATACCTCAGTAGCAGTTAGCTGAAAAATAAATCCAATAACAATAAGAAAAAAAAACAATAACTTTAGTTTCATGAAATTTTCCTTAAAAAAAGCCTAACAGTATAGCACAGATTTTTTAGATTGTCACGGATTACACAGAATAAAACCATGTAATTAATTGATATTAAAGTAATTAAACTTTTCGATTTCTGATAAACTAAAAACTTTTTAGTATATTATTATTTTAGTAGAATATTTTTATTTGTCAATAGTAAAATAACCATTGATAAAAAAAGCCACAGATTGCACGAAAGAAACACTTTATTATTCTATGTTTCTTCCGTAAAATTCTGTGGCAAAATTTAGCTAATTATAATATTATTCAACAATTAAAAAGCTTGATGATAATTTGTCGAGTGTAATAGTATAAGAACCATTAGACACATTGTAAACTGTATTTGTTAGTCCATCTCTTAACTTTGTACCACCAACACTTGATTGAGTGATAGTAAAAGTTTCTGTTGATGTTCCAACATTCATTAGATAAACTACTTTATCTGTATCGAATACTTTTAGATCAGCATATCTTGTTGTATCTGCTATCAAGTTTGTTCTTGTACCGCACCATAAAGCCTTATGACTATTTCTTAAGTTCATAACTCCTGTTACATAATCTTTTAAGCTAGATTGGTTAGAATCAAAGTTTGAAATTTGACCACTTGATCTTGAAGCATGATCATCATAATAACCACTGTCCCCTTGATTTACAAAACCAGAAACTTCATCACCAATTTCATCACCATAATAAACTGTTATTGGACCTGTATAACTTCCCATAAAACTAAAAGCAAGTTTATGTCTTAGCCAGTAATCTGGATTTTCTTTACCATATTTTAAGTTTGGTGCTCTTTGTATCAAGTCCCCAAATCTAACTAAATCATGATTTGTTAGCATAAAATTTGGATGAGCAAAACTTGAATAAGTACTATGTGAAGCATATCCTTCTACAAGTTTTGTAGCTGGTTGATTGTAAGCTGTCGAAGTATCAACTCTTTCTTGACCAGCAAGAACTTGTACTAATCTATATCGTAATGGAAAATCAAAACATGACTTGAGACCAGCAGAACCATTTGCATCATATCCCCATTTTTGAATATTTGTTTCGCCATCCCAGATTTCTCCAACCATATAACCAAGAGTTCCCCATTGTTTGCCTTGAGCTTTTCTTTCTGCACATTTTTGCTCTACAACTTCTCTTATATCTTTTAAGTAGTTTCTATCTTGATTTTTTGTAGAAACTTGGTATGCTTGATCCAATCTCCATCCATCGATTTCGAGTTTATCAATCCAATAAGTAGCAACTTCTTTGTAGAATTCTAAACTACCTGGGTATGATACTGGGTCATTTCCACCAGATGGAGTTTTGCCAGTAGGAGAAGGTTTTACATTACCTTTGTTATGTCCAAAAACACCGTCAAAAAATACATATATATTTAACGCATGTGCTTTGTCAACTAGTTCTTTTGCATCATCAAAACTACCAAATTTTGGATCAACTGTAAAATAATCTTGACAAAAGTAGCCTGTTGCATCAAGAGCACCACTTCCATTTGAATCGAATATTGGAGTCAACCACAAAGCATTCATTCCAAGACCTTTGATATAAGGAAGGGCATTTATTATACCTCTCAAGTCTCCTTTATGTTGACTTGGTCCATAACCAGTATCATAATTTCTAGAACTATCCCCATCTTGAAAAGCTTCAACCATAACTTGATAAATTCTTAAATTATCAACATCTCCTGTTAAAGTTTGTTGTGTAACTTTTTTGTATGTGAATGACTCGCTTACTGTACCTTTGCTATTTTTTGCATAAACATTTACAGTTTTTGTTTGTCCCTCAGTCATATCACTACCGATTATTATTTTTGTAGAATCATAAAATTGAATTCCATTTGTATCAGAAGGAATTGTTCCATCTAATGTAAGTCTAGAAATATCAATATTATCACCTGTCACAGTTATTGTTATTTCTATTGTAGATGTAGAAAACTCGCCAGCCGCAGGAGAAATAGAAATTGCTGGTTTTCCATCTGGACATTCGTTATACCATTGACTTCCGTCATAGTAAGCAGTACGAGGTGGAGTTAAACCAATATCTGTTGCTGCTGAGTTAAATTTCATTCTTAATTCTTTTGTGAATGGAGCTAAAGAAGCACCATTTTTATCTTTGTCTATTTCATAAACATACCAGTTTGATAAACCAGTAACAGCTTGCATCTTAGGTTGTGTATTCCATGTATTTCCTTGTAATTCTGAAATTGCTCTTCCGCTCAACTCCCATAACCAAATTGTTGGAGCACCAGTAGTTGATTTGTAATAGATTTTGATTCCACTATAAGGAATTGTTGTAGTTGTTGTCGAAGTTGTGCTTGTACTTGTTGTAGAGCTTGTTGTTGTAGAACTAGTTGAGCTTGTTGAACTCGTACTTGTAGATGATGTAGATGAAGTTGAACTACTACTTGTTGTTGAAGTAATTATCGTTGTTGTCGTAGTTGTAACAATTGAACTCGAAGGTGTAACAAAAATTTTTCTACCAATAGAAATATTGTTTTTTATGTCACCTGTTTGTACTGTAAAAAGATATTGTGTATCATTAGTCAAATCTTTTGCAACATATTTTTTTATTCCAGTTAAAACAACTGCTGTTTTTTTAAAATTGCCAGTAGAATAAGTTATAACAACCTTTGCTAAATCTGTATCAGCAGGGTCTGCCCATGTTAAACTAACTTCACTATTGCCAGCAGTAGCCACCAAATTACTAACTTCTGCAGGTGGTGTAATATCAACTATCGAAGCATCACATCCAAAAAAAATAAAGAAAACTAAAAAAAAACTTATAAAGGATAAACTTTGAATACTTTTTTTCATTTTATACTTCCCCCTAAAAATTATTTATACTTGTGTTATCTACTAACAATTTTTATGCCATATTTTTCTTTTTATGTATAATATGCTAATCTATAAATAATTAAACCATTTATACAGTATCCAAATTTATCATAAAATAATTCTATTTTTCTGAAAAATTCTAATTATAAGAAAAAAATAATATTTTTGTTTTTTTAGAGAAACATTTTTAGGGGAAGATAAATTATTCTAATGATAAAAGTGAGTAGCAACTTAACAAAATTAGAGATAGATATTATTATTATATTCTTTAATATTAAGAATGGTTATATGTTTAACTTTTCCATTTTCTCTATAATTTTCTTGAATGGGTAAGATATGGTAAGTTTTACAACTAACAGTACAAGACAATAAATTAGCCCATTTCTTCAAATTTTTTAAGAGAGGCAAAATTGCGATGAAAAACAGGATTTGGGTCTGTCCCAAAGGGACAAAGCTAGTTTTTACTTTTGGATTATTAAAAAATTTATCTATAACCTTTTAAAAGAATATTTTTAAATTAACACAAAAATATTCTTCCAAAAATTTAGAAGAATTAATAATTCAGAAAAATAAAAAATTATTCTATAAAAATTAGAAAGAAAATATTATTTTTTATACCTTTTTATCATACAAAATCCCCGAAGCCTCTTTCAAATGTACAGCAAGTTTTTGTATTTCTTCACATGGTATTTCTACAATAGTTTTTCCTGTCTCATTATCCAAAACTGTAATTATAACTCGATTTATTTCTTCATTAAAACTAAGTTGAACTCTTTTGTTTATTGTTAGTGAAGAGTTGATAATTTCGTTCAAATCTTCAAGTATTTTTTTTAGGTCTTTTTCTGGAATGGTTTTTTTCATAATCTCTTTTATCTGTTCACTGGAAGCACCTTTATTTGAAGATTTATGAACATTGGTATCAAAAATAGAAGAATATTTAATCATTAAGGCATCTATGTCATTTAACATATAGCTCCTCCTTATGAAGCTGTCCCCCCCTTCTATAAAATTTATTAAAAAAAACTAGTATTTTCAAGTAGAAAAAAGAAATAATATCCTCTTAATTCCTTTGCAAGAAAAAAGAGGATACCTTTATGCGATTTTATCAAAAGTATTATGTTAAAAAGGGCAAAAATTAATAAACAGCAACACCAATAGGTGAAGTCCTGCCTGTTTATTTCACTAAATTAGCCCAACAATCTTAAAACAGATTGAGATTGAGCATTAGCTTGTGCTAACATTGCTGTTCCTGCTTGTGTCAAGACATTGTCTTTAACAAATTGAACCATTTGAGAAGCCATATCAGTATCTCTAATCACAGATTCTGATGCAGTAAGATTTTCTGCTGCAATTGAAACGCCTTTTTGAGCCATTTCAAATCTATTTTGATATGCACCAAGATCAGCTCTTTGCTTGTTGATTGTCTTTAAAGCTTCATCAAGCGTCTTAATACCCATATTTGCACCGTCAGCTGTACTAAGAGACATTTTTGTCTTTGTCGAAATATCTTCAAGTTTTAAAGCTGCTGCTGTCATTGTAGCAACATAAAGTTGTTCTCTTTGATCAACATTTGCACCAACATGAAAGAACATTGATGTAGATCCAGTTCCGCCAGCCTGTGGATTTGCAAATCTACCAGTCAACATATTTTGTCCGTTAAATTGAGCGTGTGAAGCAATCCTGTTTACTTCATCCACTAATTGACTAACTTCAACTTGAATTTGCATTCTGTCTTCAGATGTATAAATACCGTTTGAAGATTGAACAGAAAGTTCTCTTAATCTGTGAACAATGTCTGTTGTTTCTTGTAAATAACCTTCAGTTGTTTGAATGAAAGAAACACCATTTTGGATATTTTTTTCAGCTTGTTGAAGTCCTCTAATTTGACCTCTCATTTTTTCAGAAACTGCTAAACCAGAAGCGTCATCACCAGCTCTGTTAATTTTCATACCAGATGACAATTTTTCCATTGATTTAGACACATCATTGCTTTTAAATTTCAATACATTGTTAGCATTGATTGAAGACATATTATGATTTATAATCATTTAATTACCCTCCATGATAACTCTTCCTGAATCATTCAGAAAGGATTTTTATAGGTTTACTCCTATTAAAATAGTCCTTATAAGGAATTCTTTTGACAAAATCGCTTTTTCTTGCCCTTTTTTTGAGAATGTCCTTAAATAGGTATAGCCTCCTATATTATAGGAGGCTACATCCATTAACTATTTTTTTAAAATGGAGGGTTAAAGGAGTTATTTCAAAGAACTAGAATCTTTTAACCATTTAATAATTGCATTACACCTCTACTTTTTGAATTAGCCTGTGAAAGCATTGCTGTACCTGCTTGAGAAAGGATATTATCTTTTGTGAAGTTTACCATTTCATTAGCCATATTAGTATCTCTGATAATTGATTCTGCAGCTTGTAAGTTTTCTGCACCAATCAAGAGACCTTTATTAGCCATTTCAAATCTGTTTTGGAAAGCACCGAGATCGGCTCTTTGTTTATTGAGTCTTTTTAATGCTAAATCGATTGTTCCAATAGAAGCATTTGCACTTTCAGGAGTAGATAAAGATACAAACTTATCTGTTCCAACTTCTCTAATTCCAAGTCCTTTTGCTGTCATTGTACCAATATAAACTTGTTCTCTTTGATCCATATTAGCTCCAATATGAAACCACATTGAACCAGTTTTTGTACCATTCATAGCTTCTGCATTAGCAAATCTACCTGTAAGAAGATTCATTCCGTTGAATTGTGCATGAGATGCAATTCTATCAAGTTCATCAACAAGTTGACTAACTTCAATTTGAATATACATTCTGTCTTCTGCTGTATAAATACCGTTTGAAGATTGAACAGAAAGTTCTCTCATTCTTTGAAGAACATCTTGTGTTTCTGTTAAATAACCTTCTGCAGTTTGAATTAATGAAATACCATTTTCTGAATTTCTTTCAGCTTGTAATAAACCTCTAATTTGGCTTCTCATTTTTTCTGATACTGCAAGACCTGAAGCATCATCTGCTGCTCTATTGATTCTTTGACCAGAAGATAGTTTTTCCATATCTTTTGAAACATTGATGTCATTAAATTTTAATGAACGATTAGCATTAACTGCTGACATGTTGTGGTTGATTATCATTTGTTTCCTCCATGAAACATAAATATCAGGTATCCTTACCTGAGTTTATTTTAAGCACTCGTACGAGTAGCTTTAAATTTAATTAATAATATCCTTATACAAATAATGTAAAAGATCCCTTCCGACTCCTCCTCCTTATAAAAAATTTAGGACTTTCATCCTATTGTATAACTATAACAATTTAATATCCCCACACTAAAAAATTATAGTTATCCTATTTGAGTATCGGAATTTATTTAAAAAACATTAAAGCTTTTTATAAATTAATTATACTAAAAAATAATTTTTTTTCAAGGTTTTTTCTATAAAATTTAATAATTTATTTAATAGTGTAAATTCTACCCATAAATTACAATAAAATTGGTAGTTTACCATTTAGAATTCTTTGGAGTATATACCTAACTAACTCTAAATGGTAAATAAATTTTATTACAACGTAACTTTCTCCTAAAAAACTAAGAAATAACGATATAATTTGTTTTAAAAAAAGTAATTAGAGTAAGGTATTTATTTTATTAATCTAATTTGTTTATAATAAATTTTTAGTTTATTATCCTCTTTAACAATTTTAAACTCAATATCGAGTCCATAGCCTGATTTATTTTCAAATTTTTTTAATAAAATATTTGAGTGATTGTATATATCAGTCAATATTTTTTTTGTATCGTTACGATTTACAAAAACATTTCCTATACTTGACTCAGAAATAATTTGAATGTTATTTTGGAAAGTATTATTAGCAGAATCATCATAATAAAAATTAGATTCAATTAATATTGATTCTGGAATTTCGCAGCCTTTAGGATTCGTCACCAAATTTTCATTAGGTTGAGAATTTATATTAATAGTAAATTTGGGAGGCTGTTCATTTTTTATTAATCTTACAACTATTACTCCATTTGCAATTTCATTTGGAAAAGATTTAGTTATCAATAAAGCCATTCCACTTTTTTTATGGTCAATATTAAAATACTCCCTTTCAAGAAAAGCATTATAATTCCAAATTGAAGAATAAACTTTTAATATTTTTTTCTGAAGTACATTATTATTTTCATTTTGCGAAAAGGCTTTTGATATATATAGACCAGCACCATTAAAATCTGGTAAATCCTCGCAATTTGTCGAGCTTCGTATTTTTATTGTTGTGTTTTTATAATACTTGTCAATAATTGTTCTCAATGAATTTATTGTTAATGAAGATATAGTTGACGATTCTATAGTAGTTCTTATATTTTTGAGTCTTTCAATAATTTGTTCTGATGTGAGATTGGATTTTTCTTTGATTAACAGATCAATTTGTTTTTGGGCTTGTTGCGAGATAACATCAAAATATGGTTTAAACCCGAGAGCAAAACCATCTTGAACATTATCAGGTAAAATTGATTTTAATAATACATAATTGGAGGCTTTTGCACCTATTATATTAGTTACTTGAAGATTTTTAAAATTATTTGTTAAAGGGATTGGCTCATCATAAGTTTTAATTGTTTCTGGTATATCAATTTTATTGATTTTAAAATCTAACTTATATTTTTCAAATTCTTTAGCAGTTATTTTTCTTAATCTTATATTCTTGTTATCTACAACAATTATGACTGGGCAATTCAAATTATCCTTTAGATTTGGAATTGTACCAATGTTGGTTGTATAGATGTTAAGAGTGTTTCTATTTCGAGCCAACATATTTATATGTGAAAACGGGGTTTGAGGAAATAGCGTTATTATTCCTGATACTGGCGGTATTTGTTGTGGTATATAGTTATATATTGGAATATCAAAAAAGTCTAATTTTAAAGAATCTTCATTATTATTTACAATTTTTAAAATTCCTGTGGCACTTTCTCCATTTAATACTTGAACTTTTTCTCCATTAGTTGAATTAAATAATTTTTTCAATCCGATATTAGATATTCCTTCTTTTTCAAGATAAGGAATAATTTTTTCATTAAATCTAGATTCATATTGTAAAGTTATAAATAAACCTTTGTCTTGAGAAAAATTAATTAGATCCATTAGTTTTTTAATCTCTTTTACAAATACGTTTAAAGAATCTAAATATTCGTAATCTTCCAATAATAACGCCCATTTGTATTCTTTATTGTTTATTTTTAGTGGAAACTTTCTAAGATCATAAATGAAAAATGGAAAATATATTCTATCAGAAGAACTTTGACAAAGTTTTTTGAATGTTTTAAAATCATAATTTCTTCCAGTTGCATTATTAATATATCCAAGATGCCCTTTGTATTTATTTGAATCGTAAATTGTTATTTGAGGATTTGTTTTCCAATTGGTTGCTATCCCAGCAAAAGTAGGCAGTATTCCATAAGATAAAAATTTATATTCATCTTTATAAATTTGTTCCGAATAAAAAAGAATATTTGTTAAAATAAATAATAATAAAACTAAAATAATTTTCATATTATAATAAATAATATACTTAAATTCTAAAAATTATACAACACATATTTTTATTTTTTAACAAAAACCTTAGATTTTCTTAACAAAAACGAAATAAGAAAATAAAATGATAAAAATTTATTTAATATTTCATCTAATAATCAATTGAGGGTCATAGCATTTTTGGAAAAAGTTATTTTTTGTATTATTTATTAAATCTATTATAAAATTAGCCCCTTCGTAGCCCATTGTATAGGCTGGCTGTGCAATTGTAGATAATCCAAGGAATTTAGAAGGCATCATATCATCAAAGCCTATTATTGTTACATTGGATTTTAATTCACTTCTTGCTTTTAAGCCACCATAAGCCATATTGTCACAAAAATAAAAAATTCCTTCAATTTGTGGATTTTCTTTTAACAAGTCTAATGTTAAAATATAAGACTCTTTTTCATCATTATTTATATATTTTATCACTTCTATAAAAAAGTTATTTTTTTCTAATTCTTCTTTAAAACCGTTAAATCTGTCTATTTGTTGTTGTGAAACGAAATGTTCTCCAATATATGCTATTCTTTTGATGTTATTTGTGATAAAATACTGGGCAACGAGTGTCCCACCTTTTTTATTATCTAAGAAAAACGAATTTTCATTTTCTTCATGATAATCTATATAAACATATTTTACATTTCCAGAGTTTAATAATTTTTTTTCATAAACTGGTATATTTTCAGCGATAAATATTATACCTATAAGATTTTCTTCTATAATATGCTTTAAAGTTTCTTCTTTATGGTGATTTCCTAAGTTGAATAATAATAAATTATAGTTTTCCTTTATTACTTTATCATATACACCTTTTAGTATTTCATAATAGAAAGGATTTATAATGACGGGTACTACAACACCTATAGTTTTTTGAGAATAATTTCCTTTTGCCAATTTTCTTGCAATATTGTTTGGTTTATAATTTAATTCCTTTACAATTGCTAAGATTTTAGAAAAAGTCTCAGGATCAACATTTTTTCCACCATTTAATGCTCGAGATACAGTCCCAACTCCAACCCCAGCCAATCTTGCTATATCTTTAATCGTTATTACTTTCTCCATAATTATCTCACTTCTCAAAAAATTCTATCTAATACTATAATACTACCGTCTAAAAGTAAAGATATTTGTAGCACAAATTAATTGGTGAGTGAGGCAGAACTCAAAATGGAGAATGATGATGAATTTGCGACTGAAATATATCCTCATATCCTTCGCCTAATTCATAAATTGTATTAAATAATTCAAAAAAATAATTTATTTCAATTTTTGTTTTTCTTTTATTATTTATTTCTTCAAGAAATGATTTTTCTAGATTGTTATTATTTTTAACAATATAAATCATCGTTTCTTTTTCTAATATATTATGAGGTGGAACATTTTGTTCAAATGCGTATTTTTCTCTTGCAATCCACAATGACTTAAAAAAATGTATTTTGTCTCTCGGAATTTTACCAGATTCTATAAATTTCTTATATTGTAAATATGGATTTGTTATTCTTTTTTCTATTTGATTTATACTGTTTTTAGAAATAAATTTATAAAATAACCCTTTTTCAATTAATTCTTTAGTAATATCATCTGATAATTTTAATAAATAAAACACATCATTTGCTATATACTGAATTTGTTTATCATCCAAAGGTCTTTTAAACCAATTACTTTTTTGCATATTATCTTTTTTATATCCAGACTCTATTTCAATCAAACTTGATAAAGACGTTGGTTTATTTAACAAATCTAATGCAATTTTAATATCATAAATTGGAAATATTTGTTGGTTATATACATTTTGAAATAGAACTTGATCACTTGATGATGCAAACATAATTTTTAATATTTCTTTATTTTCCAATATTTTTTTGAATATATCTTTATTTTTAATATTAAGAGCATCAATAATATAAGTACAATCACCATCAAATATTTGTACTATACAAATATCTAAACCATATCTATGTAAATTAAATTCTCCTTCTACATCTAAAGATATTCTATCAATATTATTTTGTTTAAATTTCAATATCAGTTGTATTAATTCTAAATCCGAAGTTATCAATTTGTATTCTTTTTTTTCCATTTTTTTACTCATAATTAATTTACCCGCATTGCGTGCATTTGTTTATTATATACAATTAAAAAACCCCGTCAACAATTTTACCAAAAAATTTTCAAATAAAACAAAAAATTTGCCATTTTTAAAAATCCAATATATTTTCTAAATCTAACATTATAATTGTTCAAATCATCATTTAACCTTAAAACATTTTAAGTGTATAATAAAAATCATACTTTTAGTATTTCTTTGGTATAAAACATATTGACTTATTTTGTTAAAATTATTATATTATAACACGGATTAATCAGATTGGTACAGATTAAATCTGTGTAACTATATACAATAACTGTGTTCATTTTTTGGATTTCTGATAGACCAAAAACTTTTTGGTTTATCTCTACAAATTTAACAGTTAAGGATTTAGATGAAAAAGGTTTTATTTTTTATTTTGAATACTCTAAAAATTTGTATTTTTGTTATAATAGGTATTCATTTTTTTGTTATAATTTTTGTCGGGATATGTTCATTATCATTTAATTTTATAAATCCACCTACGACCTCTTTAATGATTTATCGTAAAGTTTTTTATAACTACAAAATAAAAGAAGTTAAATTTGTTAATATGAAAAAGATTCCAAAATACATACCAAGAATGGTTGTTAGTGTAGAAGATTATAAATTTTATAAACATAATGGAATAGATATAGAAGCAATTCAAAATGCTATAAAATTGAATAAAGTTGTGGGTTCTAATTTTTATGGTGGAAGCACAATCAATCAACAGCTTGCCCGCACTATTTTTTTAGTGCCAAAAAAAGTTTTTGTAAGAAAATATTTTGAAATGATTATAGCTTTAGAGATGAATTTATTAATTTCTAAGGATAGAATGCTTGAGTTATATCTAAATTATGTAGAATGGGGCAAAGGAATTTTTGGAGTAGAACAAGCTTCTTTGGCTTATTTTAAGAAAAGTGCTAAAAATCTAACAAAAGATCAGAGTGCAAGATTAATTACGATTCTTTCAAGCCCAATAAAATACACCCCAAATAACTTTTATAATAGAAGAATTCTTTTAGTTAGATACAATTTTTTATCATCACTTTAATATTTTCAATCAACAATATCTTATAATTTTATTTTTATTTAAAAATTAATGCATTCAATAAAAAAAAATAAATTTTTATTTATTTTTTTTAAATCAAGCTATATAATCTATCATAGGAAGTTTTTGATATTAGTATATACTGAAATGTTTTAGGTTTGTCTTAAATTCAAGGATCATTTTTTTCTAACTCATTTTAAGCAAACAAGTTGTAAAAAAACATTTTAGCTATATAGGCTAAAAAACTCGAAAAAGAACTCGTTTTTTAGGCATATAATCTTATAATTAAGATTATAATGACAATCTGTATGATTATCATTATAAGATTGTAATTATGTTATACAAAAAATTTATTTGATTTTTTTAACGAATGAAATCTCTATTTTTTTTGTGTTATAAAATAAAGAGGGGATTATGAAAATAAATTATTTATTTCTGTTTCTAATATTACTTTTGGGATGTCAGCAGACAATTATTCAAGAAGAAATTCAATATAAGGAAGGTAAGGTTGGGAATCCAACTTTTAGTCCTCTTGGTGGAATATTTGATGATGTTCAAACCATTACTATTAGTTGTTCGACGCCAGATGCAAAAATAGTTTATACTATTGACGGTTCAACTCCGAGTCGTACAAATGGAATACCTTATACTAATACATTTGTAGTAAATTCGTTTGTAATAATTAAGGCATTAGCATATAAAGATGATGTAGCTGACTCAAATATTGTAAGAAGTGCATATTCTTTTAAAGTATCAACACCACAAATCATACCAAATGGTGGCAAGTTCCCCTTTGAAAAAACAGTCGAACTAACCAACACAACAAAAGATTCTATAATTTATTATACAACTAATGGTGCAAATCCCTCTTCATCATCGAGTCGTTACACAACTCCAATATCAATATCTTCTTCTATGACTATAAAAACCATTGCTTACAGATACGGTTGGTCTTACTCTGATGTAGCAACTGCAAACTTTACATTCGAGGCAGAAACACCATTATTCTACCCACCGTCTGCCACTTACGATACTCCTCAAAAGATTATTTTATCACCAACTATATATGGAGCAGAAGTTAGGTACACGACAAATGGTGATGAGCCTTCTAAAACTTCGACATTATACACTTCACCAATTTTGTTGCAATCTTCTACAACTATAAAAGCAATAACTATAAAAGAAGGTATAAATAATTCGCAAGTAGCAAAGATTTCTTATATTTTTAAAGTAAAAACTCCAGATATAAGTCCTGCTGCAGGAACATATAATTCTAGCCAAACAATCACTATTACTTCGACAAGTGGAGCATCGATTTATTATACTGTTGATGATACAACTCCAGACAACACAAAAAACTTGTACACAGCACCTTTTACTATAACTCAAAAGACAAAGATTAAAGCAATCGCTTATAAAACAGGATATGAAGATTCTATTATAAAGGTAGAATCTTATGATATGACAACAGATCAAAAAATTGATGATCCATTATTTTCTATACAAGGTGGAAGTTTTAACACTCCTCAGGATATAACAATATCGTCACCAACTGCTAATTCTTTTATAAAATATACTCTTGATGGGACTACTCCTTCCACAAATAATTATTTTGATATTATAAGTGGCTCTGGCACAATAAAAATAACAAATAGTAAAACAATAAAAGCAATTGCATACAAAGACGGTTATTCTGTATCAAATGTAAAAACTGAAACTTATATAATCACAGGTAAAGTCGAAACACCAATTATTACACTTCCATCTGGAACATATAATTCGAGCCAAACAATAGAAATCACAAGCAATACAGAGGGAGCTATTGTTAGATATACCATAAATGGAGGAGAGCCAAACTCTGATGATACTGTTTATACTGGTCCTATCTCAATTTTAGGGTCTGCAAGTGCAATTACACTTAAAGTAAAAGGTTTTAAGGATGATTATCAAGCATCTGATACGACAAGTTGTAATTATGTATTTAAATTGCCATCTCCGACATTCAATCCAGAAGAAGGAACTCATTCCTCAAAAGTGACGGTTTTAATTAGCGAGCCAGTATTTGACTCAACAATTAGATATACATTAGACGGGACTGACCCAACAGTAACTTACGGAACAATTTATAATGGAGAGTATATTCCTGTAACAAACGGACAAGCAATAAAAGCTATTGCCTATAAAACAGGTTGGGTAGAATCAGATGTATCGACTGCGACATACACTCTCAAAGTTGCAAATCCAGTACCAAGTGTTAAAGGTGGAAATTTTACGACTGCTCAAAAAATAACTCTATCTTGTAATACTTATGGAGCAACAATAAAGTACACAACTGATGGGACTGACCCAAAAACATCGCTAACAGCTATTATATATACCAAAGGATTCGATATAACACAAACTACAACTTTAAAATCTTATGGATATTTGACAGGGTTTACAGACTCCGAAGTTATTACAGAAACTTATAATTTTTAAAAACGATGAGGTTATACAAACTATTAACTGGTTTTAGCAATAACTAATTAGTTAAAACCACGAAGGAAATACAAAAAAATAGAGATTTTTGATTAAAACTAGCAATAAATTTCAAAATATCTTTATTTTTTTTTAAATTATCTCCAAGTTTTCGTGTCTTTTGTGGTAGCCAGTTTTAATATCTATCGCTAAAATTCATTAACTTAACGCCAGAAGGATACTTTTTTCCAAAAAGTATCCTTCTGGCGTTTTCTAATGACTTATTTAGTAGTCCTTACTTATGTGTCATCGTTGTTGTTCCGTCCCAGTCATCATCTGGTGGATTTTCTTTAAATTCATTTATATCAAAGATGTACTTTTCGCAAAGAAAATCTTCGCCGAGCAGATCGTTTGCTTTTATAAAATGTTTTTCGCTTTCATCCCATTGTCTTTCCAAAAATAGTCGGACTCCATTATTGTATAGAGTCCATGCTTTTTTTTGGTTTGCATTAAGTTTGCGGGCTGGTTCAAAAATTTTAACTGGCTTCAATTTTCCTTTAACCCTAACTCTATCTATTTCTCTAACATAAAAAAAATCTTTTACAGCAGCGAAAGTTCCTTCTGAGATTATAAGTTTTGTATGATATTCTTTTGTTAAACCTTCCAAACGAGATGCGAGATTTACTGCATCACCAATTACCGTATAATCCATTTTTTGAACTGTACCAATATTTCCAACCGTAACAGGTCCATAATTTATACCAATACCAATATTAAATTCTTTAAAGCCCCGATCTCTTTGTTGCTGATTAAATTTATCGAGATTCTCAAGCATTTCGATCCCAGATAGAACAGCCTGTTGAACATCGTCACCATATTCTTTAGGAGCTCCAAAAACAGCCATAATAGCATCACCTATGTATTTATCAATTATTCCTCTCCTTTTGTAAATTATATCAACCATAATTGTAAAATACCTATTTAACGAATCAACGAGATTCTCAGGGCTCATAGACTCAGAAATTGTTGTAAAACTCCTAATATCAGAAAAAAGTACAGTTATATTTGCATTTTTACCAACCAAAGCCTTATCTGGATTGTGAACAATTTCATTAACAACATCTTGAGGCACATATTTTTGAAACATTGTTTTAATCCGTTCTTCTTTTTTTTGGGCAAGAACTGATTGATAAGCATAATCTTTTATTTGCGTATAAGCCCCCTCAAGTTCTTGTAACATATTATTGAATGTGAATGCCAGTTCGCCAATTTCATCATTATACTTAATAGGAACTCTTTTATTCATTTCGTTAAATTTAATTATATCCTTCATCGTAGAAACGACGAGATTTAGCGGTTGAAGCATAAAATTTATAAAAAAGAATATTAAAACTATCATTAAACTTATACTTACAATAAGAATAACTATCGAATTTGTAAAAAGAGTATTTGCATCTTTATAGAATATTGAGGAATAAACAGAAAGCAAAAAATAATAGTCCCATTCAGCAAAATATTTATAAAAACCAACTTTAGTTATACCTTTTACATTAAAAATAATCCAATTTGACTCGCCAGTGTTAAATTTGTTAAAAAAACGCACTTCTTCACCAACTGGTAAAAAATTATCAGTTGAAAGTCTAACAATTCCGTTTGAGTCAACAGCTATTACACTTTCAATATCTTTTTTTGTTATACTGCGAGCATATTCTTCAATACCTTTTTTAACCTCTTCAAGGAATGCTGGATCATCTTTAAATTCAGACTGCTTTAGGTTTTGCATTTCATTATTTGCTTTTTGTATAATCTCATTAATTTTGTAACCCAAAAATTCTGTTGCAATTTTTGTTATACCATTCCTTGCAAGCCCAACAGAAATTACAGTAAGTAAAATCATACTTACAAAAATAAGAGGAATTACAGCAATTAACACCTTATATCTAATACTAATCAAATCTAACTCCTTATAACACATATTTTCATGGATTTTAGCAGATTTCTATGAAAACAATGTGTAAATGCTCTGATAAATTACTCTGTTTTTATTTTAATCAAATTATTTGGAAAAGATAACTACAGAGAAGTACTCATCAAAAAATTATACCTTTAGAATTTCGGTTTAAATTGAAAAAAAATTAAAAAAAACAAGGTTAAATTGAGGGTAGTTATTATGAGATACTGTATAAGTTATCTGTTTCTTTTTTTTGTTTAAAAATAAAAAACTAAGCGATATTCTTCTAAATTATTTTTATAAAAAACTCTGGGATTGATTTAGAAAAAAAAGATGATTTTGGAAGAAATATTGATTTATAAAATATCTTAGTAGTTAAAGATCAAAAACTTATTCACTCGTTAATTTTACTATTATATCTTTAAAATTTGGATAATTTTTGAGTAAAAAATCTCTTTTTCCTGTCTCATAATCGATAAATTCAAAACTTGGTGCAACAGTTGTCCCAAGAAGTGCAAATTTTCCACCATCTTTTAGTCTTGCCCCTTGCCAGATGTCTTTTTTTACAATTACTTGTGGGAGCATTCCATTTTTAATATCGTTGCCAATAGTAAGCATTTGACCGCTTCCATCTTGATATAAATTAACCATCTCAACTGGGTCTCCCAGATAAAAATGAAATATTTCATCTGATTTTAGTTTGTGTATTTTAGAGAATGTTTCTGGTGTTAAAAAATAATAGATACAAGTACCAAAACTTCTTTTAGCATCATATCTATTAGGAAGTGATTCTTTTGCGATAAACTCGCTAGAGCGATAAGTTTCGATAAAAAAACCGCCTTCTTCAGGATGTGGAACTAAATTTAATAATTTGATAACTTCATTTGCTTCCATAAAAATCTCCAAAATCTAAAATGTTCTTGCCCAGTTTATGCCTCTGATAGTGCCTTCATTTTCCAAAATTTCAACATGATTTGCTTTTACTGCTAATCTAAAACCAAAATTTGTAGTGTCAAAAGATTCTTTTTCTATATTTTCATCAATTGCATCTTTCCACTCATCATAAGGAATAGAAGATGAAATTTCTACATAACCAATACCTGCTGAGTCTGTTGCGTTTGGATCATTTTTTGTAGAATAACCAGCTTTTGTATTTATCCCACCAATAACACCCCATTTTTTATAGTCAGAGTTTTTATAAAACTCTTCCCATTTTTTAGTGAGTTTTTCTATAAATTTACTATTTCTTTTTAAATCTCTCAATTGTTGAATCAAATCTATAGAAATAGCAATACCAAGATTTGGAGTAGCAACAGTAAGTAATTTATGTACAGAGTCCCAATTACTCTGGCTTAATGTCATATATTTTCTTGCAACTAATCCACCCATACTATGAGCTATAATCACAAATTTTTGATGACCTGTAATTTGTTTTATTAAATTAATTATATTTTTGAGCCTTAGAGCGTACAGTCCTAAGTTTCCGTTTATTGATTCTTCCAAAATACTATTTGTGTAATACGAAGCATTCCAAAACCACTGTTTTACTTTTTCACCATAATAATTATTGTAAACTTTGTTTTTCTCTAAATATCTAATATCGAAATATTGATCGCTAGATATTTGTTTGATGGTTGACTCCCAGTCTTTAAGAGTTCCTGCAATGCCATGTATAAAAATAACAGGGTAATTTGTTAATTCATTACTAATCATAATGCAAATATAACATTTTCTTAACACAAAATCAATAACTGTTTTTAAGAAAAATAAAAACTTGCTTCATATCCAAACAAATTTTCACTTCTATTAAAACTGGTGGCATCTCAGATAATATACTAACTATTAATAGATTTTGTCGATAACTAAAATTAGTCTGTCCCTTTGGGACAGACCTATAATCTGTTTTTAACTCATAAATATTCTAATTTTGTGATTTTTATTAGTTAATAATTTATTGACAATTTATAACTCTTTACATATAATATATTAAAACCAGTGTTATAAAAGGAGTTGAAATGAAATTTTTCTATTTATTATTTATTATTTTTGTATTGAGTGGGTGTGTTGTTATAAAAGAGATGATTCCACAAAAGCCAACAGCGGCTATAAGTCCTTTTGATATAAATCCAGTTCCAAAAGAGGAGTTTTTATCAGAGGATAAAATTGGTTGTGAATATTTTTATGTCAAGGGTTTTGAAGAGGAACATACTCCACCTATGACAAAGCCGACCAAAAATCTCGAAGATTTTCTTATGGAGACTCAGGGAGTCGTTGATTTAAATAGAAGTGGTGTAGTAAGATTTTTTAATAAAGAAAAAAAAGCAAAAACGATTTTAGTTATGGCAACTGGTATTTATGCAGCTACTGGTACTGTTGCAAATCTCGCCAGAGGAATTGTTAGAAGAAACAGAGATATTGAAGTGTGGGTTTGGGAAAGAAGAGCCAATCAACTTGAAGATAGAAGACTTTTATTAAAGGCAAAAAAAGAAAAAAACACTGCTATACTTGTAGATTTGTTAAATCCGAAGAGTTTAAAGGTAAGAAAAGGTGCTTTTTATCAACCTTCAACCCAAGATATATCTTTTGTCGGTTTTTGGGGTGTAAATGTTCAACTTGAGGATTTATATAACGTAGTGAAAGAAGCAAGAAAGAATGCTGATGAAATAATTTTATCTGGGTATTCTTTGGGTGTGTTGTATGCAACAAATTTTTTAGGCAATGATTTTGACCCTGCACCAGATAAAGTCTTGGCTGGGTATTCTTTAGTTGACAAGGTGATTTTATTTGATGGACCTCCAATGGTTGAGGGTTATATAGAAACAGAAGCTTTATATAAAAATGGAATTACTATAATCCCAAATAATTTTATTGACGGTAAAGATAGGCTTGAGTCCCAAAAATTTTATCCTTCAAATGGCACAGGGGACAGAGACATGAGGACTTTTTTTGAGATGGATTTAAAAGGCTTTTTGGCTTATATAGACCCAAAAGGTATTAGTCCAGAGCCTTATAAAGTAGGAATGAAAACATATCCAATAACAAATATGGCAAGATATTTTACAGAACTTGATGAAAATTATGCTTTTTTCAAACTTTTTACTGCGACTCTTGGCATTTCTGATGCAAAACATAGTGGTAAATATTCTTACTATGACACTATGACTATAAAGGGGCTTGGGGAAGGCAAAGATAAAATTGATTGGATTTATTCTGACAAAAAAATTGAGTTTACAAATCCAGAAGAGTATATAAACGCCTCAGTCCACGATTTTTTTAACATGGCAGAATGGTATCAACCAACGCGAATTTTACTTGATTTTGGGTCTATTCATCATAATGATACAAGTACTGGTTGGCAGTCAAAATATTTTAACATTACACAAACAAAAAATATAAATATACCAATTTTAGCAATAGGATTATCAAGAGGTTTATCTTCAAGAAATGATATTTATCTAAATTATCAAAAACTCACGAGTGCAAAAGATTTTAATATAATAATGATAAATAGTCTTACTCATCTTGATGGCGATACAATGTCTGATCTTGGTGGTTATAGACAATTTATATCTGATGTAGCAGTAAACTGGATTAGTGGAAAAAATATATTGATAGAAAAATAAATAAATTTTTCGAAACTATAAAATAAAGTGTGTAAATCTTCTGTTAAATTTGATATAAGAAAAACAGGAGATATTATGTTATTTGATAAAAAAGACTTAAAAGAATATTTAAAGAATAATAAAATCAATTCGAGAGAAAAA
>Ga0209518_1001294_pt1 | contig 27563 bp, 33 predicted proteins | sample RifGroB1_FD_183993 | JGI IMG/M metagenome (GOLD analysis project Ga0209518, IMG submission 183993) | Groundwater microbial communities from Rifle, Colorado, USA - Groundwater B1 (SPAdes) (version 2) | ecosystem: Environmental > Aquatic > Deep subsurface > Groundwater | place: Rifle, Colorado...
CCAGTCTTATCTCTTTATTCGCGATGGGCCGCACCCATCGCAATCGTTCTTCTTTTATTGTTTTTGCCATACATATTGCCATATCTGGATTCTATCCAGAAACCGCCAAATGTGTGTACACATTACCATCAGACATTGACAATTATGATAATAAATGCTATTATATAAACATTACAAATAACTGTTCTTTTTGAAAACATTTTGCTTTCGCGTTAAGGTTCTGAATTTAATTCGGGTCTTTGCCGCGAAAGCAAAATAATTAAAGGAGGTAGATAATGGTAAAGAAAGCACCACGATACGCAATTCTGGAAGTCGGAGAAACAAGCTTCAATAGTCACAAGGACGCCTTTTGGCTCCAGTTCACCAACGGCAAACAAGCCGAAATGTGGCCAGTAGTTCATTATGAAGCGGATAGATTCCCGCCGGGTACGGTTGTCGTGTGCCGCGCGATATGGGGTAAGCCAAGTGTGGGTAAATCTGGCTATACTACTGTCGGTATCGCCAAAGTAACGACGTGGTCAGCTGATGGTCGGCCAGAGGAGTTCGGCGACGAGTTATCAGCTATGTCCTGGGGATCAAAGCTAGGAGGATGGAGGCCACCCGGGGCTGATGAGACCATCTATGATGAAAGAGAGGAAAAGGTGCCGGCATAGAATCTGGGGACGACAGTGTTTTACATCGGGCGCTTGCTCTGACTCAAAAAGTCATCAAGCGCTCTTCTTTTTTTGTGAATTTACCGCCAAGGGTAAAATCTGGTAAGATTTTACTAGCGAGCTTCGCTCGCTAAAAACTTGCTTGCCCGCCATAGCTCAAAGGGCGACGGCGGGAAATTGTTCCGCCTACACTAAAGTTTCGGCGGACAGGCGCCGAACGCGACGAGCCGTTAAATTTTTTGGGTTTTACTCTAACGTTTTACGTGAAAAGCTCAAGGGCTTGCCCGGTAGTAGATTTTCGACTAAGTTTTTCTTTTGGAAAAACTCAATGTCGCGAAGCGGGTCGAAAATTCACTACCGGGCTTGACAGTCGTTTTTAAGATGTTAAGCTTAATTTAGTTTAGCCTGCCCGCATTGCTACGCAAAGCGTTGCAGGCGGGGAAGGAGATGAATGAAACCTTTGTCCGTTGGAAAGCGGACATTTTATTTAATAAAAACAAAAAAATGGATTTAAAAAATTTCACCTCAGCCATCGCTCAAATTGCCGAAGAAAAAGGCATTCCCAAAGAAAAGGTTATTGAAACCATTGAAATGGCCATTGCCGCCGCTTATAAAAAGGATTACGGCAAAAAGGGCCAGATCACCAAGGCCAAGCTCGACACAGAGACTGGCGAACTTAAGTTTTGGCAGGTAAAACAGGTGGTGGACAAGGACATGATTTATTCTGAAGAAGAATTGGAGAAATTAAAAGCGGAAAAGCCCGAAGAGTTTGTTTCTGAAGAAGTGGGCGGCGAGGCCAGGAAGATCCGCTTTAATCCCGAAAAGCATATCATGCTTAGTGAGGCCAAAAAAGCAAATCCCAAGATTAAAGTCGGCGAAGATCTGGAGATTCCTCTGGGAGAACAGGATGATTACGGCCGAATTGCCGCCCAAACCGCTAAGCAAGTTATACTCCAGCGCATCCGCGAAGCGGAAAGAAACGTCATTCTTGAGGAATACAAAACCAAAGAAGGCGAAATTATCTCAGGGATTGTCCAGAGGGTAGAAGGCAGAACTGCCTTTTTAGATATCGGTAAAATCTTAGGCATTTTACCCAGGGAAGAGCAGGTGCCCAACGAGTTCTATCGCCCGGGCCAGAGGCTTAAGGTTTTTGTCTTAAAAGTGGAAGATACCCCGAAAGGTCCGGCCGTGTTCCTTTCCCGGGCCTATCCCAAGCTTATTTCCAAGCTTTTCGAACTGGAAGTTCCTGAGGTTTCTTCAGGAGCGGTCGTAATTAAATCAGTGGCCAGAGAAGCCGGTTCCCGTTCCAAGATTGCCGTGGCTTCGACCGTTGAGGGTGTCGATCCCATAGGATCCATGGTTGGCCAGCGGGGCACCAGAGTGACGGCTGTCATTAATGAGCTCGGGGGAGAAAAAATCGATATTATCGAGTGGTCAGAAGAGCCGGAAAAGTATCTGGCTAATTCCATATCGCCGGCCAAAGTCGTGGAAGTAAGAATCATGCCCAAGAACAAGGCTTTGGTCGTCGTGCCGGAAGACCAGCTTTCTTTAGCCATCGGCAAAGACGGCCAGAACGTCAGGTTGGCGGCCAAATTAACCGGCTGGAAAATAGACGTGCGGTCCCCGGCCAACGTTGATGAGGTTGGAGAGGGGAAAAAGGAGAAACCCGCCTCCGCTGAAGCTACGGCGGGCGAGGAAGAGAAACCTAAAAAGAAAACAACTAAAAAATCTAAATAATATTTAATGAGGTCCGACCTCCCTCAAAATTAAGAGGGAGGTCGGACCTCCAGATATCATATGTTATATTTACCTCTTATTATTGCTCTTTTCGCCTTAGTTTTTGCCGGGTTTTTAATTCAAAAAATCCAGCGGTTTTCCGTGGGCTCCGGCAAAATGATCGCCATCGCTAATTATATTAGAGAAGGCGCTGTTTCTTATCTAAAGAGGCAGTTTAAAACCGTCGGCATGGTTGCCGTCTTTTTATTTTTTGTTCTTTGGCTGTTTTTAGGGATCAAGACCGGGCTGGGGTTTTTCATCGGCGCTTTTTTCTCGGGGCTGGCCGGTTTTATCGGCATGATGATTTCCACCAAAGCCAATGTCAGGGTGGCCGAAGTTGCCAAGCACGGCTTAGGCGCAGCTTTGAAGCTGTCTTTCCAGGGAGGTTCGGTGACCGGGTTCTTGGTGGTGGGATTGGGGCTTTTTGCCGTCGCCGGTTTTTATATGTTAACTGGCGATTTGAAGTCGTTGATCGCTTTGGGTTTTGGCGCTTCCTTGATTTCAGTTTTTGCCAGACTGGGCGGCGGCATTTACACCAAAGCCGCTGATGTGGGAGCGGATTTAGTGGGCAAGATTGAAAAAGGCATTCCAGAAGATGACCCGCGCAACCCGGCCGTGATTGCCGATTTGGTGGGGGACAATGTTGGGGACTGCGCCGGCATGGCGGCTGACCTTTTTGAAACATACGTCGTGACGCTGGTGGCAGCCATGATTTTGGGGTCTTTGCTTTTCCCCGGCCAACTGATCGCCGTAACCCTGCCGCTTTATTTGGGGGCAGTGGCTATTTTGGCTTCGATTTTAGGAACCTTTTTCGTGAAACTCGGGAAAAAAGCGAGTATCATCGGCGCTCTTTATAAGGGAATTTTCGGTTCGGCTGTTTTAGCGGGCCTCGGCTTTTTATGGATTGTTAAAAATGCCGCTCCGGCCTTAAACTTTTCGTTCTCACAGCTTTACGTGCCGACTCTGATGGGGCTTTTTGTCGCCGGCGGCATGTTTTTAATTACAGACTACTACACTTCAAAGAAACACAAGCCCGTCCAATCAATCGCTTCGGCTTCGCAAACCGGCCATGCCACCAATCTGATCACCGGTTTGGCTGTCGGCATGAGATCCACGGCTTGGCCGGTTTTAGTGATTTCCTTGGGCATTTTGATCAGTTTCTGGGCAGCCGGACTTTATGGAATTGCGATTGCGGCGACAGCGATGCTTTCTTTGGCAGGCATCATCGTGGCCATTGATTCTTACGGACCGATCACCGACAACGCCGGCGGAATTGCCGAAATGTCTGGTTTGGACGAAGGGATCAGGAAGGTGACCGATGCTTTGGATGCGGTCGGCAACACCACCAAGGCTGTGACCAAAGGTTATGCCATTGCTTCGGCGGGATTGGCGGCTTTAGTTCTTTTTACATCTTACGTTCAAGAATTGGCCGGGCTGGGCGCAGGCTTCAGTTTTAACTTGGATAACCCGAAGCTTTTAGTCGGGTTGTTGATCGGAGGCCTTTTGCCATATCTTTTCGCTTCCTACGCCATGTCGGCCGTGGGCAAAGCGGCTTCGGGCGTGGTGACGGAAGTCAGGCGGCAGTTCAGGGAAATAAAAGGACTGATGGAGGGCGAAGCGAAACCCGAATACGGCAAATGCGTTGACATTGTGACCAAGTCCGCCATCAAAGAAATGATTTTACCGGCTGTCATTCCGGTGGCAGCTCCGATTTTGGTCGGCTTTATTTTAGGGGCCGAAGCCCTGGGAGGCTTGCTGATCGGCAGCATTGTGACCGGAATTTTTGTGGCGATTTCCATGACTTCGGGCGGAGCGGCTTGGGACAATGCCAAAAAATATATTGAAGACGGCAATTTCGGCGGCAAAGGCAGTTTGGCCTATCAGGCAGCCGTGACCGGGGATACGGTGGGGGATCCTTACAAAGATACGGCGGGACCGGCCATTAACCCGATGATTAAGGTTCTAAATATCGTCGCTTTATTGATCGTTGCTTTCTTAGTTTAAAATAATGAATCATTCCATCCAAAAATTAGCCAAATCTCAACTGGAAATAAAATGCGAAGTGCCGGCCGAAGAGTTCCAGACCTTTGTGGAAAAGGCCATTCTGAAATTAGGCGAGAATGTCGCGGTTGAAGGCTTCCGTAAAGGCAAAGCCCCAAAAGAAACGATCGAAAAAATACTGGGGCAAGAAGCTATTTTAAAAGAAGCTTCTCAGGAATGCGTCAGGGACAATTATCTGAAAGTTGTCAAAGACGAGAGTTTAGAGCCCCTAGGCCAGCCGGAGATCAGCGTTCTGCCTGCCCGCAATGCTTCGCCGCCAGCCCGACAGCCTGATGGCAGTCACGGCGGCGGGCATAGCGATGCAGGCGGGAAGTTAGCCATCAACAATCCCTTTGAGTTTAAGGCGGTCGTCACTGTTTTGCCGGAAATAACGATAGCTGATTACCAAGAGATCGTGCCTAAGATAAAAAAGAGGGAAGTTAAGGTAACCCTGGAAGAAATTGAAAAGCTGAAACAAGAAAAAGAGAGAATAGAACGTGAGAAACTGAGGCAGGAGATTTTAGATAAAATTGCCGCGGGGTCCAAGATGGAAATCCCGGAAGTTTTAATTGATTCTGAAAAAAACCGGATGCTGGCCACCATCAAAGAACAGGTTCCCCAAATGCTGGGCATCGGCTTTGAGGAATATCTAAAAAAGATCAATAAAACCGAGAAAGAGATTTCCGATTCTTTTTTGCCGGAAGCTGAAAGAAGAATTAAAAACTCCCTGGTTTTGCGGGAAATCCAGAAAAGAGAAAAGATTGAAATCCCCGAAAAAGAACTTTCAGACGAAATGGCCAAAATCGCCAAACAGAATCCCAATCTTGATAAAAATCAGCTGAAAGATTATACTGAAAGCGTAATCAAGAATGAGAAAGCTTTCGAGTATCTCGAGGGTCTTACCAAATAATTATTCAAATTATCTTTTTTTTCGCGCTTTACCCTGAAGGGCTCCGACGCGACTCAAAAAAGGACAATTCTCATAATTTTGCTATGAATCTTATACCTACTGTCATAGAAAAAAGTCAATACGGGGAGCGGGCTTACGATATTTACTCCCGCCTTTTAAAGGAGCGCATTATCTTTTTAGCCAGTCCCATTAATGACGCGGTGGCTAATTCCATTATCGCCCAAATGCTGTTTTTGGCCTCGCAGGATCCCAAAAAAGACATCCAAGTGTATATCAACACGCCGGGCGGGTCAGTGACTGCCGGCCTGGCGATTTATGACACCATGCAGTATGTGAAGTGCCCCATTTCGACTGTTTGCGTGGGACTGGCCGCTTCCATGGGCGCGACTTTGCTGGCGGCCGGAGCCAAAGGCAAACGGTTTGCCTTGCCCAATTCCCAGATTTTATTGCACCAGGTAGCCGGCGGCGTGAGCGGGGAAGCTGTGGAAATCGAAATTACCGCCAAGCAGATTTTGAAAATCAGGGAAAAACTGAACAAAATTTTGGCCAAGCACACGGGCCAGCCTTTGGAAAAAATCAGCAAAGACACTGACCGCGACTTTTATCTGGACGCCCAGGAAGCGAAAGAATACGGCCTGATCGACGAAGTCATCAAAACTAAGATTTAATTGACAGAGGTTGACCCCTGTTAATTTATCCACAACTCCCTTTTCGGGAGTTTTTCGTTTTTTTAAATTGTGTTATTATTAAATAAGCCCACCCCATGTTAGATAAAAAAATCTTTCTATTGTATTTAGTTTTCATCATCGCCCTAGTTCTCGGGATCGTTCTTTATTTTTGGCTTTTCGGGAAACCAGCCGAATCTCCGCAAGTTTCTGAAGAAAAAACAACGGAAGAAATTTTGCAGAGTTTGACCGCTCCCGGAGAGGGGGAGGGGGCTTCAGAAGAAGTTCTTCGGAGTTTAACTGCTCCTAAACAATAATTATGGGTACAAATCAAATAATTTCTCCTAAAATAGTTGCTCTGGTTTTTGGTGTCTTAGTTGTTTCTTTTGCCGTCGCTTTTTACGTTGTCGGCTGGACGGAGCCGACCCAGGCCCCACCCGGAGGAAATGTGTCGGCACCCTTGAATACAAGCTCTGCCACTCAATCCAAAACAGGCATACTTGAGTTAATTGGCGGATTAAGATTACCAGGCGGTGCCGGCGTTGGAAAAGTTTTGACTTCAGACGCGTCAGGTAATGTCAGCTGGCAGTCTGCCAGCGGCGGTTATCATTTCCAGAAATGGACTACGTCAGGCACGTACAGTTTTACCATTCCCTCCGGAGTAACCGGGATAATGGTTGAAGTTTGGGGTGCGGGTGGCGGCGGCATTATGTCGCATCCCGGGGGAACGGGTCTCGGCGGAGGAGGCGGGGCAGGATATGGAAAGGGGATTTATGATGTAACGCCTGGCACGATTTATACTGTGACCGTTGGTGCCGGCGGAAGCTATGGCAGCAGTGTGCCATGTCCAGGATCAAACGGCGGCGGCTCAGGCGGCATCAGCAGTTTTGGTTCACTGGTACAAGCAACGGGCGGCGGCGGAGGTAGTGGCTCTTGCTCTTACACCTGCACTCTTTGGATATACAGCGGTGGTGGCGGTGGTGCGGGAGGAAGCAACGGCAATATTGCTGCCAGATCTGGTACTTCAGGCGGTAGGGCTTATATGGACTGCTCTGGCTATTGGTATGGTAGCGCTAGCGGCGGTTCCGGCGCTATGGGCGATGGAATTGGCAATGGCGGTGGCGGGACCCCGGGTGGTAATGGACAAGTCATAGTCTGGTGGTAATGATATAATGCTTCTACTAGTCAAAGGACTTAATTGAATAAAAAAATTATGCAAGAAAAAATTAAAATCGTCGGTATCATATTTGGAGCGGCGTTAATTCTTTTTTTGGCGGGGTTTTTAGGAAGCATATTGGCCCTCAAATCATTTGAACCTGAGGTGAAATTATTGGTGGCAAGACAAAGCATTGGCGCGAATATTCTTAATATCATAGACGGAGTGCCGACCCTTTCGGGCAAAGTCGTGAAGATAAACGGCAACGTCATAACGATTGAAACCGAGCCCCCCCAAGACCCTTTTTTCAAGTGGCAAAAAGAAATGGAAATTGTCGTTGACGAGGATGCGACGATTACCTCGGGCAGTTGGAAATCCATGGCCGAAGCCGTTTCTTCCAATTTTTCTTACGCTTCCTTGAAGGAAGCCCCCATGACTATTGGAGAAATAGAGCTTGGCAGAATTGTGATAGTCGTGCCGAGCGGCGGTAGTGTTGCGTCTGGTCGCATTGAGACCCGAAAAATCATTGTGGGCGCATTACGTTAATAATCAGATGAAAAAAAATATGCCGAAACAAATTTCGTCAAAAATCACAGCTTTAACCTTCGGAGTTTTGGTGGTTCTTTTCGCTGTTGCTTTTTACGTCGTGGCCTGGCAGGAACCAACGCAAGCCCCACCCGGAGGAAATGTGGCCGCACCTTTGAATATAAGCAATATCGGCCAATCTAAAGCGGGCGGTTTGATTTTAAACACGGGCGGAGCGCCAAATGGTTTAATTATTCAATCAGGCAACGTGGGCATCGGCACGGCGAGTCCCACTCAGAAATTGGATGTGTCGGGCAACATCAAAGCCTCCAATTTTCCCCCGGGGACTTGCGCCGTCGGTTCCTCAATCAGAGCCATTAATGCCGACGGTACTGTTATTTGCGAAGCAGATGATGTGGGAACTCCGGCTCCGGTCAGCACGGGCCTGTACGGTCAATGCCTAGAAGGTGAGTCTTGCAGCGCCTACGCGCCCGCCACTCTGTATAGTTACTATGGCTATTGCCGCTGTACTTGCCCTTCAGGATATACGCTGGTAAAAACGGGCGAGACTTCAGTATCTCCTGCATCGGGGACAGAATCAACACGTGTAATTGGTACCTACTACGCGTGCTATAAGCAATAAAAATTCAATGAAAAAAATAATATTTTTAATAATTCCCTTGGTTGTTCTTGGCTTTTTGATTTCAGTAAAACCGGTCTTGGCGGCCGCCTGTCCGTTCGGCCCCGGCGACGACAACGGCAACGGCACGTGCACCGCCACTTTTTACCCGGACGCCAATCCGGAAACTACCAGCGTTGATGGTTGGGCACAGAGAAGTAGTAGTGCAGACGAGTCGTGGTCTACTATAAGAAATAATGCTGTCGGCTCTTATGGATACCCCAGCTCTCCGGTGGGGTATATCCAATGGATACAATCCAACACCACTGCGAATACCTGGCGTGGTCTTAATAGGAGCTACTTTCTGTTTGACACGTCAGATCTTCCCGATGATACTGTTATAAGCGAGGCAACGCTATCTATCTATGGCGAGAGCAAGGTTGATGAAGGAACTGCTATAGCACCATCTACGAATATTTACTCTGGCAATCCAGACTCAAACACAGACTTAACTGCTGCTGATTATGTTTACACCAAGTTCGGGACTACGCCATACTCTACTACAATTCCCTATGCTAATTGGTCTATAACTGGTTACAACGACTTTGTCTTCAACGCAAATGGGTTAGCAGCAATATCTAAGATAGGTATTTCCAAGTTTAGTGGGCGTAATGCTAACTATGATGTTCCAAATACAACTCCGTCTTGGAGTGGGGCTGCTTTTTACAACCACGGAGTTAAGGGCTATTTTTCCGAGCAAGGCACAGGCTACCAGCCCAAACTGGTAGTGACATATTCTCTGCCCATTTCTGCTCCAACCGTTACCACCCAAGCAGCTACAAATATTCTTACAACTTCAGCTACGGGCAACGGGAATATTACCTCTACCGGCGGAGAGAACGCCACTGTCAGGGGATTTAAATACGGCTTGACCCAAGCAGATACCTGGAGCGTTTCGGATTCTGGTTCTTTCGGAGCAGGTGCTTATACAAAAGCTATTACGGGATTATCGCCCGGCACGCTCTACTATATTAGAGCTTTTGCCGTTAATTCGGCGGGAACCAGTTACGGCTCTTATGTAAGCTTTACGACTGCCGCTCCTCCGCCTTGTGTAAATCATAATGTTTTCGGTTATGCCTGGTCGGAAAACATCGGCTGGATTAGTTTTAGCTGTAAAAATCAAAATAATCCCGGTGACTATGGGGTAGATATCAATATTTCCACTGGCAATTTTTCTGGCTATGCCTGGTCGGAGAACATCGGCTGGATTGATTTTGCGCCAGCCGGTCCTTATCCTGCCAGCCCCAATTATTCCGCTTGTTTAGACTTTCCGGGTTCAGGCCAGACTTGCGATGGTTTAGGCACTAATAAAGTTGGCGGCTGGGCAAGGGCTCTGGCTTACGGCGGCGGCTGGGACGGCTGGATAAAGCTCCGGGGCTCAAACTACGGAGTTGATTATACTTCGCAGTCAGGCGAATTATCCGGTTGGGCCTGGTCGGATATGGTCATTGGCTGGATTAGTTTTAAGGGCGTAAATTACGGCGTGGTGACCACCGCCAAGCTTCCGCCGAGCGTAAGCACTGCCGGAGAAACCTGGAATCACTGTTCCTTTGAAGAAAAAAGCATTCCTACCTTGAACTGGAATTATTCTGACGGGACCCAAGCTTCTTATTGGATTCAAATAGATAATACTTCGGCGGGTTTCCCGAATCCGGAGGTTGATACGGGCGAGATTCAGATTTCCAGCCAATCTTATGCCGTCACTTTCTATGACCTTGATTGGGACACTAAATATTGGTGGCGGGTGAAAGCCAAGGATCAGCAAGGCGTTTGGTCGAACTGGTCAAATATTGATAATTTTACTACCCCAGAACATGCTTATCCCTACCCCGGTTTTTCTTGGGTTCCGCAAGAGCCCAGTCAGCAAGAAGTGGTTGTTTTTACCCCAGACCAAACAGGGCTTGCCTATCTTTGGACTATTACTGAGGGAACGGGAGAATATGTTGACGGAACAGGTTCTGCCAGCCAAAGCCCTCATATTGAATTTTTGACTCCGGATAATAAAATAAAATTAGTCATTACGGATTCGGACGATTATTCCTGCGAGTCAGCGGAAGAGGCCATCACTGCCGAGCTTCCTTTGCCCGAATACCACGAAGCGCCGCCGATTATTTGGCTGAGAAAGGCGCTGACCACCCTCGCCAGCCTGATTGACGGGCTTTACCCCGCACCACTTTTAAAAAAGTGGTGAGGGGTTTACATTTTCGGAAAATTATGATAGAGTTGAGGTAGTAAAAATAACATTGGATTTTTGCGATTTTCAACATAACAACCAAAAGAACATGTTGACTTACCAAAATTTCAAAACAATTTATGGATTTACTACTTCCACTCGTTGTGGCGTTTGTTGCGTTGGCCTTAGGTTCAATTTTAGGGTACTTGGCCCGTCAATCTATTGCCAAAAAAAGAATCGGTTCTGTAGAACAGAAGCTCCAAGAAAAGGTAGTTCAAGCTAAGCAGGAGCAAGAAAACATCATCTCTCAGGCCCGGGATAAGGCCTCTTCTCTGCTCAATACGGTCAAGAGAGAAGAAGACCAGACAAGGAATCGCTTGCTCAAAGCAGAGAGTTTTTTGCTTAAGAGAGAAAATATTTTAGACCAGAAGTTCCTTGACCACGAAAAGAAAGAAAAAGATTTCGAGGATAAGGCAACCAAGCTTAAAGAGGTTAAAGAAAGCCTGGAAGTTTTAAGGCAGGAAGCCTTGAAAGAGCTAGAAAAAGCCTCGGGGCTTACCCGGGATGACGCCAAAAAAGAATTGCTGTCTAATTGCGAAAAAGAGTTTGAATTGGAAATCATGCAAAAGCTCAGAAAGCTGGAAGGGGAAGGCAAAGAAAAACTCCAGGACAGGGCTAAGGAAATAATCGCTTTGGCCATTCAGAAATACGCGCTGTCCCAAGTCCAGGAAATGACGACCACCACCGTGGCTTTGCCCAACGACGAAATTAAGGGCAGGATCATCGGCAAAGAGGGCAGGAACATCAAGACGTTAGAGAAGTTAACCGGCGTCGAAATTATCGTTGATGAAACACCCGAAGCCGTGGTCATTTCCGGGTTTGACCCGATCAGGCGTCAGATTGCGAAAACCGCTTTAGAGAAGCTGATTCACGACGGCCGCATCCAGCCGACCAGGATTGAAGAGGTGGTCCAAAAAACCCAGGATGAAATCGTGGCTCAAATCAAAGAAGCGGGCCAGGCTGCTATTTACGACACCAACATCATCGGCCTTGATCCGAAGATTGTGCAGCTTTTAGGGAGATTAAGGTTCAGGACAAGCTATGGCCAGAACGTGTTGCTGCACTCGATTGAAGTCAGCCATTTGGCCGGAGCTTTGGCCGCAGAAATCGGAGCCAATATCGGGCTCGCTAAAAAAGCCGGGCTTTTGCACGACATCGGCAAGGCCGTGGACCAGCAGATCGAAGGTTCTCACGTTGATATCGGCATTAAAATCTTAGAGAAATTCGGCGTAGAAAAAGCGGTGATCTCGGCCATGAAGTCGCACCACGAAGAATATCCGGCCGAAATCATTGAGGCCGTTATTGTGCAGGCCGCTGACCAGATTTCGGGAGCGCGTCCCGGCGCAAGAAAAGACACGCTGGAAAATTACCTCAAAAGATTAGGGGAACTGGAGGCCATTGCTACCTCTTTCGGCGGGGTGGAGAAAGCCTACGCCATTCAGGCCGGCCGGGAAATACGAGTGTTCGTGAAACCCGAACAGATTGATGATTTGGCCGCGCATCAGTTAGCCAAAGAGATTGCCAAGCGCATTGAAGAAGAATTAAACTACCCCGGCGAAATCAAGGTTAATCTCATCAGGGAAAGCAGGGTGGTCGAATACGCCAAGTAGTAGAATTTTGACAAGATTTTCTGAAAGAAAATCTAATATCATAAAATGAGTCAAAATTTCACTACCTGGTACGCGAAACAAATTTATGACAAAAGATAATTTAATCGATACTTTAGTTAAAAAAATGGGAATTTCAAAAGGGCAAGCTTCGGAATATCTTAGCGTACTTTTGGAAGAAATTACCAAAGCTTTATCCAGAGGTGAAGAGGTTGTGCTGACCGGTTTTGGTAAATTTAAGGTTGCCCAGAGAAAGGAAAGAGAGGGGAGAAACCCCAAAACCGGCCAGACTCTTAAGATTGCCGCGAAAAACGCGCCGGTCTTCAAAGCCGGCAGTGTCCTCAAAGACGCCGTAAAGTAGCATAGTAAAAATGATTGAGGCCGGACCTCAATCATTTTTGTTTTGGCTTGCCCTGAGTTTGTCGAAGGGAGCAGGTTAGTAGACCAGGTTAGAACCTCTTTCCAGTCACTAACCGATTACACTATATTTGAAATAGTATCATCCTGGTAGCTTATTTTCAAGGGCTCCAGAGAGCTTCTAGACGGCGTAAGAGAGCAGAAAATGCTCTAAATTGGTATAATCCCCATTCTGGTTAGAACCTCGTCTCTAACCCCCTCTTCTAGAACGTTCACTACATTCACATCGTTAATAAAAAAAATCGGCAAAAAATTGTTTCTTAGGTACGCTTCCACAGGAAGCGCAGTTTTTTATATTTGCGATATGGCAATATATAACCTTATTTTAAATCAGTTCCCTGTCCGAGGATGGTATAATATTAGAACTTGATCTTGGTAAAATCTTGGGACTAAAACATTGATTTCGACCCCTTTAACTGGACAATATAAGAATCTATTTAGCAAAATAAAATGTCCCGACCAGAAATTAAGAATGATTGGTCAGGACATTTACTTCTTGCCCTTAGGACTCTAACTATACTGGATCGTGTGCATGCTTTCGAGCCGCTGCTACCTTCTCTGGCTTATAGCCAGTGCTATCAAGACTATTTTGCCATGCTTCCAATTCCTCTTTTGAAAGAGGCCTACTCATCTCTGCGTGAGTTTGACCACGCTCCTCTGCCGTGTGGTCACAATACACTTTGCCACATACTGGGCATAAAGACATTCCAGCACCTCCTTTTTAGAATTAAGCTTCTACTCTGATTACTCCGTTGGCGTGAATCCTTAGTATATCGTGCTCTTTCTTACCGTTTTTAATTCTCTGAAACTCTACTCCTGCTCCTTCGCCTCCCCAATTATGATACAAAATAGTATCAATACCATAGAAGGATACTTCGTAATCGCCCACCTCAACCACATCTTTTACCTGAGCCACAAAAACTCCCTTCGTCTTAAAGAACAGTCGTATTTCTACCTCTCCTCCTCTTTTGGGGTGCTTTATGCGCAATACTGCACTGTCTGAAAATGGCTCATCGCACCATCTCTCGAGTTTAGCTGAAAGCTGTTGTTGAATCTCGGTAAGCTCTACTGCAGAAAAATCCTTAGTAATTCCCTCTAATACCATCTTTCCCTCCTTGTTTCATTTGATACTACATCATACTATAACACTCGAAAATGTCAATCCCGAACTAAAAACCGTCTTTTGGGGCGTATTGCCGGAGCTTACTCTGGCCAAATCTTGATTTCCCTTACTTAATCGTGCGACCACGACCCCAAAACCACTCAAAAAACTCTACCGCCTTTTTTGAGTCGCCTGAATCAAAATGACATATAAGACTTGGGCTCTTGCCAGCATCTTTAAGTGATGGGCCAGTCATAAAAGACTTATTGTCAACGATGATCAAACGATCATGAACCTGACTATGTTTCCTAACCTCCGATTTTTTGTATTCATTAATAAATTTCGTCCACACCGACTTAAAATTCTTTTCTGGGTATTTAGTCAAAATCCGAATGGAGATATTATTTGGAAGACCATACAAAATATTCAATGTGCCCTCTCCGATATATCCATCAATAATCCAAACCCGATTCTTAGCTACCCCTATTTGGCTCTTCAAATAATTATAAACGGTAAATTCTTTTTTTTCTTGAAAAATAACGAGGCCAGAACCCACAAAGCTTATTTCTTTTCTAAGAGTAAATGGGTAAACGCAATTTTTAAGATTCCTCAACTGCCTTACGAGCTTAAGACGGGGGATTCTTTCTTTACCCGATTCGGTTGCTAAATCGGCAATAATAATGTCTGTTTTTGAAATATTTGGCTCATTGGGTGCGCCGTTGATCAGTGCCTCTTTTATACCATTCCAAGAGCGCACGATTTCACGAATAGGACCAAGATATTTTTCTGCCGTAATTGTTTTTTTCCTGAGTGATTGGAGCGAGGATAATTGTCTATAGATATTTTGATAATAATCGAGTATGGTCATATTTATTTCTTGAGAATCTCCAGCCCTTCGTTTCTGAGCAAATATGAGCCGTATGTCTTTTGGTCAACCCAGGCATTTTCCTTTGCCACCGAGGAATAATAGGGATTAAATTTTCCAAGGAAAGATTTCGTTTTATTCCAGAAAGATTTTACTTCGTTATACTCTACGGGACTATCTGTTTTTCCTTTTGATAGATAGGCCACGCAGGCAACAAATTTTACTGGCCCACTACTGTATTGAACCTTCAGGTTCTTCATAAAAGCACGCGAGTTTATACTAAAGTCCAAAGGAATATATTTAGACTTTTCCTTTGGCATTTCTCTCCTATCCTTGCCCGACTTTTTATATTTTTTAAATACTACCGGCGATAAGGTCGTTTCGCCAAGAAAATCTTCGCCCTTTTCATTTGTCAAAATTATTTTTATCTTGAAAGACATATTTTTTAATTTCCTTTACTTTTTATTGCCTTTGGTTGAATTTTATCGTCCAACCTTTTGATAATCTCATTAACTTTATAGTTAGGAATTTCGTAATCTCTGCCCTTCCCGATAAGGAATTTCCCCTTAAGGCTCTTGAAGGCAGGGTCTATGCTCCCTTTTTTAAAACTAGTCTTTTTATGGATTTCGCTTGCGGAAATTGTCTCCTGCTCGATGAGACCCTTTGTTTTCAGCAATTTTTTAGCCAATCCAAACGCCAAGATTTTGTCCTCCATTGTTATCTTTTGGCTATCCTTAAAGTATATTTCCTTAGTGTCTCGTTGAATGGTGATGAGAGGTTTTAGGGCCTCTACCACGCGTTCCTCGTCAATGGCCGAGCCATCGGTAAAAAGCTCTTCGATATGATTTTTTTCTTTGGTCATGATTTATTAAAGTAATACTCTCAAAAAACTTCCGACTTTTATTTTGCTCTATTCCCAAGGTAGCATATCTAAAAATACTTGTCAAGTGCTTTCGTCAAAAAACTTGCTAAGTATGGTTTTTCCTTCCAGCGGAAGTGGTTTTAACCGCTAACAAAAAACTTGCTGTTTTCAATTTTTAAGCAAAGGGATATAATAAACTTAGGAAAATTAAATAGCCTAAACTCCATTTGGAGCATGGCACAAAAACCAACGACGGCAGAAAGCTCCTAGTCAGAGCACCGTCGTTGGTCATATCTCGAAAGGGGTATGGGTTCCGCAAGGAATCGCTGGCTAGGAGCTTTATGTTTCCTACCATAAAATTAAAGTTAAAAATATAATTACATGGAACAATTGGAATACAAAACAATTAGACTAGAATTCAAAATGAAATCTAAGAAAGGACTCTTTAAGCTTGGCATGGAATTCTTGGTAGAAAACTTTGACGAGGAATTAAATGAGTTAGGAGAGGAGGGTTGGGAATTAGTAAGCACTATTCCGTTGACAGTTCCTTCTACCTTGGGTGGTAGCCAGACGGGTTATTTTTATTGTATTTTCAAACGGCAAATCTGAATAAGGAAATAAAATAGAATAAAACCCGAACTTTATAAAATTATAAATCCTATGGGGTTTATAAAGTTATAAAGTTTAGCTTGTAAAATCTATCAATTAACTGGTAGGTTTTTTGGTGTGTGCAAGATCGTGCAATGAGCGTTGACAATAACGACGTCTAAACATATTATAGTTTCCTGTCTTTGCTGGAGAAATGAATTCAAAATCCAAAGATTTCATTCGCCTAGAATAACTGGAAAAGGGCCACACACCTTTAGTGGGCCATTTTCTTTAAATCTTAGCGCTGTAGAGCGCTATTAGAGGGTGGTTCGGGTGAACACCTGATAGTTTTATCATTGAAACAATAAGACGGGGTTCGGCCTGCATATTTTGAAAAATGTGGCGTTATTATGAAGGAGGGCTTGACATTTTGTTTGAACGGGTGTATAATGGAGGCAGAAAGTAAGATAAAAGTACCTTGCAATAAAAAATAAGAATATCCATACCGAGTGAAGGTGGATATTTACGGTGTTTAAATCTTGAAACTGTAATCAGTTAAAACGACCCGTAAGGTTTTATTTGGAACTAAACAGAAGCTGTTTTAAGCTTTTGACGTTTTGTTCCCGCTAAAACCTTGCGGGTTTTTGTTTTACTTTTTCGGCAAAATAAATGAAAAAACACCCAAAAATTAACTTGAGAATATGCAAATTTCAAAGACCGGGCTTGAAAAATTCAAGAAATTATATACCGAGAGGTTCAAAGAGAACCTTAGTGAAGCCGATACGTTGCGAAAAGCGCAAACGCTACTTAACATTTTTGAGGCAACATATGGAAACCCTCTTGCGGTCGACGAAGAGGATATAGAATTACAAACTAATAAACAAAACAAGTATGAAGAAACAAAAAAAGAAAAATAAAAAACTGAAGGTCGGAACTTTTCGTGAGCTTACAAGAACGCGATCCTGCATAGGAACGATTACTAGATGCCGAGCAATAAGGAATAAGAAGAAAACAGAGCTGGAGTTGACCATTAAGGTAATGCCAGAAGACGTACGGTTTTACGAAACCAAACACTTCCCAGTAGATGATATTAGTCACCTCGATCACTTGCAGGATGTATTTCGCGTTACCTTAGAAAAAAAGTACAGCCCTAACGAAGAAATACTGATTGGGGTCTATCTTACGGGCATGCTTTGTGCGTTGCAGCCAGATTACTGTGACGTGGATTATTCTGTATTGTGTACCAGTATTACTCCGCAAATTTCACCCGCATGTATTGTGGATATGTTTTGTTGCGGTGAGTTAACGGGATACGAACTTTCTCATAAAAAGAAAGTTCTTTCCAGGTCGAAGAAGAAAAAAATATAAGCATAACGAGGATTCGTGATCCTCCGAAAATAGACAGGTCGGATCGGGGGAAATTATTAAGCAATAAATTAGAATAAAAGCATGACTAATAGGAATAAAAGCAGGCCCGATAACTTTACAGTAGGGCCGATAAGGGTACAAAAATATTTTAACGGTAAGGAGGGCGAGACCATGAAACTGGAAATCTTAATACCGAAGCGCATAAGGACTAGGGGATGTCTTAAAGATTTGCTCTTGGAGGATTACAGGACTGCTGTTGTCTCAATTGACGATAACGACGACAAGAATTTAAGAATAACGCTTACAAAGATAAACCTTGAAAGCTACGAAGAGGTGCCCGAATAGTATTCCACGATAAAATCGGGGACTAACGGATTTTTGGTCTGTTAGTCTCCGATTCGTAGGGTGCGGTCAATAAACAAGTATGGCAAAAAACAAAGAAAAAATAAAATTCCCTGGATTTCCATTAGATTGGGATAAGAATGATTTTTTTAAAACTCCAAGAGAACTAGAGAGGTGTCTGTTTATGCTAAGCGGTGCAGAGGTAAAAACACTATGGTTGATTATTCGCCAACTGGGCTTTACTAATCCCAAAACAAAAGAGATGAAAACATCCGATAAAATCAGTCTGAGTCAGTTTCAAAACGGAATAGGAAAGAATAATAAGGGTACTGGTCTGAGCAAGGGAAGCATTATAAGCGGGATAAACGGATTGGTTGATAAAGGGATTATATGGGCAAAGAAAGCAAATCGCAGAGTGAGCGAGTATGGATTAGTGGTTCAAAAATTGGAAAAAACTGGTTCAAATCTTGAAGGGGGTGGTTCAAATACCGAACAAGGAAGTGGTTCAAAGACTGAACATACAGTAGATAATAACAATAGAGATTTTACAAAAGAAAAATATATAAAAAAACTTGTCTGGTTTTATCAAGTAAGGATTTGTCCAGATTCAAGATTGACCAGTAAAGGTAAAAGTCGGATTGCAGAAAGATTGGAAGAGTATTCTCCAGACGAACTCGCAGAAGCGATTATCAACTTCTCCGAAAGTGATTGGAATATGGAAAATAACTCTCACAGAGGCGTTGCCTGGTTTTTCGCAACGGAAGACAGGATTGATAGTTTTAGAAACTTAAAACCAATAGAAAAAGAAGAAGAACTGAGGCGAGGCACATATAGTCCAGAAGAAGACAAGATTGAGTAATCCAGCGCTGTTAATAATTCAGGCGGCCGAGATTAAAGGTCGGAGTCGTATTATTTATTATTAACTAACAAATCAAAATCATGAAAACAAAATTCCAGATTCAGGAGCAGATAGAGTTATTGGAAGCCATTTTAGGTCAGTCAATGAACCTACATTGCCAAGACAACATAGCAGAATGTTCAAGCATAGAGGGGCAGAAGTCCGCGTTGGAGTGGGTCTTAGTAGATGAGGAGGAAATAAATAAACACATTAATGAGATTGAAGATAAATTAGAATTGCTCAAATCAATGGTTAAAAATGCAGTACCTCCGAAACGCGAACTTGAAGAATTATAGCGCTGTTCATAACTAGAGGCGATCTATATGGTAGATTAGAAATGCTTAGGTTCAACGGTTTGAAAATGTCATATCTATGTAGTAGATTTAGATAAAGCATCAGAGCCAGTTGAACCTAAGCAATTCGACATTTCGGCTCTGGTGCTTTTGATTTCAAGGTAAAAATTATGGACAAAGTTTCTTTCAGAGAAGCGATATTGGCGGACTTTATTCGGAAAGTTGAGTCTTGGCCGCGCAAAAAGTTGCTCCAGGAGCTTATTAGTCTGAAGCATAGCGAACTGGAGTCAGACACCGATGGCGAGGTTATCGCAAAATTATATGAAGACAGAAGAAAACAAAATTAAATACTTTATATATGTCAGGAAATCCTCGGAGTCGGAAGACAGACAGGTGGTTTCGATTGAGTCTCAGCTAAACGAGATAAAAGTCATGTCTGAGGGTTTGAAAGTCGTTGGTAAATTTGAGGAAGAAAAGTCGGCTAAAAGACCTGGTCGGCCTGCTTTTAATAAAATGATTGAGCGAATCGAGAATGGCGAAGCAAACGGTATTTTGTGCTGGAAGCTTAACCGTTTGGCAAGAAATCCGCTGGACGGCGGTAAAATAAGTTGGCTATTGCAAGAGGGTGTTATCCAGCATATCCAAACTTATGGCAGAAGTTATTATCCTACCGATAATGTTATCATGATGGCTGTTGAGTTAGGCATGGCTAATCAGTTTGTTAAAGATTTAAGTGTTGATGTGACAAGGGGTTTAAGGCAGAAAGCTCTGAAAGGAGAACGTCCGGGACTTGCCCCGCTCGGATATAAAAACACTAATACTGGGAAGAGGGGGGAAGAGAAAGTATTGGTGGACGACGAAAGGTTTGATTTGGTGAGGAGAATATTTGATTATATGCTTGCCGAAAAAGATACGGCTTTTGGAATACTGAAAACTGCCAATAATGAATGGGGGTTAACGACTCGCGAGGGAAAGAAAATATGTAAAAGCCATATTTATAGAATACTCACTAACCCTTTTTATTACGGAAGATATGAATTTCCGCGTAAAAGCGGCAATTGGTATCAGGGCAACCACAAGCCGATGATATCAGAGCCAGAATATGACATGATCCAACGCATTTTAGGTAAAAAGGGAAAGCCGCGGCCGAAGAACCATATCTTCGCTTACACTGGACTTATGAAATGCGGAGAATGCGGAGCCAGTATTACGTGCGAAGAGAAGTGGAAAAAGCAAAAGAACGGCAATATACATCATTATATTTATTATCACTGCACCAGAAAGATCAACCCGAATTGCACGCAGGTTTCCATAGAGGAAAAGGCTCTTGAAAAAGAGATTATGAGTTTTCTCTCAAAAATAGAAATTCCTCCCGAGTTCCGCGAATGGGCAACCGAAGAATTAAAGAAAGCTCATGCGGTTGAGAAAAAAGACAGAAACACCATACTCCACAACCAGCAAAGGCAATATGACGACTCCGTGAAGAACATTGATGCTCTTCTCGAAATGAGGATGCGGGGCGAGATTACAGCCGAAGCCTTCTCTCAAAAGCAAAAAGAGTTAGAAAAGGACAAAGCTCAATTAAAAAATGCACTTGATAATGTAAACAAGAGGATAGATAGCTGGATTAAAACAGCAGAAAACACTCTTACCTTTGCTGAAAAAGCCAGAGCAGAATTTCAGGCCGGCAATTTAGAAAAACGAAGGCAGGTATTGACCGCTCTTGGTTCGAACCTCATTCTAAAAGATAAAATTCTCAATATACAGATAGAAAATCCTCTTATCGTCATCGAAAAGGCGGCTTTTGAGGTAAAAGCCATACATGAAGAAAAGACCAGGTTAGAACCTGCCAAAAACACCTTAAATAAAGGGGAAATGAAAGAGATTTACTCTAAAAGTATCCTATTGAGCGGGTGACGGGATTCGAACCCGTGGCGTCCACTTTGGAAAAGTGGCATTCTACCGCTGAATTACACCCGCATTAAATTTATTATATTTAAGATGAAACAGCATCAATCCAGCCCATAATTCTGCGATGGAGGCTCCTTCCGAGTTCTTTTTTCCCGCAGCTTCTGATTTGTATATGAAGCGTTCCATAAGGTAATTTTCTTTTTTTCTTCCCCGATTTGTTGTTTCTTCGATCTATTTGAGTTGTCTTAAATTGTTTTTTGGAAATACCGGTTATTTTCGACCAATATTTTATGGTTTCCTTAACGTTGTTGTCCGGATAAGTATAAGCGCGAAGAGAGAAATTTTCATCACAAAGGCCACAAATTTCTCTAAACCACCTCATTGTTATTTTTATTATTCCGGGATCAGAATTAATCACGCGTATGTGCTCGTATAGCTTAGACCCCTCTCCTAAATATATCCCAATACCCAGCAGCCAGAGGTCTCGTTTTGTTAGTTTTCCGATATCCCTTTTCGCCAACTTTTTCATTGCTACAATATCAACCATCCTTTGATTGTGTCTAAAATTAGCCGATTTCATTCGCGCCAAACCAATTCGCTTAATTACTTCTTTATTCGGTTTATAAGGTATTTCTCTCAACCAATCACTCAACGTGCTTTTAGCAAGCCCCATTTCTCGAGAGATCATATTATAGGAATAGCCTCTTTTTCGATAATTAACAGCTTCGTCTTTTAAACTTAGTAGTTTCATAAAAATAGATATATCCGAACCGGCTTCTTGTATTATAACAAAATATAATCAAGAGTTCAATTTTAAAAGAGCATTATGTCGGGGTGCTGGGAATTGAACCCAGTCTGCATGCTCCCAAAGCACGCGTACTACCGGTATACGACACCCCGTAATCAAGTCTCAATCTATCATATTTTCGCTTGTTTTTCAAACCCCGTAGTAGAAATTCGACAGTTGTTTACCGGGTAGTAGAAATTTGACAAATTATCATTTGCGTAGCAAGTCAAATTTTCACTACCTGGTTTAACTCGGTCAGACCAACTGTCGTTTTTAATTATTATGACGTTTATTAAATTTTATAACCTGTAGTTTTATTCACAACTCAAGAGTTGTCGAATTTTCACTACGGGGTCAAATATGATATAATTTAAGTGATGAGTTTCAGGGAAATTTTAGAGCAGCTTAATATCCGGGCGACTTGCAAGCAATACGGCCTCGGTATGTGGCGTTGCCCCCAGTTTCTTTTTTTACTGATGGGGTCGGTTATTATCATCACAGCTCTCGTCACTTATTTCTTGGGTACGCGTTATGTTGCTGATCCCGGCACGGTCTCTTTGATTGTTCTTGTTTTAACCGTCATCCTTTTCGTGCTTACCTTCAGCATTACGAGAAGCCTTGAAGGACTGGCCGAAGCCAACCGCTTAAAAACAGAATTTATCAGCATTGTTTCTCATCAACTGCGTTCGCCTCTTTCTAATTTGAAATGGGCGCTGGAAATTTTAGTTTCAGACAGGTTCGGCAAAATTGACGGCAAGCCCGCCGAATATTTGCAGATTTTATCAGACAATACCAAGAGAATGGGGGAGTTGATTTCTTCGCTCTTAATCGTTTCTCGGATTGATCAGGGCAGGCTTCCCATACACAATGCCGAGTTTCCTTTATCCGATTTGGTCAAAGAGGCGATTGCGGAATTCAAGCCGATTGCTTCAGCCTCTAACATTGAAATAGTTTTAGAAACAGTAAAGCCAAATTTGCCCCAAGCCTTTGGCGATTCTTCCCAGTTGAAAATAGTGATCGAAAACTTTATCGACAATGCCGTCCGTTATACCAAAGGCGCCGGAAAAATCGTGGTGGCTATTGTTCCTAAAAAGGACAGATTGCTTTTTTCAGTCAAAGACGGCGGAGTCGGCATTCCTAAAGAAGACCAAAAGCATATTTTCCAGAAATTCTTCAGGTCCGGCAATGTTTTAAAATATCAAACGCAGGGTTCTGGTTTGGGACTTTATATTGCCAAATCAATCGTGGAAAAATCAGGCGGAAAAATAGGTTTTAAGTCCGAACAGGATAAAGGGTCGACGTTTTGGTTTACCATACCAATAGCGGGCCGCTAAGCGGCCCGATATATCGAGCAATAAGCTCGCTATTAAAAAATAACAATTTTATGAGCAAAAAAATATTATTCATTGAAGATGAAGCGGCGCTTCAAAAAACTCTGGGAGACGTCTTGGAGCAGGAGGGCTATAAAGTCATCAAAGCCCTCGATGGCGAGGCCGGCCTGAAAGCGGCCCAAACCGGCATTCCCGATCTCATCTTGCTCGACCTCATCCTGCCCAAGATGCACGGCTTCGAAGTTTTAAAAGCTTTAAAAGGCGACACTGCCACCAAAGATATTCCCATTATCGTTTTGACAAACCTGGAGTCAATGGGCGACATTGAAAAAGCTTTAGAATTAGGCGCCACCACGTATTTAATTAAGGCAAGTTATACCCTGGAAGAGGTGGTGGGTAAAATTAAAAAAGCCCTGGGCGAATAAATGATTAAAGAGAGCGATTTAAAATCAAAAATAAGAACCCCGCTTCGCGAGAACCTTGTTTTTTCGCTTCGCTCAAAAATCAGAGAGATGTTGATGGGGCCGCTTATCATGGTTGGCGTTATGACCGGCGTCGGCGTAATAATTTTAACCATTGCCGTTCCCAAGTTTTCCCTCCTTCTTGAAAAGCTGGAATTAACGCCGCCTTTGTCGACCAAAATCACGATCGGTTTGAGTAGATTTTTTATTCAAGAATGGCTTGGGATTTTTTTATTTCTGGCCGGATTGTTTTTTTTATTTAAAATCATCTTTAAAACAAACAAATCCCGGAAATTTTTAGATAGGTTTTTTTTAAGATTACCGTTGACCAGCCGGATAACAAAAAAAATTAATATCGTATATACTATAAAGAAAATAAGTTTTTTAACGGCCAGGGGGGTTTCTTTGGGCGAATCGCTGGAAAGCGTCGCCAACACCATAGGTAATTTTTACTACAAAAACGCATTAACTGCGGCGGCGGAGAAGGTAAAAAACGGCTGGAAGGCCTCCGAAGCTTTGCGGCCCCATCAAGATCTTTACCCACCGACTTTTATCCAAATGCTTGAGGTGGGGGAGGAAACCGGCCAACTTTCCAGGGTTTTAGAAAAATTAGGCGACTTTTTTAGCGAAGAAACTTCTGACGAAATAAAGCATTCGGCGGTTTTTGCCGAATTAGTTCTGATGGTTATCTTCGGATTATTAATTGGTTTTTTTGCCGTTTCTGCGATCCAGCCCTTGATTCAGTTCGTTTTTTGAGTATAATAATAATGTATTCAGCCCTCGTAGTTCAACGATAAAACATGCCCCGCCCCTTACGCCCCTGTAGCTCAATGGACAGAGTACCTCCCTTCTAAGAAGGTGATGGAAGTTCGATTCTTCCCAGGGGCATAATCAAGAGGCGGGGTGTAATCGAGGTTCGATTCCTCGCGAGGGCACAGTTTCTTATCCACAGCACGATCCTTTGACCATCCCTAATTTTTGGGATATGATAGAATAATGCCGTTAGTTTATTGTAAGATATGTAGAAAAAGGTTTTACGCCAAACCCAGCTGGTTAAAGCGTGGTTGGGGAAAATATTGTTCTGCCAAGTGTCAGCATGAATCTTGTTTGACGGGAAAGTTCGTTTTTTGCAGCATCTGTGGTAAAAAGATATGGCGAGCACCAAGAAAAATTAAACATTCAAAAAGTGGGAAGTTTTTTTGCAATAAATCTTGCCAAACGTTATGGAGAAATAAAGTTTATTCTGGTCCCAATCATCCGCTTTGGAAAGGTGGATATTATCAAGAATATAGGAGTTTTTTTCTTCAAAGTGGTGTTACTCAAAAATGCAAACTATGCGGAAATGAGGATAAAAGGGTGCTAGTCGTACATCATAAAGACAAGAAGAGAAATAATAATAAAGTGAAAAATTTAATTTGGCTATGTCTCAATTGCCATCATTTAATCCACCATTACGAGGAAAAAGTAAAATAAAATATGGGGATCATGGTGTAGCAGCAGCACTAGAGTTTGTGGAACTCTCGGCACGGGTGCAAGTCCCGTTGATCCCCCCAAAAAACAACCCCCTTAGCAGTTTTTGTACAATAAAATAATATGATAAATTATTTGTCCGCTTTTTTTAATAGTTTTAGCTAGGTTTTTCTTATTGAAAATAGATTTTTAGGCATAGCGATACTTCTTTTTATTCTGTTAGCGAACCTGAGGTTGGGTATTTTTTCTATACTAGGAGCCGTTATCAGTATAATTTTTTCATTACTCGTTGGTGCAGAAAAAACGATAATTTTTGCCGGCATAATTGGATTTAATTCTGTTTTAATTGGCATTGTCTCTGCGATGTTTATTTCTAAAAATGAAGTAGCGATATTGGTAACGATAGCAGCCTCCATTCTCGCCGTTCTTATTCAAGTTATAGCTTTGAAAAATAGTTTGCCAGTTTTTACTTTACCTTTTGTTCTAGCTGCCTTTGTTATATTTTTTCTAACTCGTTAACGTTCAAAAAAGGTTGTGTCCGAAAGATAAGTATGTCCGTCTGAATCACCCCAAATAGGTTCTAATATCGTCGCTAGACAATCAAAGTTTAAAGAGAATAAGGAGGAAGATAAAATATGGACGGAGAAAAGACGCTACTTAATGCGATTCTTTGTTATCTTGTTAGGGGGAAAGAAGTTCTTTTAAGCATTAAAACAAAAAACATTGGTGAAGGTCGATGGAATGGCTACGGAGGGGGGATAGAGGAGGGAGATAGGACGCCGGAAGAAGCAGCCCTGAGAGAGCTAAAAGAAGAGGCTAAGGTTGTCGCTTCGCCGGATTGTCTTGAAAAAGTAGCGATCATCGACTTCTGTAATACCAAGAGCGATGGCAGCGTCTTTAACTGCAAAGTGCATGTTTATTTGGTTTCCCGATGGGTAGGCGAGCCACAGGTGAGCGAAGAGATGATTAATCCGACGTGGTTTGATAAAGAGCGTTTGCCCTTTGATAAAATGATGTTGGCTGACAGAGAATGGTTGCCACTTGTTTTGAATGGGAAAAAGATAATAGTTTCGGCTAAATACGGGCCGTTCCAAAAAACATTGTTGGGCAAGGTGGAAATATGCCAAGTAGACGGTTTTGTGTAACCTAAATAAAAACAGCTCCCTTCGGAGCTGTTTTCATTGTTGTATAAATTATTACTTTCTTTCGTCTAGGCGTACTTTGAGTATAATTTCCTGGCCCTTGCGGAAAATTTTCAAATCAAGATCTTCGCCGATTTTGCATTTCTGCAAGATGTCTTCCAGGGGGCATTTGGCCGAAACTTTGATATTCTGGACCTCTAAAATAATATCGCCCTCTTGGATGCCCGCCTGATGAGCGGTGCTGCCTAAAACCACGGCGCCCGCCTGGCCCCGGGGATTTTTTTCAGCGATGACCAAAGCTCCGTGGTCGATGGAAAGTTTAAATCTCTCTTGCACCTCTTTATCCAAAAGAACATAGCGTATTCCCAAAAACGGCAATCTGAGACGCCCGTATTGCTTAAGATCAGCCAGATCTTTTTTAGCGTTATTAATCGGCAGCGCAAACCCGATGTTTTCGGCAAAGAAAACCATGGCGGTATTGATGCCAATAGCTTTGCCTTTAACGTCAATTAACGGCCCTCCGGAATTGCCCGGATTAATGGCGGCATCGGTTTGGACCAAGCCCCTTAATTTAGTGATGGTGTTGTTGGTCGTGTCGCCGGCTGAGATTTCCCGCGACAAGCCTGAAACCACTCCAACCGAAACCGTATTGCGGAATGTTCCTAAGGCATTGCCGATAGCGATCGCTGTCTGTCCTAATTCCAAATCCGAAGAATCGCCAAGTTCAATGACCGGCAAGTTCTTCTTATCAATTTTTAAAATAGCGACATCGTGGATCGGGTCTCTGGCTAAAACCTGGGCCGGACATTTTTCATCGTCACCAATAATTACGACATATTCGGCGCCGGGATCGTTAACCACGTGCCGGTTGGTTAAGACTATCCCTGAGGGATCAACAATAAAACCAGACCCCCCTCCGACATCTATTCTTTTCTTGCCCTTAGGGACCATCAGGGGAGTATTCGGGTTGAGGGGGTTTTGAGGTCCTCCAAAAGGAGCTTCAAAAACCGGCAGCATTTTGGAAACGACGACGCTGACTACGGCCGGCAGAACTTTTTTAATAATCTTGGGAATCGATGAATTTTTTGAGTATTTTTCCATGTTTTTAATTCGAGTGTAACGAGAATCAAGATTCTTATATCTTATCACACTCATTGCCAGGAACCAAACTTTTTGCTAAGATGGTTTTATCAAGTACCCAGGGCAATGCGATTGCCCGCTGAACTAAAGTTCAGCCCCTGTCGTTCAACGCCTGCCCGTAATGCCTTGCCCTTGTAGCTCAATGGATAGAGCACCTCACTCCTAACGAGGAAATGTAGGTTCGATTCCTACTAAGGGCATATGCAAGGCAGGCGGGGATAGGACGAAGGTTTCCTAAACCTTAAATCCAGGTTCGATTCCTGGTGGGGGCACAGGATTAGAACCTTACAAAATAAAAATCTTAAGAAGGGAGGTGAGACCGATGGAAACGGTGAATAAAAA
>Ga0209518_1001297_pt1 | contig 27538 bp, 37 predicted proteins | sample RifGroB1_FD_183993 | JGI IMG/M metagenome (GOLD analysis project Ga0209518, IMG submission 183993) | Groundwater microbial communities from Rifle, Colorado, USA - Groundwater B1 (SPAdes) (version 2) | ecosystem: Environmental > Aquatic > Deep subsurface > Groundwater | place: Rifle, Colorado...
CTGTGAAAGGCAAGGTCTTGATTTTAAAATCTACAGTACCGCCAGGAACGAGTAATTCCTTCCAAGAGAAATATAAGAATAATATAATAGTTTTTAATCCTGAATTTTTAACAGCTAAATATTCCAAAGAAGATTTTGCCTATCCTGATAAACAGATCTTGGGATATACGAATAAGATATCTAAATATTGGTGTACTATCGTTAAAGAGTTTCTTCCTAAAGCAAGAGGATTTATAATGCCTGCCATAGACGCAGAGATGATTAAATACGCTCTGAATAATTATTATGCAATGAAGGTTGTATTTGCTAATCAACTATACGATGTCTGTCAGAAAATAGGATCTAATTATGAGAATGTTCACAAAGGTTTCGTGGCGGATAAAAGGGTTAACGATTCACATTTTGATATTTGGCATGAAGGGTTCAGGGGATACTCTGGGGCGTGTCTTCCAAAGGACATGAAAGGGTTTATAGAGTTTGCGAAACAGAAAGGAGTAGATTTAAAATTACATAAAATGATTGATGAAATTAATGAAGAATTATTAGCCTAGTAGCTCAACGGATGAGCAATGGACTTCTAAGCCAAAGGGTGCAGGTTCGATTCCTGTCTAGGCTATAAATATCAGGGTATGGTGTAGTAGTTAACATACACGACTTGGACTCGTGTGATCGGAGGTGCATATCCTCCTGCCCTGAAAACACACATTGACCGAATCTGGTTAGGTAGCGGTCTGCAAAACCGTTTATTCCAGTTCAAATCTGGAATGTGTGTCAATATGGTGGCTTTATCCTATGAGTTAAGGAGTCGCTCTGTGAAAGCGAATAACCTAGTGCGAGTCTAGGAAGTCACACCATAGCCCTGTAACTTAATGGCAGAGTTGCTGTGTTACATACAGTAAGTGAGGGTTCGATTCCTTCTGGGGCTACAAGATAGTTCCATAGTTTAATGGTAAAACATTGATCTTATACGTCAATTTTTGGGGTTCGATTCCCTGTGGAACTACATTAGCTTTGGTGGTGTAGTGGTCTGCACAAATGTCTGAAGAACATTGGGTAGTGGTTCAATTCCATTTCAAAGCACCAATGGCTGTTTATGCAAGCGGTTGAAGCGGTTACGCTGTAGACGTAATACCTTTATCGGTAAACATCGGGAGTTCGAATCTCTCAGCAGTCACCATACGCCTGTAGCATAACGGCAATGCGTCATGATGTTAACATGAATTATGTAGGTTCGAGTCCTACTGGGCGTGCATTATTTTGGTTCTATAGTTTAATTGGCTAAAACAGAGACCCTGTAAGTCTCAGTTCCAGGTTCGATGCCGTGGTGGGACCTCCAAGCCTCCGTATTCCAACGGTAGAGAAATTCCGCTTAAAACGGAAACAGTAGAAGTTCGAATCTTCTCGGAGGTACGATTAAAGGAGGAAAGCCTAATATTGGTTTGTAGGAGCTTCCTGCTAAGAAGTGGGTGTAAAAGCCATTCAGGTCCGATTCCTGATTCCTCCGCAAAACATATGAAAGAAGAAATAAAATCATGGAATCCAGATTTTCAAATAATTCGTAGAGCTATAACGGATTTTTATAATGAGAGAATTACTTCCAAAGAATTAGAAGAAGTGATTATATTTTTTATCAATGCGAAACTTCGGGAAGATTAAAGCGTAATTGGCATCGCCCTCGTCTTGAAAACGAGTGTCTTAATCGACGTGGTGGTTCGAACCCATCATCTTCCGCCAAAGCCGATATGTCCTAATTGGTAAAGGAGCTAATTTCAAAAATTAGTTATTGTAAGTTCGAATCTTACTATCGGTACTATGTCAAAAAACATACAATCAAATAGTGGTGGCGTTGGGTTTGTTGGGTTATTAACTATTTTATTTATAGGATTAAAACTTACAGGACATATTGACTGGTCGTGGTGGTGGGTTTTATCTCCTATTTGGATTATGCTTAGTGTTATTTTAGGAATTGTAGTAGTAGTTATTTTGGGTGTTTTAATATATAAAGGTATAAAGGCTCTATAACTCAATGGTAGAGTAGCTCGCTTTTAACGAGTTAATCCAAGTTCGAATCTTGGTAGGGTCACAATGGGTCTATCGTATAGTAGCTAGTATCTTTCTCTTCCAAAGAAAGGACGAGAGTGCAAATCTCTCTAGGCCCTCCATGGGTTTATAACTCAACGGCAGAGTAGCCGACTCTTAATCGGTTCATGATAGTTCGATTCTATCTAAACCCACATCGCACCTGTGATGGAATGGTATACATATTAGTTTTAGAAACTAAGTTTTACAGGTTCGACTCCTGTCAGGTGTACTAAAAAAATAAATCGTGGGAGCGCATGTTCCAAGGTTGGCGAGATTCCTTTGCAAGGAAACTGGGCTGGTTCGATTCCAGTCGCCTCCACAATAGACAGTATAGTTTAACGGCCAGAATGCCTCCCTGTCACGGAGGTGGTCGGAGTTCGATTCTCCGTATTGTCGCAACCTTTAGTAGAGGGGCTATCGCCATAGCTTAACAGATAAAGCAATAGTCTTCGAAACTATCAATCGGGGTGCAATTCCCTGTGGCGGTACAATTTAATATCAGCACATGTTCCAAGGCTGGCGACCGTATCTCCAAAATATGGTGGGTGGGTTCGATTCCTACTGCTGGTGCTTATGAGTATTAACATACATATAGATTTTCATTTCTTAAAAAATCTTATACGAAGATACCGAGAAAGTATCGGTTGTTGTGATGTGTCTAGCTACGATTCTTATATCAGTTCTAAGATAGCAAGCGATTTAAAAGTCTTTAAAGATGGTCTTGGCTCTTACCCAAATGGTATGACATTTGAAGAGTGGAAAGGGATCATTCAAGAAATGATTGATGGTTTTAGTGCACTAGATCGAGTTGACGATGACGCAGAAGATTGGCAAGCACAAACAGATAAAGCGTATAAGATGCGAGAAAAAGCTGTTAAATTATTTGCAAAACATCTATATTCTCTTTGGAGATAGCTCAAAAAGTTATCCACAGTTTTACCCCCTTGACAAAAAAACCATAGTATGCTATTATATATATAGGAGGATAAGATAATTAATATTAATTTAAGAGTTTTGTCCTCTACTTTCTTGCGGGTGGATGGTTAGTATCATGGATGCCTCATAAGCATCTTAAAATGGGAGCATTACCCATACCTGCGACGGTTAATTAGCAACTCTTTATGAAGATAGCTATCATGGGCCGAGACAAAACAGCCCAACTCTTGGAAGAGTATTATTCCTATTCGGCTTTTGGTCTTCCTTATACAAATAGTTACGAACAACACAAGAAGCTTGACGTGTTGAATATTTGCCTACGCTATGACGCAAATTTCAGAAAAAATGTCATTGCTGAAATTAAAAAATACAAACCCGATCTCACTATAATATATTCAAGAATAGCACCTAACACAATTGCTCATATACGATATAGGACTAAACTGCCCGTAGTATATTCTCCGATATTTGGCATTAACCCAAAGGCTATAACGAAGAAAGGAGAAGATGTGCCACTTCTTAAAATAATGAATTCTTTCCCAAGATTTTTCGGTGCAGAGAAAATCGGGGATATTAAAAAGACCAAAGAGCATATGACACTAATGGGTTTTAAAAGACCCAGGGACATAAAGCCTGCAATTTTAGTTGAGATTTATGCATTGATGATGGATGCCTACTACGCTCATGATTTATTATTTGCTGATTATGCAAAACAACTTTTAAAAGGTAAAGATGATAACTTTGAACTTTATCAGAAATTTATTGAAAGCTATAACCGTGGATATCGCAAGATGAGAATGCGATACAATAATCGATCCTCGATAAGTCCTGTAGACGAGTTGGGAGACGATTTAATTTTTGCAACAAAAGAACTCGATAAATTGATTGGTCATAATGTGAGTAAGCAAATTTTAAAATATGGTAAAGAAAAATCAGCGTAAAGAGTTTATAGACTATATAAGAGGTACTGTACTTGAAATTTTACAGGTATCGGATTTACCACATTATACTTACGATATAGTACTGATAGATCACTACATGGACAATCATACGTCAGACGGTAGTCACAACAGTATAAACGCAGAAATACACGCACTACCCGAATATCAAAATTTTACACTTGATGTTTTTAAATCAATGTTTGATTTGTATAAAGAAAAAAATTTTCAAGAATTAAGTGAGATTCTTTGCCATGAAATAGGACATCTTCATACACAAAGACTATTCTCACTCTCCCAGGAGCCATTTAAGACAGAACAAGAAATAACTAAGGCGAACGAAGAACTCACAACAAAAATAGGATATTATTTATTTGGTAGACTCAACGAATACAATCATAAAAAATAATGGGGCAATAGTTTGGCCTCAAGATCGTTAAAAACAAAAGAGCAAGAAGCTTTGGTATTTTTCAATGAGCGAATGCATCTGATGGATCAGGCAAGACAGAATTTCGTTCAGCAATTTGAAGAAGATGAAAAACTTTTTCGTTCGCATATTGAAACTTCCAATAAGGCCGATTGGCAATCCAAGTATTTTATTCCAAGGACATATGGTCTTGTAATGTCTACGCTTTCAGAGTTTGCTATTAACAAGCCAGATATAAGCGTAGAGCCAGATACGAGTACCGATGCCGTAAGAGCACCCTACATGAAAGCGGTAATGGATGCTAATTGGAGAAAGAATAAGGGTAATGGAGAGTTACTTTATGCATTGCTTGATACATTGAAACTTGGTATTTCGATTATCGAGGTTGGTTATAGGAGAAACAAAAGAAATATAAAAGAAATTATAGATTACGACACGGAAACTGAAAAGATTGAATGGAAATCCAAGGATATATTTGATTTTGATGATGTGTATTTTGAAACTGTAAACCCAAGATTTTTTTGGCTTGATGAAACAGCTAGTACAATATCCGAGGGGAATGATTGTGTTAGGCAGTATGTTTATAGCGAAACAAGATTTCATGAAATATTCGATTCTAAGTTTAAGAAAGCTAAAGATGTCAAATCTAAGGGGACTATTCTAGCGGATGGCATGTATACCGAAGTATTTTTCGGTCCTAATATTTTAAATGGAGATGTTTCTGTATTTAGATATTTTAATAAAGAAAAAGATGTAATGTGGTGGATTGCGAATGGAGTGTTGTTGAATGATTCTAGTGATCCAATTCCTTATCATCACAAACAACTTCCTTATGCAGAAATTAAAGTTGCTCCATATGATAAATATACATTTTATGGACTAAGCCTTCCTCATATAATTAGGGACGTACAGCACGAGTTAAATACTTTAAGGAATATGGTTATAGACCAAACTCATTTAAATGTATTTTCCCCGTTCTTTTATTCGGCCGACGAGGACTTGGATGAGGCTATATTTGGAATAGAACCTGGTATTGGTATTCCAGTTTCAGATCCACAAAATTTTCAATTTTTTAAACAGGGTTCAGTTGGTCAAGATGCTTATAATCTAATGGATCTTTTTGATGAAGATTCACGCCAAGCAACAGGGTTTGATCATCGTATGCAAGGGCTTCCCTCTGGAGGAACTGCTACCGAGACCGCAATTTTAAAAGAAACATCTCTTAAAAGGATTAATCTTTATTTGAGGTTTATCGAAGATTTGTCAATGGCAGATTTTTCAGGACTTTGGGGAGATACGATACAGCAGTTTTATTTTCAGTCTTCTGATATAAAAACAAAAAAAGTCAGAAGAAGGAAAAATGGAAAACCCACTGAAAAAGAAGAAATATTTAGATCTCTTAAAATTCCTAAATCTGATATTAGTTTATTTAGAACGGTTAATCAAATTGGAGAGTATAACTTTCTTGATGTAACTCAAGATGATATAAGAGGTAAGTTTGATTTTAATGTTAAGATTGGAACTTCTATCGCAATATCGAAAGAGCTTGATAAGCAAACTAAACTACAGCTTTATTCTATGCTTGGAATGGATCAATTAGTAAAGAAAGAAAAACTTCTTGCTGATGTATTGAAAGCTCACGATAGAGATCCAGAAGAATATATGACAGTAACACAACAGGTAAATATGGAGGATTCAATTTCGCTTGCCGTTGAACATAATAAAGAAATTATGGCAGGGCAAGATCCTGCGGTAAATGCTGAACTTATAACAGTTGAACATATTCAAATTCACGATGCGTTGATTAAGTCTGGAAATGTTACAGGAGATATTAAGAAGAGATTGGTTAAGCACACATTACAAGAAATGCGCCTTGCAAGTCTTGGCGGTGCTGGCAAGCAATCTACTTCTCCTACGGAAGATTTCACGGCACAGCAAAGAACTCCGCAACTATCTCAAAATCTTAGTAATCAGCCAGGATTGCCTAATGAAACCAAGTTACCAGTCCAGAGTGCGGAATTAGGCGTGGCTCCTCAGAGACCAGTGATAAGACCTCAATAATATGAAAGGATTTTTATTTAAAATTATAATGAAGTTTTTCAAAAAAAATCTTGAAGATGTTTTTATAGAAAGCGAAATTAAGGCGTATCAAATAGATAAGGATAATAAATTATTTTTAGAAAAATTATCTGACCTATATCAATCGCCTGAATATAAAGTTTTTTCTCAATTGATTTCAAATAGAGCCAAGGGATTGGCAATGCAAGGGATGAGACTTAATTACTCAAATGATAAAGAGCTTTGTATTCCACATTCATTTTTAAGAGGTCAGATATTTGCGACTGCCTATATTCTAAAAATGATAAAACAAGCAAATTATAAATATCAAAATATGGGGAATAAAAACGATGCCAGAAATGGAAAAGTTTGAACAAACAGAAAGAACAATAGCACAAGCTGAAAACGTGCTTCTTGAACATGGCAAGTATGTCTGTGCAAACATGGACGAGGATCATATGTATCACCTAGAAGAACACGAAAAAGGTTCGGATAATATGATAATAAAGGGTCATATCAAAGAACATATAAGAATGCAAAAAGAAAAAGCACATCAAGAGATAATGAATGATTCCGTTGAAACTTCAATGGTATATTAGTTGGGGAATTAAAGTGGGTAAAGTTAAATCAGTAACTAAAAAAATTGAAAAATTTAGTGCGAAAATGAGTAGTCCGCTTACTATCGCTGGCACAAAAACAGGTAAATATATTTTTAACAGAGTGAATGAAGAGAAGGGGGGGAGTCTTAGTACAAATCTAAAAGAAGTAAAGCGAATGAAAGAAGAAAGAAAAAAACGTGAATTGAAGCATGGCGGTCCAAAGGGAGTTAAAAAAGTTATTAGGAATGTGTTGGGGATTTAAAATCAAATGGCAATTATGAAAAAGCTTTTAAAAAAAGCGAAAAAAATGGAAAAGCTTGCTCCAGTATTAAAAGGCAAGATGAAAAAGAAAATGAAAAATAAAATACAAAAAAATACTAGATATGTATAATTAAGATATTGGGGAATAAAATGGCAATAACAAATATAAAATCTACGGGTGTAAAGTTTCATCCGTATGCAGTAAAGAAAAAGATGAATATTAAAAAAATAGGAACAATGTTTAATCTATCTTGGAAAGCTGCAAGACAAGTACGAGAGTCAATTCAGAAAAGAATGACTAAACCAAGTAAGTAGTTTTGGGGAAATTATAGTGGCTAAATCAAAAATGGTTGTCAATATAAATCGTGGAAGACCTGGAATAGATTTGAAATATAAGAAAGAAAAAATCTTAGCGGGAATTCTAGACGTACAACCAAAAGAAAAAAAGAAAAAATAATTAGGTAATCTTAATCGTATTATTATTTGCTACCAGTTGTATCAAAAAAAAACGATTATGCCCTACTAAAAAATTTATGTTAATAGAAACTCCTAACTCCGATATCAACGATGACGAAATCAAGGATGTTGCAACCAAACTTGGTATCGATCTCGAAGAAAATGATGACGGAAAGGAAGGGAATGAGTTCGACCCTTCAAAAAAAACGGACACCGAAGTTAATGAAAGTGGTCGCACTGACGAATCGGAAAAAGACACGGTTGATTACAAAGAAAAGTATGCCGCTTCAACTAAAGAATTCCAGGAAAAGTATAAGCCAATGGAAGATAAAATTAAATCCCTAGAACAGTTATCTGGAAAAGGGATTGATGATCTATTGGCTGACTACACTAAAGTTGAAGAAAAGATTGAAGATAATCAACCAAAACAAAAAAAGGACGCTTCTGTTGATGATGAGGTCATTGAAAAAATATCTCAACTAGAGAAAAAAATCGGCTCTATGGAAGAAAAGGTTCTTGAGCAAGATCAAAGAAATCAACTTTCCGCAAAGGAGAGAGTAAGCGTATTTCGTAGTAAATACGAAATCGCCGAAGATGACTACACTCGAAAGTATAAGCCGTTTCTCACTGGCATTAAAGAAATGCGTAAAGAAAACGGAGATCCTTATACATTAGAGGAAGCATTGGAACTTTCTTATGTATTGGCCAATAAGGACAATATAGATAAAATTGTGGCAAGAAAAATTCAGATCAAGCAAAAAGAACAAGATCTTTCATTCTCACCTGGAGGAGCCAAACAGTCTTCGTCGTATGATGATAAACCTAAACTTTCAGAAGCCCAAGTTGAGGCGGCTAAAAGAATGGGTATTAATCTCGATGAAGAACAAAGTTCTTAAAAATTAAAAATTGGGAAATAAAAGTTGGCAAATATAACTACAGTTATGGAACCTTGGGGTTCTTTGGCTGGAGATCTTACTGAGCATCTATTACACTTTCGTGTATCAAGTCTTGTGACTATCACGAAAGGTTATCCTGTTCAATTGATCAATGGATACCTTGAGCCAATGGATGGTACAGTTGCGGATGATGATGTCGCCGGAGTAGCTGCTGAAACAGTTGCGGGCGATACAGCTTCAGCTAAATGTGCTATCTATACAGATCCTAATATTCTTTACGCAAACGACGCAGATGCTACATTAGCATTCGCTGATGTTGGTAAAGTTTATAGGGTCTTGGCAGATAAGGGACAAATTGATGGAAGTACAGGTTTGGTACAGTCTGATCAGGCGTTTATCTTGGTTAAGGTTGATCCTTACGAAGAAAATGACTTTTCGGCTGGTCTCTTTAAGATCTATTCTAGTTATTGGTCCGCTAACGACGTAGCGTAATAGCTATAAAATATTATGGTAACGACAGGAAATTGGGCCGATATACTCGACCCTTCGTTTACGAAAATATTCGATGATGTGTACTCAAAGTGGCCAGAACAATATACGCAAGTATTTAAAGTTCTGAAATCCACACAAAACTTTGAAAAGTTTAGTTCGGGTACAGGATTCGGTTTAGCTAAAGATGTCGCAGAGGGAGAAGAAATCCCTACTGACGATCCGGTTCAAGGTTTTGACGTGACATTTACACACAAAAAAGTAGGAGACGCTTTTAAAGTTTCTAAAGAAACATTGGAGGACGACCTATTTAATGTGATGTCTGCAAAGCCAAAAGCTTTAGCTGAAGCTATTAGACGCAAAGTCGAGACAGATTCCGCAGATATATTTATTAACGGAAACAACACCAACAACAACACTGGTCCTGATGGAAAATCGTTATTCAACGATGCCCATCCAAGAGAGGACGGAGGAGCAACCCAAGATAACTTAAACGCTACAGTAACAATGTCGGAAGCGACATTGGAAGCTGCTATCGTTGCCATGAGAAGTTTTCTTGACGGTAAGGGACAGATCATTAACATTGATCCTGACCTTGTAATAGTTCCTCTTGATCTTGAAAAAGAGATTAGAGTTATTGTTGAGTCTGTCGGCAGATCAGGTACAACTAGCCTTAACGAACCAAACATCTATAGCTACCTAGACATTTTTGTCTGGAGATGGCTTACAGATGCAACGGATTGTTCTAAAAACACAAGAATCAGTCCGTTTAAAATTCTCTCTGATTACTTGGAATCCCTTATGGGTAACCAGAGGCAAGCATTTTGTTATGAATAAAAAAAATATTCGTGATCTAGCTTATACTGCGGGAGTAATGGATAGTGATGGATGCTTTATTATCTCAAGAAAAAAAAGAGGTAATTGCAAATATACACAACCCATTATTGTCGTTCAGCAGATAGACACAAGAATTATTAATTTTTTATTCGGTAATTTCGGTGGAAAGGTTTCTCAAACTAAAGAAAGAGTTCGTAATATCTTTATAAATGGAAAGCAAATTAATAGTAATATTAATTTTGTATGGAAGATTGCTACAGTTGATGGATGTTATGACTTCTGTAAAAAAATTATTCCATTCTTAAAAATTAAACAAAGACAAGCTGAATTGATGTTTCAGTTCTGTGCATTAAAAAAATCTGCATGGAAAAGATCTGGACACGATTTAGTAAATGGACGAGGAGGAAGATTTATTAAATATACTCCGCAAGAGATTGAAAGAATGGATAAGATTTACGAACAAATTTGTTTTGAGAAAAAAAATCATTTTCAAAAATTACCGCAAAATTCGCAGCCGCAGAGACTAAGCGAGAGAACTTCCTTAATGGAAGATGCGATAGTCCAAATGTAAATTGTGGTTCTTAATGGACAGAAAGCTTAACGATGCATCCGGAACTAGATTTATCTGGAGACGACCCGCTACAATTGAAAGAGACGATAAGGTCTCTAACGATGTAGCCCGTTGGTACGGAACAGCACGTTACAGTCTTGGTTGGACTGATTGGAGATCGGTATACGGTTTCCTAGACTAGTAGCGAAGATAATTCGTAAAGGAGCTTGTGTAGCTCTATTATTCAATACACAATAGGAAGTTTCGGGGGTTCTTCCCCTCTTCACCTCTGTGAAGAATTTGAAGGAATCAAAAACCCCCAAAAATTGTATTTTATGTGCTCCCTTATCGTCGGTGGATTCCCCAATCTGTTGGCTTTAAGGGATCAGATAAAATATAATTTATTTGAAAATATGTATAAAAATAGAACATTCGGAGTGCAGATTTTAAGTTTTCATTGTACGGACTATATAGAAAGTATCATAAATATTTTTCTTCCTCTTGTTGATAAGATAGCTATTTCAGTTAATGAAAAAAGTTGGATGGGAAATATCGAAAACAATGGAGGGGTAGAAAAGCTCATTACTCCCTATTTATCTGATAAAGTAATTCTAGTTAAAGGCAAGTGGGAATCCGAAGCCGAACAAAGAAATGTTTGCCTAGATGCTATGCGAGAGATGGATTATGTCTTTATAGTTGATGATGACGAACTTTGGACATCTGAGCAAATACACAAGATGAAAGAATTTATGGTGGGGCATCCTGGCTATACTGTATTTAACACATCATGGAATACAAGATTTAAAAATCCTTATTGGCGAGTTGAGCCACGAGAGCAGTATAAACCAACCATAGCAATTCAACAAAAGTCTGGCGGGATACAAAGCTACAAGGGGATTCGCTTTGGACAAAATAGATTGATAGATATGTCTAACAAAAATGCGTGGGCTTGTCTTGTGCCAGATAGTATTTTAGTCGTAGAACATTTTTCTTATGTTCGTTCATCCGATGAGGCGATTAAGGAGAAGATAAATACGTTCTCTCATGCTAACGAAATAATTAATGGAATTGATTTCTGGTTTTCTGAGATATATTTACAAACTACATTAGATTCTCGTTTTTTACATCCCACACATCCAGAGGCGTATATAAGTTTGACAAAAGAGAATATTCATCCTGAAATTGAAAGTGCGTTAAAAAAATATAATTCTAAATTATTTGAAAAAGAATGAAAATACTTTTGATGTCGCCTTGGCAAGAATTTTTTCTTGGAACTGAGCAACACGTTTACACAATGTCCGAGGAGTTAAAAAGACTTGGCCATGAAGTTTCAGTGTTTACATTTTTAAAGAAAACCATGTGGGCAATGATGTCCACGCTTGGTGTAGAATTACTGGAAGATGAAATTCCAGATAAATTTGATCTGGCCATTATCAACGGCAATAACTGTTTAATCAAAGCACCAAAGTCTGCATTTAAAATATTTATTTCAAATGGCGTAGTTCCATCCGTGGAATACCCAATTCCTGGCGCTGATAGATGTGTTTCTATATCTGAAGAGGTGCAAGGTAATTTAAAAAAATATGGATATGAATCAATTCTCATACGCAATGGCGTTAATTGTAATAGGTTTAATCCGACTAAAAAGATTGGTAAAAAACTTAAAACAATTCTTTTAGTAAATAATCAGATAAGCCAAGAGAGACCAGATTTTCAAATGATAAATCAGGTTTGCAATGAAATGGGCTTAATTCTTCTTCCCATAGGACTTAGCTGTGGTACAAGCCAATGGGAAATGGAACGATGGATGAATGAATCAGATTTGGTAATAAGCATGGGGCGAGGAGTATATGAGGCGATGTCTTGTGGACGAAATGTAATTGTTTCTGGATATGGACGAATGGTCGGATCGGTAAATAATAAAACTTATCCTGAATATTTAAAGTTTAATTGTGCGGGAAGAAATATTCATCCGTTACTTACAAAGGAAAATCTAAAAGCCGAATTTCAAAAGTACAGTCAAGAGCAAGGCGATAAGAATAGAAAGCTTGCATTAAAGTATAACAATATTGAAAATACAGTCCAGAATTTTTTGGACTTATATAATTATAGAAATTTAAATATATGAAAACTCCTATACAATATTCATGTCCTAATTGCGGAGCGTCACCGCTTATAAGATCGCATAAGGATGGGGATATAGTTTGTATACGTTGTGATGAGCCATTATTGCACGATGTAGATTCGTGGTCTGGATCTAGGTATATAGTCTGTCCAAATCCTAAGTGTAGATTTTCGGGCGAAGAAACTACGAACCCTTCGCACGGGGATGAATGCCCAAGGTGCGGAGCTAAATTGTTATGATTCCCATTACTTCTTTACTGAGAGTACACAACGAAGAAGATTTGGTCGAAGATACATTAAAACATCTTGAAAGTTTTTCAGATGAAATATTTATTTTTGATGATTGTTCAGAGGATCGTACTTACGAAATAGCAAAAAGTTTTTCAAAAGTAAAAGGTATTATTCGTAATCATTTTCATTTAAAAAATCAAGAATCTCAAACGCTTCAACGTCATTTACTTTTAGAACTTGCCAAAAGAAATTCAAAAAATAAATGGTTCGGATATTTTGATTGCGACGAGAGGATAGAATTTGACTTCGAAAAATTAGAAGAGTATGACCGACAAGGTGTATCGGGTATATTTTTTCAATTATTCGATTCTTATTTGACGAAGCACGATAAAAAACCCTACAAGCAAGGCAAGGATTTGACTCAGCTTAGAAGATATTTTGGACCTGAATATAGAGAGATATGCTTTCTTTTTAATAAAAATAAAGTAAAGTATGATTTGTCAATGCCAGGACTTCGACAACCGACAATTCAAGGCAATACGGTTGTGGATGGATTTGTTCAGCATTATGGTAAATCTTTGTCAGTAAAAAAATGGGAGGAAAAATGTGATCGGTACATCGTTTCAATGCCACAACTCCGTGAGAAATGGATGGATAGAAAGGGAAAAGCTATTCACGAGATGAGTGATTTTAGAAGAAAACTTTTGACATGGGAGGAAATTAAATCTGGGGACAATTCACTTGTCAAAATTTGAAAAAAATTTAACAAGTATAATTCTTCCTGTATGGCTACCTTCAAAGGACAAAGAAAAATATATCAAGTGGACTCTTGATTCTCTTTGTGAAACGACAGATAAAAACTTTGAACTCATAATTGTTAATAACGAAACTAAAGATAGCGATAAGATTTTTATTAAAAAAAATATTAAACAGTTTTCAAATAATAAGTTTTGTAAAAAGGTAAGAGTAATTTACAACAAAAAAAACGAAGGATGGACTGGCGCAATAAATGAAGGCATCGAAGCAAGCCAAGGAGAATTTGTTAATTGGACAAATGATGACTTGATATTTGAAAGGAATTGGTTATCAAAGATGTTAAAACATTTCAAAGAAGACGTAGCCTGTGTCGGTCCTATATCAAATTTTACATCAGGTATTCAGGATATTAAGTTTTCAAAGCCAGGAGTATACGAAGAACGAGTAAATTATCTTATAGGCTTTTGCATGTTATTCAGACGAAAAGCTCTGGATAGTATATATGATGGACATTACATAGATCCTCAATTCTTTCCAGGCGGTTCAGACGAGCTTGATGTTTGTTTGAGACTAAGAAAAGCTGGGTGGGATTTGATCCTTGCACGAGATGTATTCATATCTCATTTCGGAAATAGAAGCCTTGAACATTTACCAGAGTTTCAGAAAAATCAAAATGAATTTTACAAAAAAAGATTAAACCTTTTAATTGTCAAGCACGGTCAAGAGGCAGTAGAGGCGATGATGAATTATCAGAAATGCCCCAAGTTTGTAATAGGAATACCCACGATAGGTAAGATTGATTATGTGTCTTTCTCGTGTTATCCGTGGATGCTTCAACGAGCGTGGAAAGAGTTTGGATTTGATCAGGTCATTCCAATGATTTCTCCTAGAAATTTACCGCATATAGCAAGAAATGAAATAGTTAAAAAAGCAATTTTATATGGAGCTGAATATTTAATGTTTTTGGACGATGATATGGTTTATCCAGAAGATGTTTTAATTAGATTATATAATCATCAAAAAGATTACGTATCGGCTCTTGCCTACCAAAGACTAGAGCCATTTAACCCTTGTATATATAAAGACAAGGATAGCGATGGAAAACTAATACCTCATCTTGCATTAAAAGAAGGTTTGGTGGAAGTTGACGCTACAGGACTTTCTTGTGCTCTTATAAAAATGAGTGCTATCAAGAAAGTTATTAAAAATGTTGTGGCAAAACGAAAGGAAATTCCAGGACTATTTAGGTTCACAAGGTTCGGAGAAGATTTGAATTTCGGAATGGATTTGAGAAAAGTTGGAATAAAACTTTATGCTGATACGGACTTGACCATTGATCACCTTGGAAATGAAATGAGAATTAATTATCAAACTCACATTTCTTACAATAAAAATAAATTACAATTAATTAAATAATATGGCAAAATCAACAATGAGTCCCGCTTCTTTTAATATCGCTGGGCAGTTCGGTTTGAAGCCGAAAGTTCATCTATCTTTTGAAGAGTTATCTTTGAAAGAAAAAGAAGTTCCCAAGGAAAAAGAAAGGGTTGAGGAAGAAATACTTAAATCTGTGAAAGGCGAAATAGTAGAGGGTCCTCGGTCAACTCAATTGGAAATAGATTCTTTTATGTGTCCTAATTGTGATGCTGAATTTGATTATATGTTTAAATTGAAAGCACACATGTTACAACATACAAAAAATAAAAAATAAATATAAGTAAATATATAGAGGTCAATATATAAGGGGAAAAGGATAATTGAATAATTACTCTAAATTAAAAGTGATAGAAGCAGATAAAATCTCTGCCTTGTTTTGTATTGGGGAAGATAGATAGTGGCTAGTAATTATAAAGTTTTTACAGAAAGAGAATTACAGGAAAGACTAGCTTATACTGGACCGGCTCAAGACATGGGGGGTGGAGTAACTAAAAGTTACGATTGGACTGGTGCTGTAACAGATCAAGAAGTGTGGGCGGTATTTCCTGGAAATAGATTTATTATTTCTAACATTATTATAAATGCAAGTGCGGCTTGTACGGTTACACTTTTTGATACAGTAGATTCTTTAGATAATAGGATCTATAAAGGTGCTCTTCCAGCAAATTATACGGATGTAGTATCGTATTCTGTGCCAAGAAATGCCTTCGCTGCCGATAATACTGTAAGAATAACAACAAGTGCAACTGGAGGATATGTAACAATATGGGGATGGGAAACTGGTATTAGTACTACTACAACAAGTACGAGTACTACAACCTCATCTTCGACAATTTCTACGTCTAGTTCGTCTAGTTCTAGTAGTTCGTCATCGAGCAGTTCTTCAAGTACAAGTTCTGTATCTACGAGTTCTGTATCTACGAGTACAGTATCTACAAGTTCAGTGTCTTCATCTACTAGCTCGGTTTCAACAAGTTCTGTTTCGACATCTTCTAGTTCGTCTTCATCTAGTTCTTCATCTTCTAGTTCGTCATCTTCATCGTCTAGCTCATCGTCTGTTAGCACTTCAACTGTTAGTACTTCGTCTTCTAGTTCATCTTCTAGCTCGTCGTCTTCTAGCTCGTCGTCTTCATCTTCTACTTCAAGCGTATCTAGCTCGTCTTCATCTTCTTCATCTAGTAGCACATCGTCTGTAAGTACTTCGAGTTCAACCTCGTCTGTTTCGTAGACTATCACTTAACATCTCAACGGATTATGAGAAGCATTTTTTCTCCAATTTTGAAGAGATACTATTTAAGCGTCACCCGACGCAGAAGATTTAGAGTACAAAAGTTATCCACAGATTTATCTATTGACAAAAGTAAATTAGTATTATATAGTTAATATATGGAAGGACAAATTACAAGTTATAACTTAAAGGACAATCAAGTAGCAATACTTACAACATTCTATCAAGTCGACCCAGCATATTCGCTTTGTAATGTAGTCGAAGATCAGATTAAAATGTTCGTAATGCACGGTTATAAGATTAAGCTTCTTGTAGACAAAGGTCTTGACGAAAGCACATTGCGAGGAATTTGGAAACATCCAAATGTAACTCTTTGTAAATTCAGAGATGTATCAAGAAGCAATGAAGGGATACTCCCGATGGATTGGCAAGATCAAGCAAATTCTCTATATGAGGAATTAAAAGAAATCCTGAAAGATTCTAAAATTGTTATAGCTCACGATATTATTTTACAGCCCGCTCATATCATTCATAATATAGCGGCAAGAAGATTGGCACACGAAAGGATTGACTTAAAGTGGTTACACTGGTGTCACTCCGCAACTGCGCCACAAGTAAGATGTTCTGATCCTGTTGCAAGCGAAGCAATAAAAGAAAAGTTTCCTCATTCTGTAGCCTGTTACCCGAACGCATGGGATAGGAAAAGAGTAGCTCAAAGCTATGGATATGAAATGGACGAGGTAAAAATCGTTCCACATCCTTCTGATTTTGCCGAGCTTATGTTTGGAAAAGAAATTGATTTTTCTGAATATCTAAGTTTGAGCGAGGAGGAAAAAAGTAAACTTGATAAAGAAATAAATTATCCAATAAAACTTTCAAAGGACTTGGTAAATGAATTCGATCTTTTATCTGCCGATGTTATAGCGGCATATCCTTGTCGTCTTGACAGGGGTAAACAACCAGAATTTCTTATTAAGACAATGGGAGCAATGAAAAAACTTGGAAGAGATGTGCGATGTATATTATTTGATTTTCATAGTACGGGTGGGGATAAGGTAGTTTTCCGTCAAGAATTAGAAAAAATTGCAATAGAATGGGGTTTGACACCACACGAAATGATTTTTATTTCTCAATGGCGAGAAGACACTAATCTAAGCGTACCACGAGAAGTTGTTCAAAATATTAAAAAGATTTCTGACTATCATATGCATCCAAGTACGAGCGAAACATATAGTTTGGTAGTACAAGAAAGTATGATATGGCGAAATTTCGTTATATTGAATCATCATTTTCCAGCAATGAGAGATATTTATGGAAGTGAAAATGTTATACATGAAGAATTTGGTTCTGCTGTAAATGCTTTAACCGCAGAGGCGGGAGCTACTAATATAAGTATTTATAACGAGGAAGAACATTTTGAAAATCTCGCCAAGAAAGTTCTTTATTGGATAGAAAAGGGAAATCCCGTATTGGCACAATGGAGGTTTATTAGAAAGACTAAAAGTTTAAAATATGTTTTTCGTATGCAACTTGAACCATTATTATTTGGAATAAAATAAGATGTCCATTGAAGGTGCAAAATTAAATAGCTTTTCAATTGTGGTTCCATCTTGCGAGAGACCCAACTTAACTATTAGATGTATTAATACACTTTTGGATCAGGCGTATGATGGAGATTTCGAGATTATTTTAGTAGAAGATGGTTCTCGTGATGAAGTAAAACAAAAGTTAGATAATTATGTTGAAAGTATAAACGACGACTCAAAGTTAAGAATAATACATCACGAAAAAAGAATGCAAAGGTTGGTTGCAAGAAATACTGGGATTAAAAATGCTACAAAAGAATGGATTACTCATGTTGATTCAGATGATCAGTTAATCAGGTGTGCGTTAGATAATTATAATTGGGCAATCAATGAATATCCAGAGTACGAAGTATTTAATTATGGAGCTATAGTACATCGTTTAAAAAGGCACGAATTACGACATCCAATAGAATTTAAGGATGATGAAAGTGGTCAGTATGTAACTGAAAAATTTAAATCTGGATTAATAGGAATGGGTTCGTTTTTTTACAAAAGGTCTTTACATGATGAAGTTGGATTATATCCAGAAGTGGGCAGTCCATATAAATTTTCAGATTGGGCTAAGGATGAGTTTCCAGAATGTCTTGAGTGGTATGGGCCTAAATATTTAGAGGGCGGAAAAGAAATGGGAAATCCATGGGGAGATGATTGGCTTTTATTTTATTTGTTGACTAGAAATCATAAATCTAAATGTTTACCACTATATACTTATCATCAATTTGTACGAAGATCTGATTTGTGTGGACACGATGATGATAGGATTCTTAATAGAAATAATATAGCTATTGCATGATTTATAAACGAAATTGTAAAATTTGTAATAATTATTATAAGGGTTATGGAAAACTTTATTGTTCAAGGAAGTGTTATGGTATATCAATCAAAGGGGAAAATAGTTACAGATGGAATAGGGATAAAAATTACTGTATAGATTGTAAAAAACAACTAAAGCACAATTTTACAAAAAGATGTTTAGATTGTTGGCATCAATTTATGGTAGGAAGTAATAATCCAAATTATGATAATCATAAAATGAAAATGGAGAATAATCCAAATTGGCGAGGTGGTTTATCTTTTCAAAATTATCCAAAAGAATTTAATAGAAATTTGAAAAATAAAATTTTAAAGCGTGATAATGATATTTGTCAGGGTTGTTGGAAGTCAAAAGAATTAGAATATAAAAATTTATCTATCCATCATATAGATTATAATAAAAAGAATTGTAATGAAAATAATTTAATTACTGTTTGTCAAAGTTGTAATTCAAGAGCTAATTTTAATAAAGAATATTGGCAAAAATATTTTCAAAACAATATAGATAAATTAGCTTGGTACGATTCTATATATAAATATGAGTCAAAATAATAAAAAAGTTTTCATAACCGGAATTTCAGGATTTGCAGGTTCACACCTTGCAGATCTTTGCTTAGCAAAAGGTTACGATGTATTCGGATCAGTAAGACTTCGAGACGATGTTTCAAACATAGAACATATCAAAGACAAAATCCAAATAGAGTATCTTGATATATTAGATAGTAAGAACTGCGATGAGGTAATGAAAAGAGTAATGCCAGATATTGTATTTCATTTAGCGGCTCAAAGTTTTGTCGGTAAATCGTGGGAAGCCCCAGACCTCACGCTCTCGACAAATATCTTGGGGACGCTCAATGTATTAGAATCTGTTCGAAAGTATCGACCAGACGCAATATTTCATGTCGCTTCAAGTTCTCAAGTATATGGAAAAGTAGAGAAATTTCCAATGACAGTGGATACGCCATTCAACCCAATGTCGCCCTATGATGTTTCAAAGCTTTCTCAGGAAATGCTTGTGAGACAATACCACAATTCTTACGGAATGGATGTACGAATTACAAGGGCGTTCAATATAACGGGACCAAGACGAGCAGATATGTTCGCTGAAACTACTTTCACAAAACAAATAGTTGAAATTGAAAAGAGACTAAAAGAACCAGTGATAAAAGTAGGCAACTTAGATTCGGCGAGGGATTATATAGATGTGAGAGACGCTGTTCGTGGATATTTGATGGCCGTTGAGAACGGAAAATCTGGAGAGGTGTATCTACTATGTTCTGGCATACCTAGAAAAATAAGTTTGATACTCGATCAGTTGCTTAAACTTTCACCCAAGGGACTTTCTATTCGCATAGAACAAGATTCTGAACGCATGAGGCCGTCTGATACTTCATTTATGCAAGGAGATTATTCATCTGCTAAAGAGGGATTGGGGTGGAAACCAGTCATTCCTATGGTTAGAACGCTTTATGATTTATTAGAATATTATAGGGGAATTATAAAATGATTTCTTTGGGATGTGTTACTATTAATGAACAAGTCAAAGAAAATGTTTTAAAAGCACTAGAAGAAGAAAGTATCGGACAGGGAAGATTTATAGATGAATTCCAATCTAAACTGAGAACCTATTTTAACGTAAGACACGCATTTTTTGTAGCGAATGGCACGCTTGGAGACGCAGTTGCATTAGCTTCTTTGAAAAATTTAAAACCAGATAAGACAGAGGTAATTGTACCTGCCTTAACATTCGTAGCACAAGTAAATGCGATTAAAATGGCGGGGCTTAAACCTGTATTTGTAGATGTTGGCGATAGGTTATTTAATATCAATTATAACAAGATTCAAGAAAAGATTACCGATAAGACTTTGGCAATTATGCCTACGCATTTATTGGGCATTCCTGCGAGCATGGATATTATTAACGACATTGCCTATAGTTATGATTTATTTGTGGTGGAAGATTCTTGTGAAGCATTTGGATCTAAGTATAAGGGAAGATTGACTGGTACATGGGGTGATGTCGGAGTATTTTCTTTCTATGTTTCACATACTGTAACCACGGGAGAGGGCGGTCTAATAATAACAAATAATGATGATATCGCTGAAACGGTTAAATCTGTCATGAACCACGGGAGGAAATCCAATTATATTTTAGATAAATTTAAATTTCCCAGATTTGGTTTTAATGCTAAAGCGACAAATCTTCAAGCTGCTATCGGATCTGTGGTAATTGACGAAGCAGATAATATAATAGAAACAAGAAGAAAGAATGTGGAGTATCTTAATAAAAGCAGAAATAATTTTGATTATAGAGACGATGTTCATTCGTTTATTTCTCCGCACTGTTATCCGATTAAGGCGGAATCAAGAATTTTAAGAGATAGAAAAATATTAGATTTGGAAATTGCTGAGATTGAGGCAAGACCACTATACAATGCTTTGCCTAATAATAGCTATTTAGCGAACGGAGAATTTTATCCGAATGCCTTAGCTATTGCAAAGAATTATTATTATGTTCCTGTACACCAGAATCTTTCTATAGAGAATTTAGATTATATAGTTGAAAAAATAAATGAGTGAAATAACAAAAGGACTTACTTCTATAATAATGGCAACGTATGATAATCATGCGTTACTGAGAAGAATAACAAGTGCTTCACTTCATAATATAGAAAAGTACACGGATAAGGAGGATTACGAATTAATTCTTGTTGATAATGAGTTTAATGATGCATCTCTCGATAAGAGATATCATCGCTGGGATTTGGATTATTATATTTTTAATGAAAAAGATAAAGGTTATTCTGCTTCGTGTAATCAGGCCGCAGAGTTAGCTAAGGGAGAATATCTTTGTTTTATACATAATGATGTATTTGTGTGGGAAGGTTGGTTGCCAAAATTACGGGAGTATTTAGAAAAAGATATTTGCGATGTTGTTTGGCCACATCAAGGACCGACACCAAGGGATTATGTAAAGGAATCTTATGAAAAAGATTTACAGGCGAACGATGATGCTGGAATTACATTTATGAGAAGGTCTGATTTTGATATGGTGGGCGGATGGGACGAAAGATTTTTTGGGGCATTAAACGAAATAGCTTTTAGAAGAAAGTATACCAGTAAAGGATTGAGAACACTTTCAACTTCAAGAGTAATTATAACTCATATAGGTGGCGGAGTAGCACTTGCGGATCAAGAAAGATTTCAGAAACAATATGGAGACGAAGGTAAGATATTACACGCAAAATAAGATTTTAAAATATGTATACAATAGAGGCCGTACAATGGGATAAAGTTAAACTTTTTTGGCAGAAATGGAAGAACTACGACATATCCGTAAAGACTTATGGTCTGAATATCAAAGGAGGTGTTTACTTTAATTTTGATGTTTTTATTTTAGAGTCGCAAAAAACATTTGGATTTTATAAAGATGGAGTATTGCTTGGATGTGGGCAGGTAATAAATTTTTACGAGGAAGGATATAGAATAGCGGGAGTAGCTAATATGGCCGTTGATCCTGCATATAGAAACAATGGCGTGGGTAGTAAGTTAATGCAGACGGTAGGTTTGTATATGAATTTGAATAATTATGATTTTTCAATATTATATTCAAGTCTTTATGCGAAGCTTATAGGCGATTTTTATGGAAAGTTTGGGTATAGGGATTATAAGGAAGTAATGCTAAAAAGTCTTAATCAAAGTACATTCAGGATTACGCCAGATAAACTTGATAAAATTATTGAGAATATAGGCAAATTTTAAACATGAATATTAAAGTACCAGCGAATACTTCTCATAACGTGTACGGAAGCTTTGGAATGTCAGGCAAGCTAAAACACGGACTTGAAAAACTTGGACATACAATTGTTCAGGGAGGTAAATGGGAAAGCAAAGAAGATCTGATTGTTGTATTCGGTTCTGCGGCTAACCTAAAGGATTACGCAGGAAGCGATGCTAAGAAGATATTTATAAGTCACGGAGTGCATTGGTTTAAAGGATTTGATGTTCCAGAGAATCAAACACTAAGAGATAACTTTGAAAATTGCGATGCAATAATGTATCAATCAGAATTTGCAAAGCACATGACAGAAAAAGCATTTGGTATAAAAGATGGACCAATAATTTTAAATGCAGGTATTCCTGATTTTCCCGAAACACCACAGATTTGGAAAGAGGGTCAAGAGATAAAAATAGCGGTATGTGCAGTTTGGAGGGCATGGAAAATGTTGCATGAATGCGAGAGACTTGTAAGAGAGTTAGCCAGTAGAGGATATAAAATAAGAATGTATGTCGTGGGAAGAGCACCCGAAGAGAATGGTCTTTATGGGCTACCACTGAAAGGAGAAAATTATGAGATTGAATATCTTGGAATGATGAATCACGATAGTATGAAAGCACTTTATCATCAATGCCATATGTTTTGGCAGTTGTCATTTAATGATTATTCGCCAGCGACTTGTCTTGAGGCACAGGCTTGGGGATTACCAGTCATAGGAGTGAACTCCGGAGGCGTGCCAGACGAAATAGGACCCGTCAAATCTATAGTAGATAGTTATCCATTTATAGATTCTCCAATGAATATTCATAGAGAAGATTTACTACCTCAGATTGATACTAAAAAATTCTTTGTTATGTTTGAGGAAATAATTCGTCACTTACCTTATTATCAAACACAAGTAAAAAAATGGGTAGAAGAGGAGGCAAATTGTACCACTCAAGCAGAAAAAGTTTTAAAATTATATGAGAGATTATAAAGAAATACAAGTAGCAAGATCTGGTGATGGAGGTTCTGGAGAATTATCTATTTGGGAACAAGAATTTTTAAAAGAATATTCATTAGATATAAAAAGTCCAATTCTTGATATAGGTTGTGGCAATGGAGGTTTGATTAGATCTTTTAGTGCTATGGGACTATCGGCAATGGGGCTGGAAATCTCTGATGAAGCCGTAAAGAAAGGAATAACAATGGGAACGCCAATAGTAAATTGGGATGCTCATAACGAATTTCCTTTTCCAGAGAAAACTTTTAAGACTGTTACGATGTTTCATGCGATAGAACATACATACGACCCTCAAAAGGTTATAAATAATATTGATAGGGTTTTGGATGGTACTATCTATATAATCGCCCCAGGAAGTGACGATGATAAACAGTATGCACATTATTTAACTTATAAAACATTTGATGAATTAAAGAATTATTTTTCCAGATTTAAAATTTTGAGGGCTGAAATTTGGAATAATTATTTTTTAATCGTAGCTAATAATGAGAGAACATAAACAATATCCTAAAGAATGGGATTATTACAATTATATATGCAAGGAGTACGATGTAGCCAAGGGTCTTTATGATGAAGATTTATATGCGATTTTAACAGAGGCCGAGAAACTTCCGCCTAACGCAAACTATGTGGAGGTGGGAGTATCACATGGCTCTTCGTTAATAGCGGTGGCACATTTTAGACCAGATATAAATTGCTATGGGATAGAACTTGCTACCGATATACGAAACGGCCATAAGGCAATTGAAAAAGAAGGCATTAAAAACATTGAGTTATTTTTGGGCAAAGGATCCGAAGAAGTCTGCAAACAGTGGGACAAAGAAATTGATCTGTTGTTTATAGACGGAGAACATTATTTCCCTTGGATTTTCTGGGATTTTGTAGGGTGGGAACCTCATGTGAAATCAGGAAGCAAGATTTTGTTTCATGATTATGAAAATGCGGGTGCTCCGAAATTTCAAGTAAGAGAAGCTTTACAAATTTTTAAAAATCATTCGAAGTTCGAATTTACATCGTTATCAGATGACTATGTAATCTCGTCTTCCGTGGCTATTTTAACAAAGAAATGAGAATATCAATAGTAGTTCCAACTACAGAAAGAACTTTACCATATTTGCAAAAGCTAATATCCAGCATACAAGAAACATCTAAAGAATATCACGACATCATCATAGTTTCCAACGCCGGAGCACATTACGAGATCCCAACAAACGGAAGCGATTATATTAAAAGATTCCATCACGAAGAACGAGGAATGTGTAAAGCATTTAACTTCGGAGTAGACCAGATGGAAACCAAGTATGGAATGTTAGTTGATGATGACTTCGTGTTTCCTCCTGATTGGGAAAAGATTCTTGATAAGTTGGAAGAAACAGACGAACGTGGCAATATAACAGGAAAGAAATGGTTGTTTGGTCAATTGGTAGAACCAGGGCGAAGAGGCTCATCTTTTATAGCTCAAGACTTCGGAGACACGTTAGAAGAATTTAATGAAGATGGTTATAGAAATTTTATATTAGAAAAACAACAAGATAAGATTCAACAAGGATTTGGATTCCCTATATTATTTACTAAGCAAGCGTGGAAAGAAGTTGAAGGATATGACGAGGTATGGGATCCCTACGGGAGTAACTCGGACAGTGACCTCGAATATAAGATAATGCTTGCGGGATATCCAATGGAGCAGTATCTAGGAGCTTTGTTCTATCATTTCCAAAGTAAAAGTGCTATTTTCTCAGATGAACAAGAAGCACAAGAAATGTGGCAAAGGAACACAAATCACTTTCCAAGGAAGTGGGGCTTTGGAAGACCAGGCTCTCCTAAGATTTGGTCAACAGAATTTATTATTCCGTTTGATAAATTAGGTTATAAGCCAGAGTGGGCAAAGCTTGAAAATAATCCGCATATTCAGGCAGACGAAACTTTTAACGAAGCTACGGAGTGTGGGACATGTCGTTATAACTATTTGAACTTTAAAAATCCTGGGGGCTGTCCAAAATGTTTATAAAAAAGTTTTTTAAACACATTAAAGAAAACACAGTACCTCTTGATATTTTTATTGGCGTTCCATTGTTCATATTAGTTTTAATTTATTGTATATTTTTCATTTTATGAAGATTTTACTCACAGGATCAAGAGGGTTCATAGGTTATTACCTTCTTGAAAAATTAAGAAACGAGGGGCATACGGTTTTTGAAGTTGATAAAAAGAACGGTAAAGATCAAGATATACTGAATAAAGATTCTAAATATTTTAAATGGCTTGGCAAACAGAAAATTGATCTTATTATAAATTTGGCGGCTATCGCAAGGGTTAGGGATAGTGTAGAGGATCCGAACCTTGCAATGGAAAATATTCAGATAATTTATAATATGATGGAATTTGCAAGAAAAAATAAGATTAAGAAATTCTTGTTCAGTTCTTCTAGAGAAACCTACGGCAACATAAACATCAAAAGCTACAAGGAATTAGAAGCTAGGCATTACAATGCAGAAAGCCCCTATGCAATGAGTAAACTTTGCGGAGAGGCTATGATAATTGCTTGGAATAAATGTTATAATATGAAAGGGATAATTCTTAGACTGTCAAATGTATTTGGAAAAAATGATCCCAACGATAGATTTATCCCAAGAATGTTTAAACTCATTCCCAAGAATAAATCAGTAGAAATCTATGGGAAAGACAAGGTTCTCGATTTTACATATATTGATGATTGTGTTTCAGGAATACTTCAAGTTATAAAAAACTATGACAAACTCGCAAAACAAGAAGTCCCAATATTTAACCTCGCATATGGGCGTGGGGAAAAACTTGTGGATGTTGCTCAATATATTAAGGATAAATTTAATTCTAAGAGCAAAATTAATATACTTAAAAACCATGTTGGCGAAGTGGTATATTATAAAGCTGATATTTCCAAGATAAATAAATTAATAGGTTTTAAGCCTAAGTTCAATGTCTATCAGGGCATTGATGAAATGATTGATGCAAAATAAATATAAAATCTTAATGTTCGGCAACCTAGATGGATTAAGTTACGGACAAATTCGGGACGAAGTTTTCATCGGTGAAGCTCTTGAGAAATTAGGACACACTATCTATAAAAACGACGAATCTAAATTGTCCGAGGCAGACTTGGTACTGGCATTTAAATCTAACTCATTCGGAGCACAACATGTACGAGATTGGAAAAGTAAAACTCAAGCTCCAATTTTTATACAAACCTTTGATAACATGGATCGCTTCACTTGGTTTTATGAAATAGCTAAAGAGTGTAATCTATGGCTAGGCGAGGAAATAGGACGAGCGGACAGATTTAAACAAGAAGGAATTCCATTTTATCGGTTTCCAAATCATGCGGTAAATTCAGAAATATTTCGTCCAATGGGATTGCCCAAGATATACGATGTATCTTTTACTGGAACAGCATATTTTCCAGAGAGAACAGAGATGTTAAGGGCTATAGAAGATTATGGATTTAATTTACATATATTCGGTAATAGTAAATCTAGTTGGGAACAGGCAGGTTTTAAAAATGTATATGGACCAGTTTTTGATGGAGAGTTTGCGAAAGTTGTTTCGCAGTCAAAAATAATGATAGGGATTTCTAATACATTTCTTGCTGGATATTGGTCTATTCGTCCCGCTCAGGTAATGCTGTGTAAGGGAATGATGATTGATCGATATAATCCTTTGATGGAACAAGAGTTAAAAGACGGAATAGAGTATTGGTCAACGCATGAGGAGCTTTTAGAAAAAATAAGATATTATCTTGACAACGATATAGCAAGATTGAATATAGCTCAAAGAGGTTACGAGATAGCAACACAAAACTTTACAAATCTGCAAAGATGTAAAGAGCTTATAATTCTTTTTGAACGATATAAGCAGATTGGGGATAAGATTCTTGATAGATCTATTTAAACCATTTTTAAATAAAGAGCTTATCACAATAGAATTAAGCAAATTATTTGATGGCAAAACAATAGGCGAGGGACCGAGGGTGAAAGAGTTTGAGGAAAAAGTTGCGAATTATCTTGGACAGATTAATCT
>Ga0209518_1001300_pt1 | contig 27487 bp, 37 predicted proteins | sample RifGroB1_FD_183993 | JGI IMG/M metagenome (GOLD analysis project Ga0209518, IMG submission 183993) | Groundwater microbial communities from Rifle, Colorado, USA - Groundwater B1 (SPAdes) (version 2) | ecosystem: Environmental > Aquatic > Deep subsurface > Groundwater | place: Rifle, Colorado...
CCCCATGACCCCGAGCGAGAAAGCGCTGCGCCGGCGGATCGCCGCGCTGCGCAAGGGATTGGGTGCGGCGGGGCGCGCGCTGTCCTGGTGGACTGCCGGCAACCTGATCACGCGCACGCTGGCTGCCGACGACCGCCGGGCGCGGCGGATGCGGGAGGGACGATGAGCGGCAACGGGATCGCGTGGTGCGTGTCGCCGGACGGCAGCCCCGGCCTGTCGTGGAACCCGGTGGTGGGTTGCAGCCCCGTCTCTGCCGGGTGCCAGTCGTGCTGGGCGGCAGCGATGGCGTCGCGCGGGCTGTGCGCCGCGCATCGCGGGCTCGCCAAGGCCGGTCGCTGGATCCCCGGCGTCGGGCCGCGATTCCTGCCGGAGACGCTGGCGATTCCGCTGCGGCGCCGGAAGCCGACGGGCTGGGCAGTGGCATTGATGGGCGATCTGTTTCACCCGGGCGTGCCGGACGAGCAGATCGCCCGGGTTTTCTGCACGATGGGGCAGACCGCGAAACATCGATTTTACGTCCTGACGAAGCGCGCCGACCGGATGGCGCGCTGGTTCTCGCGCGTCGGCAGTTGGGAAGGATTCTGGACGCACAACGGCCAGCCTCCTGCGGCTTATGCCGGATCAGGCGCGGTCGTTGGACAGGCAGTCTGGCCCCTCCCGAACGTCTGGCTCGGAGTCTCTGTCGAGGACCAGAAGACTGCCGACGAGCGGATCCCGCACCTGCTGCGCTGCCCGGCCGCGGTGCGGTGGGTGTCGGCGGAACCGCTGATCGAGGCGGTGGACCTGTGCCTGTTGGACGACTACATCGGCGACCCCGACGTGGCCATCCAGCCGTGCCACAGCGGCCGGCTGCACTGGGTCGTCGTCGGGGGCGAGTCCGGTCCACGGGCGCGGCCGTGCGATCTGGCATGGGTCCGGTCGATCCGGGACCAGTGCCGGGCGGCAGGGGCGGCCTTCTTCTGTAAGCAACTGCCCGGCCGCAACGGCAAGGTGTTGTCGGATCCGGCTCTGTTTCCCGAGGATTTGCGGATTCGTGAATTCCCCAACCCAAGCGCTTGACACGCGCTGGCGCTTGGGATACGGTCGCGTTCGGAGGTGGCTGATGGGCCAGAAGAAGAATCCGCACGCGGTCGCACTTGGGCGGCTCGGGGGGAAGGCGAAGAGCGCAAAGAAGGCCGTGATGGCGCGGCGCAACGGACGCAAGGGCGGACGGCCAACGAAGAAGGAACTGCGCTGATGCCCTACCGGGATCCGATCAAAGCGCATGCCTGCAAACTCCGATATCGCGCAAAGAAGCACGCCGAACGATTTGGCCATGGCGCCGGAGATATGCGCGGGCGCCACGGGAACCATGCTCGAGGAGAGAAAAACAGACGTTGGAACGGCGGGATAATGCACACCGGCCAAGGATACATTGCCATTGCTGTTCCGGCTGGGCATCATCTTCGACAGGCTCATGGATACGCTTACGAACACGACTTGGTTGCCGAAAAGATGATTGGACGGGCCTTGTTTCCGGGCGAAATAGTCCACCACCGCAATGGCATCCGCTCGGATAACCGTGCGGAAAATCTCGTCGTGGAAACGATTGCCGAACACGCACGCGGGCATGTATCCGCGCCCGGTGCGCGCGATTCGCGGGGACGATTCGCGCCGGGAATCAACCGAACCATCATTCCCGCCGGAGCAGACCCGCTCGAGTGGCCCGAGGACCTGCGGGGCCGCGAGTGGCCGGAGGCTACCCATGCCGACTGACCCCGCGGCGGGACCCAATCACGTCGTCGTGCGCTCACGTGATCTGGCGATGGTCTGCCTGCACTGCGGCAGAGAGTATGCACCGGCGCTGCCCCTCGAATCGCGCATGTACATCGCGCTGGTGCGGGAGTTCGGCCACCAGCACTGCGACTGCCCGGAGCCGGAGGTTCCCCATGCCGACTGACTGCACGGGCGCGCGCTGCTATTGTGGGCACCCGGCGCATGTCGGGCGGTGCGGCGCGCCGGTGGCGTGGACGCAGGAATTCCACGACGTAGCGCTGCGCTGCAACTGCATCGGGCCGCCCCTGGAGAGCGCGACGCCGATCCAGTCGCCGGACCGGGAGCGCGACCGCCTGCGCGGGGCCATGTCAGCCCAGGATGAGCGCAACCTGGCCGCCACGCGGCGGTGCGGAATCGAGCCGTGCGGATGCGACACGCCGGACCGGCTGGCAGACGAGGTGCTGGAGCTGCGGGCGGAGTGTGCTCGTTTGCATGCGGCGCTGGACGCGCCGACGGAGAAAACGCCATGAAGCGCCTGATTCTCGCAGCAGTGCTGCTCTGCAGCTGCCCCGCCGCGAAGCCGGCAACGGTGGACGCCGGGGCGTCCGGTGCCGGTCCCGTCGTGCTCCGCGCCGCGCCGCGCGCGGACGGGATGCTGACCATCCGCACGGGGGCGCCCGGCCTCGACGGCGAGCTCGGCGGCGGCGTGGTGTTTCTCGGGGCGAGTGGGGAGGACATCCTGTCCCTGCACGGGGACGGCAGGGCAACAGCCGGCCAAGGCACCGCCGTGGTGCTCGACGTGCGCACGGCGCTCAGCACATGGCTGCGCGAGGCCGTCCCGGATTGCCCGCCAATCAGACTCTACGCGCCGCAAGATCGCGAGGTTTTGCGGCTCGACTCTGCGTGCGACGATTATTCTCGGATGATGATTTTCGTCCACCACGGCGGGCAGATAGACTGGGGTGGGCAGCAGGCGTGGCCGTGACCGTCTGCGAGTACTGCGGCCGGCGAGTCGCGCGGGGCCGCTGCCAGCACTGCGGGGCTCCGGCACCCGTGGCTCCGGCACCCGTGGCACCGGCAGCGTCGCCGGATCAGCCATTCGACGCTACGGATGCGGCGTGGTCCTTGGCGGTCATGCTCGGGCTGGTCCTCGTCGCGGCGGTGCTGACGTGGGCGATCGTCGCGGTGGTGGGGTGGTCAGCGCCTCCCCATCCGGTAGCGCAGTGGACGCCGGCGAGTCTGGAGGCGGTCGCCCGGTTCCGCGCAGACGATGGCGTTGTTACGCTCCCCAATGCAGGCACGCACGACGGCAGCCCTGCCGGAGGCACGCTGCGCATCACGCCGGGCGATCCGGCGAGCGCCGGCACCGACAGCGCGATCCTGTGGGGCAGCAGCGGTGCGACCTCGCTGTACATCGGTTCCCCGCGCCTCATCCCCGGGGAGCAGTCCGCCGACGGGCGGGCCGGGGCGGGCGGCACCCTGTGGATCCGGCCCGGCGATCCGCACGACCGATAATCCCCGGCGAGTAATATCCAGCGATAGAGCCTCTATTTGCAGAACACCGCGCGCTGCTACTCCGTGCGCGCGCGCCCCGGGCGCGGGCGGATGTTCGGGGCGCCAGTAGCTCGCGCACCTTGCGTGCAATGGTCGGGGGCAGATGGGGGTCGGCGCCGGTCGCAAGCCACGTGCCGAACGCCGCGGCCGCATGGCGCTTCACAAGAGCGGCAGCGTTCAGCTTCGCCACACGTCGGCGCAGCTCGGCAGCCTCGACGCACAGCGGTCCGTCGGTGCCGTCGGCATCGTGAGACCAGTCGATGCCGCAGGCCGCAATCGCAGCGGTCGTGCGCACCGTTGCCACGCCGCAGAACTTCTCATCCCCGGTCCCGGGGGCCAGGTAGAAGCGGCGCGCCCGCGGCACGCCCCGGCGGGAACAGGTCGGGGTTTCCGGCAGGAACCGATCCGCCAGTTCAAGCGCATCGGCGCCGCACACGTCCACCATGGCAAACGGACGCGGCAGCGCCGCAAGCCGCGCGTGCAGCCGCTCTGCCGCGGCCAGAAGACGCACCTCCCGCGCCAGCGCTTCGGGGCTCGTCACGGCCGCACCCGTGCAGGCTCGCGCGCCACGTCCGGGCCGGGGCCGTCCAGTGCCCACGTGCCCGAGCCGATGCGCACCCCGGGGGGGCCGTTGCCTGCGTTCGGTTTCGCTGTTAGGTTGCATCTGTCTTCGTTCTCCGCGCCCCGCCATCCGCCGCCCAAGCAGCGGCGGGGCGCTTTTCTCCCCGTCATGCGGGGGACTCGGGTGCGCGGTCGGCGGCAGCGCCGGCGGGGGCCGCGGTCTGCGTTCGCTTGGCAGCAGCGGTGCCCTTGTGCCGTCGCGGATTGTCCCGTCGCCAGGCGGCCAGCGCGTCCACCTCGGCGCGAGCGAACACGCGCAGGCCCCCCGCGATGCGCGTGCACGACAGGTCGCCGCGGCGTGCGAGCAACCGCACCGCGGATTCGGAAAGGCCCAGCGCCCGCGCCGCGCCGGAGGTCGTGAGGTAGCCGCTGCCGTTGCGCTCCATGGTGCGGGATTAAAAAGGCTGGCAGGCGCGCCAGTCATCCGGACAATGCGGACAAAGATCCGGACAATGCGGACAAAGATCCGGATAATGCGGACGCGCGTAGCGACTTGAAAACAAGGAGGTTGCACGCCGCGTCCGGATGATCCGGACAGGCTTGGAGCGGACCTGCGAAGCCCGGTCAGCGGTCGGGGGGCCTCAGTGCGTCCAACTGGGCGCGAGTCACCCGCACGCTTTGCGTTTTCGCACCTGCGGCGCGCAAAAGCGCAAAGTGCTTGTTTTGCATCGGATCCGCGTCTAATTGAACGAAACGTCCAGGGGAAACTGAACGAAACGACTAGGTCCGGGCGCATGGGGTGCGCCTCCGGAATCCAGCGCGAATTCATGAAGTGGCTTGTTTCGCGACGGATTCGCGGATTGTGTGCGTTGGCACCGCTGTTGCAATACATGGGCATGGCCGCACGGAGCGGCCCGAGGAGAAGAGCATGAGGACAGAGACGATGGAGAAGAGCATGAGGACAGAGACGATCGAAGCGGCAGCCCTCGCAGCCACCCGCGGCGCGTGGGAGGGGTGGGACTGGGCGCACGCACCGGCGACGTGCCGGTGCCGCCCGGAGGGCGAGCCGGAGGGCGAGCAGCTCGTGCTCGACGGCCCCGGCGCCGTCGAGGACTGGGGCGCGTGGGAGCGCGCCCGCTCGGCCGCGCTCCGCGCGGAGGGACACACGGAGACCTGCGCGCGGGCGTGCGCGCAGGCCGAGCGCGAGTACGGCGAGGAGGTCCAGCTCGCCGCTTCCGACGCCGCCGACGCAGCGCGGGAGGCGCTCGCGCACGTCCGGGGCGGCCGGATGGCGGCAGCCCTCGCCGCCATCCGCCAGGCGGCGGCGGCGGAGCGCGAGTACGGCGACGCCTCGGTGTACGGCCCGGCGGTCCGGGCCGTAGAGGCTGCTGCTGACGGCGAGTAGCCGTCCCCGCGGTCGGCGCCTCGGGCACGGGGCGCCGCACGGGCGGACGGACACAGCGCGCCCGAGGAGCACCGATGACCATCGAGCAGATCGAGGCGGCACGCGCAATCGCCGCAGATGCCGGCCTCGATGAGCGGAACGACTACTCCGGCCGCGGGATGTTCGGCCGGCCGGCGGCATGGGCGGCCGAGGGCGACGTGCATCCCGGCGGGCCGACCGGCCGGAGGCTGCTGGCGACCGGATGCGCCTACGATCAGATGGGACTCGATTGGGTCTACTACGCGGCGGACTCGGACTCCCGATGACCCACCGCGACCTGCTCGACTCCATGGCGCGCGACGCCCGGACGGCGGAGCGCGCGGACCCGGAGACCGCGACCGCGCACGACAGCATCGCGGCGAAGCACGCGGCCCGCGCCGAGGCCCTGGAGCGCGCGCTGGCGCTGTGCGACGCGGCGGCCCGGTACGTCGCAGGGCTCCAGCTTGCGCGGGCTGGAGCCGCGTCCGCGCTGGTCGTCGCCGTGCGCGAGTGGGAGGGTGTCCGATGACCGCCCGGATCGGCGTCGCCTCCCCGCCGGGCACCCGTGCCTGCCGGGTCGCGCTGCACCGCCTGGCCCACGAGGCGCGCGAGCGCGCCGCACCGCACCGCCTCGTCTTCGACCGCGACGGGTACGCGGTCGCCCTGCAGGTCGAGCTGCCCGGCCGCGCGCCGGGCCGGAGAGCCCCATGAGCCCCATCCGCGGACAGTCCCCGCGTGCCCCTGCCGGCGAGCGGACGCCAACCCTGAGCCTCCGGGCGACTCTCGACGAGCGCGCCCGCTGGGATGCCGCCGCAGTGGCGGCCGAGATCAGTCTGTCCGCGTGGCTCAGGCGGGTGGCCAACGCGCGGGCCGCCGCCGAGCTGGCGCCGTGTGCCGCGCCCCGCCCCGGGTGAGACTCCGGGGGGAGAAACGCGAAAAGCCCCGGCCGACCCTCGCGGGCCGATCGGGGCTCTCTGTTGTGCGAGAGCGCTACCGCTGCCGACCGATCGTGATCCAAGAGTCGGCCTGTGCGCCGCTGACGTTGCGATTCACGCCGTCGTTGTGCTTGACTCTCACGTCTACGACATCGCCGCCGTCCAGGTGCAGCCCCAGGATCGAGACCTTGAGCGCCTGGTTGCCGATGGCGCCCGTGGTGATCTGCTCGGCGTAGACCAGCGCGCCGCCGACGTAGACTCCCACCTGCATGAGGACGCCTGCCGCCAGCGCCAGAAGGGTGACCTTCGATTCGACGGACCACACTCCCGTCCGCGGGCAGGTCCACTGCCCCGACGCCGGGGCGTAAGCTGCCGATGAGTCCAATCCCTCGGTGTCGAAGAGCACGACGGTCAGGACTCCCGGCACGATTGCCTGTGCGGCGCCGCGCCAGGCTTGAAGCCAGCTCGCCAGCGCATCCGACATGGCGGGCGCCGCCGGGGCGTTGCCGGGGCGCACCTCGCGTTGAAGCCATTTCGCGACAGCGCCCGTGACCTGTGCCTCGCGCAACTGAAGACTGGTTGTCGTCAGGCCGGGCGCGCCGCGGTGCGTGTAGCCCAGCACCGACAGCATTCCGTTTGCGGCCAGTGTGAAGATTCCCAACGGCGTGGCGTACAACTCGCTCGCCAAGGTCCAGCCGCCAGGGTCGGCGAATAAATACAGATCGGTCACTTCCACGCACGGCCAAAAGGCAAGCTCCAGCTCGACTTCCGTCCGGACCTGCGCCATGTCCGCGACGGCGGCATCGGTCATGAGTTGCGCCTCGGCCGACGCCCCGATGTTACTGGCGCTCGCCTCGGCGAACTCGGCGAACCGGCGCCCGAGTCCCTGCGCCATACTGGTCGTATCCAGCGCCTCCACCACGCCGCGCGTGCCCGTTCCGTCCTCGGCAGTGTAGAGCACCCGCACGGCATTGCGGATGTTCTCGATGCTGCGCCGCTCGCTCGTCACCTCGCGCAGCACATGATACCAGTCTGTCGTGAAGGCGTGGTCCTCCACCACCGCGGCGCGATCCGCCTCCCAGAAGGTGAGGCGCCACACGCTTGTCGTGGCATCCCAACGGAATCGCACATCCCACCCGATCTGCTGGGCAAGAGTCTGGAGCGCTTCCAGCACGGGCATGCGCTGCTGCTTGTACGTCCGAATGAGCCAGGCGGGCGCGGGGGCAACCGGGGTATAGAGCACCGGGTAGCGGGTGGCGCAAACCCAGGTGGCGCCACCGTCCACGACAGTAGAGTCGATGGTAGTGGGCCAGACCGGCTCCGCGCCTGCGACCGCACCGTAAACCGTGCAGATGTAGGCAAACCCGTTGTAGACCGTCGGCCGGATGTAGCTCCCGACGGCAGGCGTCAATGGTGTGCTCCAGACGAGGCCGAAGTTGTCGTCGATGATCGATTGCATCACGGACTGAACCGTCCAGCCGCCGGCGCTCCCGTACTGGCGCTCCTCCTCGATGAATGTATCCTGAAGTTCGGCGCTTCGGTCGCGGCAGTCTATGGTCGCCGACTGTTCGCGCCAGTTCCAGGACACGGTGTCGATGTAGCCCTCGAAGATGCGGCGCCACGTGAGGCGGTCGTCGAGCACCAGCGAGAACGCATCCGCGCAGAAGGTGAACGCACCGCCCGCCCCATTGGTCAGGCTCCCCGTAAGTGTGCCGTTGGCTTCGCTGCGTCCCGTAACGGACAGCTTTGTCCAGGCGGTCCCGACCGTGGCACTGGTCGTGACGCTGCCGCCCGCCCCGTCGTCGATGGAGAGTGCCAGCGTCTGGGTGCCGGCGGACACCCGGACCCAGACACTCAGGATGTAGGGATGGTTGGGCATCCGCGGCGCCTGCGAAAGCGCCGGACTCAACCACAGGCCGCTCCCGGCCGCGGCATTCGTCACGACCTGCACCGAGCCCGTGCCGGCGAAGTGCTGAGCCGTGGAACGAGTTATCGCGGCACTGACCAGATTGATGAAGGCGTGCACGCTTGCGGTGCGGTCACCGCCGCTGGCGTAGTCGCCCGCGAAGATCGTGGCATCATCCAGGAGATTATCATCACTGCGGCAGTGGTCCGGTGGCGCCAGCGCGGACTCGATCACGAGTCGCCGGCGACGCCCGGGCGACAGGGGCTTGGCTAGACTGGCGATGGGCAGCGGAGACTCCCATCCAGCCTGCGAGGCGAGCCGCACGGTGGCGTGCACCCCCGGATCGTCCACCGACTCGGCCACTTCCCAAGACTCCACCAGGTCGGTCTTGTGCAATCCGTAGCGGGTGAGGTCCGTGATGCCATCCACGCCGCCATCGTCAATCACCTGGATGCGCGTCAGGGCGCAGACCCCGACAGGGCGATCCCGGCCGGCGCTCGCGCCGGGGAGCGCCAGAGCCGACGCGCTGGCGGCGTTGCCCACGTAGAGCGCAGTCTCCTGTATGGTAATGGCGCGCATGCTACGGCGCCAGCTCGCCGATCTCGGTGAGGGTGAAGGCGATCTGCCGGGCATCGTTCGCCCAGGTGCCGGAGTCCGACCCCTGGAGGAATGCCTCCTCGTCGATGGAGGCGATCACTTGCACGGGCGCCACCCCGTCGCCGTCGCCGGCAACGAGTCGGCCACGCGCATGGAGTCGCGGAAGCGCGGGGAAGGACACGGACTCGCGGTAGCCCATCCAGACTGCGGTGTTGTCCGCGACACTGACCCCGACGCCGGGCCATATGGGCTCGGTGCCGGCGGAGGTCCCGACCTGGACGCAGAAGTAAATGATGCCGTTCCAGTCGGTGGGCCGCACCACGTCGCCCACGACGTAGGCGGTCGCACTGGCCCAAGGGTCTTTGCCCGCGGTGCCCCCGTATTGTTGATACCACGTGGTGATCCAAGCGGACGGAGGCGCCAGCGGGGCGATCACCACGTCGTCGAGGAGTCCGTTCCAGTTCCTGAGCCAGGCATCCAGCGGGCCGGTCGCCCACATGAGCGCCGAGTCGTCGTAGCCACGCTGCACCCCGTCCACATACAGCTCCAGGGCGTGCTCGCCCGAAGAGGGACGACGCCGGAGCACGCCGGCCAGATGGTGCCACTCCTGGTCCGTGAAGGTGTTGTAGCTCAGCACGACGTGCGGGGCCGTGGAGAGTCCATACTCCAGCCGGGCGCCGGGGCCGGCATTCTCCTTGCGGAGCCGCAGCCAGGGTTGCATCATCCCAGCGGCCGGCTGCCACAACCCGATCTCGATGATGCTCGCGAGGGGCGTTGTCGTGGGAGAGTGCGCCTTCGCCCAGCACATCAGCAACAGGTCGCCATCGTACTCGGGCCAGAGCCGATAATCCAGATCGTTGCTCGCCGCCACGGCGCCGGACGCCGGGTCCTGCCAGGTGGTGGCATACTGGAGGGTATTCTGGTTCTCCAGTTGCATCGCATCCTGCTCCCAGTCTTGGGCGGCGGCGCTATTGTTTTCGACCACGAGGTAAACGGAGTCTCCTGCGGTGCAGGCCAGCGCCACCTCGACGCGCTTCCAGTGCAGGGTGTTGAGGATGATGGTCTTGACGGCGCCGTTTGCGGCATTCTTGCGCAGGTAGACTCGGACCGTGGGGGTGCCGCTGGTGGCGCGGAGATAGACGCTCCCTGCATGCACCGCGGTGGCCGCCACGACCGTGGCCGTCGTGCGGACGCCCTGCTGATTCGTGGCGTCGGTCTGGACGCGCAGAACCAGGCTGCCCTGCTTGGCCGCGGTCGCGGGGTTGACCGACGACAGGGTTGTGACCCCGACAGTGGCGCCGCCGCTTGTCGCGGCCTCGAAGCCGGCCGGTGTCCCGAGCGTGTCGGTGCCGGTACCCTGATTGCCTGTCAGGAGGTTCGTGGTCGCGGCCTCCATGGCGAGGCAGTGACTGCCGAGGCGCGGCCGGTAGAACTCATCCGTCGTGGTTTCGGCCAAGCGCTCGGCCGTGCGGAATCGGTCCGTGGCGCCCGCGGTCGCCCCCTGCCCGCGGCTCGACAGGAGCGTGCCATCGTCGAATCGCCAGGTGTCCCCGATGCCGAGCAGCAGAGCGCGCAAGGCGCGCGCGGTGGACGGCGTGATCCATGGAGTCTTGAACTTCCACTGCCGGAAGGCGCGCGCCCGATTGAGTCGGTAGAAGGTGTTGAGTGCGCGGCTGCGCTCCCCCACCTCGTCCACCGACACGGAGGCGCCGCCATCCGCGACCGGGATCTCGATCTCGTTGAGCGTGAGGGCAGACACGTCAGGCGCTCCCCAGGGCGAAACGCCCCGTGGCTGCCACGGGCGAGCCCTGGCGACTGAACCGCTGCACACGCGCGCGCCGCTCCATCTCGCGCAGGAATGCCTCGAAGTCCGTCACGCCCGGCAGCACCACGGTCCCGATGGTGACTGACACGCCGCCGGGCAGCCCCTTGGAGTGCTTCAGCGGAATGACTGCTTCCGGGCCGGCCTCGCCCAGCATGGCGAAGGTGGGGCTCGTTACAATCCCGCCAGCCGCAAACCCCGTGGGTTCTTCATCGGAGCCGCCGTAGCTGCCCGCACGGTAGCGCCAGGAGGAGGCAGCGAAGCCGCGCGGCACATTCGTCATGCTTTCGGTGGCGGCATCGGTGGCCTCGGCCAGCGCGTCCATTTCCTCGCGCGCCGCGGCCAGCGCCTCGTCGAAGTCCAGCGCACCGATCTTCGCTGCATCCGCAAAGGCTTGCATTCCTTCGCGCACCGTGGCGGCACCCGCGGCCGCCATGGCCTGGCCGGCACGCTCCAGATCGTCACTCAGGATGCTGCCGATCCAGGCGACGATGGTGCCGAATGCCTCTTGAAGCTTGCCCGTCCCGATCTTGATTGCCCCGACTGCGTAGAGGAATCCCATCGCCATGCTCTTGACGGTCTCGAAGAGCGCCCGCCAGATGGGGAGCATCGCGTCGGTGGAGCCGAAGAGCTGCTTGAAGATGGGGTCCAGCAGGTCACCCGCCACGTAAGCGGTGGCCGCGAGCCCCTCGGTCGCCTTGTCCACGATGCCGACGAGCTTCTCGTGGCCTTGGGCCAGCTTGCTCTGGAGGTAGGCTCCCGTCTTGGTTTCCCAGAACAGATCCATCAGGGCGTCGATGGCGCCCTTGATGGCGTCACCGAGCCAGCTCACTGCGGACGTGGCCAGAGAAGTAGGGTTGATGAAGCCCATCAGGGCGCCAGATGCAGTGTCGAAGAGGGAGCTTGTGGTGCCTGCCGCCTCGGCGGCTTCCTCCGCGGCAGGCACGCTGATCCCCATGTCGGCGGAGGCCCACTTGTCCAAGTCGTCGGACAGCCCAGACCAGAAGCCGGCGGCCTTGTCGGATGCCCCTGCGGCATCGTCCGCGGCGTCGCTCGAGGTGTCAAGTGAGTCGCTGACCGACTGCATGTTGCTGGCCGCGTCATCGGCATCTTGCGATGCCTTCACGGCTTCCTGCCCGAGATCATCCCAGGTCTTGGTATCGAACTGGTCGCCCACCTTGCCCCCGGGGGCGAGCCCCATCTTCCCGCGAGCCTTCGCGGCACCGGTGCCTGACGCTTTCGTGGTGGGCGTCACGGGCGGCGGCTTGGTGCCCTTGCTTGCAATCGCCAGGGCGAGCCCTGCCTCTTTGAGTTGCTCGCGAAGCTTCTCGATTTCCGCAGTATTGAGTTTCAGTGCAGCGTCGAGTTCCTTTTCGGCTGCCGTCGGGCCCATCGAAGCGAAGGCGCCGCCGCCGAACTGCATCATGGACATGCGCTGCGCGGAGCCTGCGGCGGTGGCAGCAGCGGCCGACGCCTCCAGTGCCTTGCCGCGCCCCACGGCCGCCGCCAGGCTGGCGCCGATCGCAGCCTCATCGGACATTGCCGCCGCTTGCGCATGCGAAATCCCCAGCTTCTCCGCCGTGGCGAGGATGCGCAATTCCTGCTGTAGTTTAAGGACGCCTTTAACGGCCTCCTGTGTGCCTTTCTGCGCTTCCTCCATCGCCTTGCGCATCGCCTCGCCAGAGTCCTCGGCAGCGGCGCCTGTGTCCTTGAAGTGCTCCATCAGCGCCGTGACGGCGAGCGACGTCACGCCAATGGCGGCCCCCAGGGCGCCGCCTCCCGCAAAGGCAAAGACGATGTCTCGGGCTGCTTCCCCGGCCGCCGTTCCCATGGCGCCGAAATTCTTGGTGACCCCCTGAATTGCATGGAAGAGCTGCCCCGGCGGATCGCGGCCGAACAGGTCCTTGACGAGGCCGCCCTGCTTCTTGACCGACGCCGCGGCCTTGTCGGACGCGCCCGTCACACCGTGCTGCGCATCGGCGACCTTGGCGGCACCCGTGCTGGCGACCCCGCAGGCATCCGCCAGATCGCGCAACTCCTGGCCTTCCACGTCCAGGTGCTTGTTGAGTTCCTCCAGCCCCTCCATCCAGTCTACGGTGGCCTGCGCCGCCGGCCGCATCGCGGGCGCCACCTTGGCCGCGGCAACCTCCACCGCGGCAAGCCCGGCAGCGGCAGCCTGCATCGCGGGCGCAAACGCCGCGGCGTTCGTCTCCAGCCCGACTCGCAGCGTCCCGAGGTCAACGGTCGCGCCCATGTCTCACCTCGTGCGCGATCGTGCAGCCTCGTGCGCCTTGCGTTCCTGGTCGGTCTTCCAGACGAGGTACGTCTGCCACTCCACCACCTCGGCAAGCGGCCAGCACTCTACCTCATGGACCGGCTGCCCCGTGGCCTCCGCTATCCGGAAGAGCCAGAGTCGGCCGGGGGAGTCGGGGAGGCTTTTCCCGCCGCCGCGGCATCCTCCGCGGTGCCGTGCAGCAGCGCCAGCCCCGCGTTGCCCAGCACCTGCACGAAATCGTCGTTGGCGTGCTGGCGCGTCAGGAGCGCGTCGTGGTCGGCAGCGTCGAACAGGCGCTGCCCCGTGCCGGGGACGTAGGTGAGGAGCAGCATCGCGACGCGACGCGCCTCCGCGGCGTGCGCGGCGTCGAGCGTGGGGCGGCCGTCCACGAGCTTCGTGTCGAGCGCCCGCATGATCTCGTCGTACTCGCCCGCCGTGGGGGCGTGCACCTCGAAGCTCATGCCCTCCCACTCGATGGCGACAGAGCGACGGGGGCGGGTACGCCCCAGAGTGTAGGAGCGCATTCGGTCGCGTTCGGTCTCTGCCATGTCTCACTCCACCGCGCACATGGCGCGGGCTGCGGGCGGCGTCAGGCCGCCCAACTGTACGGCGCTGCGGGGGCCTTGCCCGCCGCGGCGAACGAAAGCGACAGGCTGGTCAGGTCATCGTGCGGACTCTTTCGGCCGGCGGCGGTCAGCAGCGCCCAACACCGCAGACGGTTGCCCGTGGTGGCGGGGGCGATCTCCAGGAGCACCGGCGTGGTGCCGTCGATGAGAGTCGTGAATTTCACCACGCCAGCGCCGGGGTCGTGGTCCACCTCGCCGAACTCCAGCAGCTCCAGCGAGCCCTCGCAGGTCCCAACGCCCAGCGTGAACTGCCGGTATTGACTCGTCTGGTAGGCAGTCTTGTCGAGCCGCTCGCGCGCCAGCGACAGTGACACGTCGCGCGCCGTAGCCACCTCCAGCAGGGGGAGATAGCTGGCATCGAACGTCACGACGACGCCCGCCCCGAGCGCGACGGCAAACGTCACGGTCCCGGTGAAATAGTCGAGCGTGTAGTCTGCCGCTGCCGCCGGGACGCCGTCCTTGTCCACGACAACGGCGGTGGCGGGATCCAGCACACGCTTGGCGGTATCGGTGATCTGGTAGGTCGTGTGGGCACCGCCCACGTCCGTGGTGGCCTCGGCCACCATGGCGGTGCTGGTGCCACTGGTCTTGATGACTGCGAGGAATCCGACGGTCGGGGCCATGACGGAATCTCCACGGAATCACAGGGGAAAACGCAGCGCGGCCGGATTCGAACCGGCATCCTGGCTTTCCATCGGCGGCGTGCAGCGGCCGTTTCCGGCACCCGCTCTGCGCGATTGAGCTACGCGCTGCGCTTTCCCCGAAAGACCCCTTACACCACGGTCGGCCCGCCGGTCAGACTGGCCTTGAAACTGAACTTGACTTTGCCAGACAGGTCCGGCTTGATGTCGAAGCTGTCGATGACGAACTCTCCCTTGAACCCGTTGGTGCCGTCGTGGAGCACTTGCAAGAAAGTCGTGCCGCTGCCCGTGTGAGCGGCGCGGATCGCGTCCTGCTCCGTGTCGGCCACGAGATAGCTTGAGTCGGCGCTGATCTCGATCGTCTTGATTCCCAGCATGAAGCGCCGATAGCCATCGTTGTCGGCGTAGGCGCTTGTTTCCACCTTTTCGCCGTTGCGCGTGACCGTGACGTCTTCGACCCCGGCCACGTTCGTGTACGCGCCGGCCAGCGTGGCTGCGCGCTTGATTTTGGCGAGGTATCCTGCGGTCGGGGCCATGCGGTGCTCCTGTCGGCGGGCGCGTGCCCGCGGGGTTCTGTTACTCTGTCGTGCGACGTTCTATCGTGCGAGTATGAGGCCTGCCACTAGCCCGGCGAGCAGCCCGCCACCGGCGGCAATCGCGACGGGCGACCAGCGCCAGGCGGGCGCCGCCGGCTCCAACGAGGCGATGCGCTCGCCCAACGCGGCGGTGACGCGGGCGCACTCGCGCGCGTCGATTGCCCGGAACGCCTGCTCATCGGCCAGTGCCGCCTCGGTCCGGGCGAGGCTCGCCACCGCGGCCCGGCACCCGCCGGCCAGCAGGACGAAGCCCGCCTCACTGCACACCACGTCGGTCCCGACCCGGCGGCAATCGTCGGCCGGCAGGGTCGCGAACGCGGCAGCGATGAGCGGTGCTGTCAGGCAGCTCATGGTTTCTCCAGGCCGATGCGCTCGTTCGCCCAGGCGACCGGATCCTCCGGGCCAGGGTCTGGCGCGTCGGTCTCCCGGCGCCGGTCCGCGACGGCGGCACGTGCCAGCGTCGCCTCGCGCCGGGCCTCGGCAGTCTCGCGGTCGGCTCGGTCGCGCGCCTCGTCTGCCGCCGCGCCCCGGAGCCGCTGCGCCCGCTGGTCCAGGCCCCACGCCAGCGCGCCCAGCAGCGCGCACGCGAGGAGAATGACGACTGCGGTCACGGCCGCGCCCGCTCGCGCCGCTCCGCGCGCGCCAGCGCCGCCTCGTGTCGGGCGCGCGCCAGTGCGACGCGGCGCTCGCGACGATTCAGCGGGCGCCGGAAGAGCGGCTTGGCCTGCCACGCGGGAGCGGCCCGGCTCTCGGCCGGCGTGCTGGGCTCGGGACTCATGGCGTCTCCGAAAAACAAGCGGTGGCGCGGTTGTGTCTGGCCGCCAATTTGGTTCCCGGCTGGGAACGCGCCGCGTGTAGGCGAATCAGAGCACCGGAGCCGGGAACAGGCCCGGCAGCAGCCGCGCCAGCAGCGGTCGGATCGCGCGCTGCCAGAGCGGCTTGAGCGCCACATGCCATCCGCCGGCGGTGGTAACGGCCAGCAGCAAGGCCGACCACGCGAGCCCGCCCGACAGCGGCCGGCCCGCCGACAGAGCCGCACCGAACGTGCCGCCGAACGTCAGCAGGAAGAGCAGCGTCGAGCCGCCATCGCTCGAAGCGAAGAACGCGCCCGCGACCCCCGGCAGCTTCGTCGCGTACTTGCGCAGCAGGGCGACGGCAGCGATGAGCAGCAGCCCCACCCGCACGCTCCACGACGTGCCCGCATCGCCCATGCGCTCGACAGCCGCCAGCGCGTCCAGCAGCGGGTCGCCGCTTGGCGGCACAGCCGGGGCGGTGCGCACGATGGCCTCCTCGATCACGAGCCCGGCGTCGGGCGGCTCCTGCGCCGCCGCGACGAGCGCCAGCGCCAGCACGAATCCGGCGACCAGCCAGAGCGGCAGGAATCGGGTGAGTCGTGACAGCATGCAGCCTCCGGTCATGGCTTGCAGTCCGCAGGAAACAGCTTGCACAACAGCCGATCCTGTTTCCGGTCGATGTTCTCCAGGCGCTGCCGCACCTCGGACAGCGCGGCTTCGAGCACCACGGCCCGTTGCTCGACCGTCTCGACGCGCTTCTCGACAGCCTTCGCTTCCGCTCGTAGCTCACGGTCCTCCGCGCGCAGTGCGTACCAGGAGCCCAGCAGGCCCGCAAGAAACACGCCGGCCGCGATCATCGGTGGCGTCCAAGAGCGCAGCCAGGAAAACGTCACCGGTTCCGGTTCCCGCGCGTGCGGCCCCGTCACGTCGGCGAGGCTCGGGCTCATGCGCAGTCCTCCACGCGCGAATCGCGCGGGTTCCACACGAGGTAGCGGTCAGGCTCGAAGATCATCAGCGCCTGGTGCCGCTGCTGCCCCGCGGAAGACTGCCACCCGAGGTGCAGCCAGCGCCCGAACTCGAAGATCACCTGATCCCAAGTCAGGCGGCTTGCCACGATGCGCCGCATCGCCTCGTCGAGCGGAAGCGCCGCGGGGCGGAAGTCTAGGGCGTACCCGGCGCAGTGTACGCTCGATGCGCTGCCGCCGATCGCCAGGTTCAGCGACTCGGAGCGGTAGCCGCTGGACACCACGAGAGGCGCGCCCAGCAGCATCCGCGCCGGCTCCCACAGCTCGCGCGCACTGCCCCGCAGGTGGTCCACGATATCTGCGCTCGGGTCGTTGGCGATGCCCTTGCGCAGCGCCGTCTCGCTCGCCACGCACTCCGACAGCCGGAAGTGCGGCGACAGCAGCAGATCCGGCACCAGTCCCTCGCCCATGCACAGCGCACAGGCGGGGGACACAGCCCGCCCCCAGCATCGGGGGCAGAGCTGCTGCGGTGTCGTGGGGGTATCCATGTTACGGCGTGACCGCCGCCATCGTGAGGTAGTACAGGTGGATGTAGGCGTCACCGGCCGTGAGTGCCAGACAGGTGTCGGTCGTGCAGGTGAATCGAGCGATGGGGCTGTATGCAGCCTCGAAGACGCAGTTTCCCGCATTCGCGCCGGCCGCACCCTGCCCGAATCCGCTTGCCCCGGTGAACACCGTGATCGCCGCCATGACCTCGGTTGCAGCCGCCACGTCGCCGACGCTCACCGTGACCGCCGTCGAGGTGCCGCCGGAAAAGGCGGTGTCCACCTCGACCAGCGCGTAGAGCGGGCAGGAATTCGCGGGGAAGCCCGCAATCGCCTCGTCCTCTTCGCCGTCCGCATCGGTCAGGTCGGAGTGCTGCACCCGATGCGTGAGCTTGCGCACCATCGGGTAGCCCGCGGGCGTCGTGATCGTCGTGGCGCTGTTGCCGATGGAAATGGCGCTCGCCGTCGTGGTCCCGATGGCAATCGCTCCGGCCGTTCCGCCGCCGTCCTTTGCGCCGGCGTTCAAAGCCAGATCGCCGCCGTTGCCTCCCGCGCCGCCGAACGCAGCGCCGGCCGCAATGGAGAGGTTGTTTCCGGCCCCGTTGTCGTCGGTGTCCACCGTGATCGAGTGCGCCGCCGACCCCAGGAAGGTGACGCTGCCCGATACAAGGCCGGTCACGGTGATCGCGTCGCCCGCGGCATTGCCGAGCGTCACGGCGCCGTCGAAGGTCGCCGCCTCGTCCACGTTGAGCGTCCCGAGGAACGTGCTCATGATCGTGCTGGCACCGATGTTGATCGCGCTCGTGTCGGCGTCGCCGCAGGACAGCACGCCGTCCGTGCCCGCGCCATCCTTCGCGCCGGCACGCAGGGTGAGATTGCCGCCATTCAGGCCGGACGTGGCGAAGGCCGCGCCGGGCGCAATGGACAGATGATTACCCGCGCCGCTCGCATGGGACGCGACCGAAATCGCGCGCGCCGCGCCCTGCTTGAAGGTCACGTCGGAAGCGACACTGCCGGTCACAGTCACGTCGTCGCCGGCCGCGTTCCCGAGCGTGACTGCGCCGTCCAGCGTGGTCGCTTCGTCCACCTTGAGGCTGCCGTTGACCGTCGTGGCGATCCCGGCCGTGGCGACTTCCACCGCGCTCGTGTTCACGTCGCCGCAGTAGAGCACGCCGTCCGTGCCCGCGCCGTCGGCATTGCCCGACCGCAGATAGAGAGCGCCACCGTTGCCGCCGCCCGTCGCGAACGCATCGGCCGCGTACAGCGTCAGGTCGTCGCCGCCCGCGCTCGCGTGACTCGCGACGCCCAACGTGCGGTCCCCGCCCTGCTTGAAGAGCACGTTTCCAGCGATGGAGCCGGTGAAGGTCACATCGTCGCCGGCGGCGTTGCCCAGCGTCACCGCGCCATCAAGAGTCGTCGCCTCGTCCACCTTCAGCGAACCATTGACCGTGGTCGCGATCCCGGCTGTCGCCACTTCCACCGCGGAAGTGTTGCTATCGCCGCAGTAGAGGATGCCGTCCGCGCCGGAGTTCGCCGCGTTGCCGCCGCGCAGGTAGACTGCGCCGCCGTCCTTGTCGCCCGCGCCTGTGCCGTTGCCGGCACTGATCGTGAGCGCATCGCCGGCCGTGGCCGCCGCCGCCGCCTCGATCCCGATGGTCCGGGCGGCGCCGTTGTCGAATGTCATCGAGCTGTTGACCACTGCCGTCAGAACCACGGTATCGGTCGCGGCATTGCCGACGGTCGTGATCGCGCCATTGAGGTTCGCATTCTCGTCGCAGGTCAGTGTTCCGTTCACGTTCGTGGCGATGGCGGAAGCCGCCAGTTCGACGCTCGACGTGTTGGTGTTGCCGAGGTACAGCAGCCCATCCGTGCCGCTGTTGGCCGCGTTGCCCGCGCGAACGGTCGTGTTGCCGCCGTCCTTGTCCCCGGCGCCGGTGCCGTTCCCCGACGCGATGACCAGGCTGTCTCCGGCCGTGGCCGCCGCGGCTGCCTCGATACTGATCGTGCGCGAGGCCCCGTTGTCGAAAGTGAGACTCGAATCGATGACCGAGGTTACCGTGAGCGTGTCGGTGGCCGAGTCGCCGATGTCCATGCTCTGGCTGACGATGAGCGGATTCGCCGTGAGCGTGGTGCTCCAGGCCATGCCGAACGGCTGCGTCGTGTCGGCCACGGGCACTTGGCCGGTCGTCGGCTCCGGGCAGCGGACGAAAGCCCCGGCCTTGGTACGGCACGCGAGATTGCCGTCCGCGGCTGCGGCGGTGCCGACCGTGGCGCCCAGCATGAGTCCGATGACGCCTGCGACGATGAGCGAAAACTTGCGCATGAGTGTGTCTCCTGCGGCGTGGCGCCGCGCATGTGCCAGGCGGCAGCGCCGCCGCAGACTGTCACGCCGCGTCGAATCCGACGCGCACGTTGATCGCGAATTCGTGATGCCCCAGTTCGTTGCGCCCGAGGTAGAGCGCTTCCGTCTCGCGCACCATGCAGAGCGTGTAGCTGGCGCCCAGCGCGAGCCGGTGGAGCGCCGTGCGGCATGCGGCGGCCTTGGTGCGGCCGGCTGCGTAGCTGTTCGCCGCGCTGCGGACCAGAATCTGGAGCGCCACCTCGTGCCAGTCGGTGCTCGTCCCGAGGTAGGGCGCCACCGGCGGACCGGCGCCCGTCGGGAGCACGAATACCGCGACGGCCGGCAAGCCGGTGGCGGGCGCTCGCGTGGGACCGATGAAGATGCCTGTCCCCACCGTGCCGACGCCCGCGGTCGCGAGTGCCGCCGCTACGTCGCCGGCATAGTCGGGGAGCGCCATCGGTCACCGCTTCTTCTTCTTCTTCGACTTCTTCTTCGACTTCTTCGCGCGCGGAGGCAGCCGCTCCTCGGAGGGCATGGTTGGCGCCAGCGCAGCGATTCGGGATTGCGAGGCTGTCGTGACGCCCGGCGCGAGCGACCGCGCCACCCGGGCCCCGATGCGCTCCGCCATTCCGCCTTGTGCCGCGGAGACTGCCGACTCCAGGAACTTCGCCCCCGTGCCGGGCGCCTGATACCGGATCGCTTCGCCCTCGGCAGTCAGCAGCCGCTCGTGGACGACGCCCGCGTAGCCCTTGGCCGCGCCCCCGAACCCGGCCTCCACGCGACTGCCCGCACCCGAGGGCTGCGGGAGCGTCACGTAACCGCTCGCCCGCAGAGTCCCGGTGTCCATCGGGGCGCGCTTTTTCGCGTCCGTCAGAATCGCATTCGCCTCTGCGTAGATGGCCCGGTCGAGTGCTGCCTGCAACCGCGGCACCGACGCCGCCAGCGCCCGGCGCAGCGCGTCCCCGCCCAGCACCGAAACCACGACGCGCCCGGCCGCCATGCCGTCACCTCACAGCCACAGCACCACGGCATCCAGTGCTCCGGCTTCATCGGTCAGGACCTCGGCCTTGGCGGGCACGCGCCCGGCAGCCACATCTGTCGAGTCGTCCCATGGGAGCGACACGAGCACGCGGTCCCAGTCGGTGGGGTCCGTCTCGCCACTCGTGCTCACGACCAGGATGGCCCGGTGCGTGGTCGTGCGCTGCGTGCCGTCGGCCGACTCGATGATCTTGCTCGCGCCCTCGACGCGGGCGCTGTACGCCACCTTGGTGTTCCAAGCAGCGTCCCCGCTGGACGACACGCCACTGGGCGTCCGCACGTAGACGGTCTGCCGACACTGCGCCTTGAGCTGCGGGTCCATCAGTCGTTTTCCGCGGTGTCGTCGTCACCGTCGTCGGGCGTGCCCGGCAGATCGTCCTGTCCCACCCGAAACGCCGGCTGCACCGCGTCGCTGTCATTGGTAAGCGTGTCTTTGCCGCTCACCGTCTGGCCGCCGGCAAACCACGTCGGCGCTCCGAGTCCGTTGGCGCGCGCCCGCAGCTCCTGTGCCTGCACGTGGTACGCTGCGGCGCGCTGACTCGCGCTGACGCTCAGTGCGCCGTTGCTCGTGTCCGCCTTCCTCGCCCATTTCGCAGCGATGGCCTCGCAGGCATCCGCTGCCGCCAGGTGGAGATTCGTCCGCACCGTGAGGATGTAGGCAATCTCCTCGTCCGTCACGAGCTGGTCGGTCGTGTCGTTGTCGCCGCTGAGGAACCGCACCTTGTCGCGGTCCGTCGTGGGCGCGACGTAGGTCCAGGTCATGGGCGCACCTTAGCGGCGCTGCCGCTGATCGCCCGCCGGGCGCAGCGCCTCGACGAGCGACGGGTCGGCCCGCAGCGCCTCGCGCATGATGGCCACGCACGCCTCCGGGGATAGCGCCAGGAGCCGGCCGCGCGTCACGTCCACGAATCCCCGTCCCCAGGCGCGCGCGCTCGGGATGGGGTCGCCGGGGAGTCGCTCCTCGGCGCCGTCGCGAATCTGCTCCTGCGCCACGAGCACGCACCGGCGCATCGCCTGCTGTCGGTCCAGTGCCATCGGGCCTCCACGGGCGGCGCTGCCGCCCGGCATGCGCGGGCCGGAGTCTGCTCCGGCCCGCGCGTCAGTCGTATCAGGCCACCGCGTCCACGAGCCGGCACCCGGCGTCCAGCGCGGTGCGCTTCACGTCGAGGTAGATGTCGCCGCGGATCTCCTGCGACTCGGTGTTCTCGTCGCGCACGATCCGCAGCCGCATCCCGGTGGTGGGGTTGTAGGCTTCCTTGCGCTTCCACATGAAAGTCTTGACCGCCGACAGATTGCGCAGCGTCACGGACGGGTTCACGTACCCGAGCCACACCTGCTTGCCCACCAGCCGCGCCATCGTGGCGGTGGCGCCCTCGTTGGCGCTGTTGTAGACGGCGCCGCCGATCAGCACCCTGTCCACCTCCAGGTGGGCTGCGAGCAGTGCGGGCTTCACCACCTCGGGGCTCGTGTGCTTGATAATGTCCTTCAGATCGGCGTGGACCTTCAATTTCGCCCACACGTCGGCGCCCATGGCGACCGTGTTGGGCTTGGTCCCGCACGCGACCTTGACCGCCTGGATGGCGGTCTCCAGGATGTCGAGCGGAATCGCCCCGCCCTGGTCGAACTGAAGGAACTGCGCGCCGACCGGCCCCGCGGCCACCCCCGTCTGGTCCGCCTGGCCCGTCCACCCGGAGGCGAAGACCTTGGCGGCCATCAGCGCTTCCCAGCGGATCAGGGCTTTCTGCGTGATGAGCTCGACGCCGTCCCTCTCCAGGTCGAGGTCGCTGCCCTCGGCGATCTCGTCGGGCAGCGGGAATTCCGCGGCGTACTGCTCGCAGTAGAACGTGTCAGTCGTCAGCCCGAAGCCGATCTTGGCGAAGGGGGTGCCGGGCGCCCGGAGCTTCAGTTCGTCGCGGAAGAAGTCGGCCTTGCTGGCGATGAAGTACCTGTCGGTCTGCTTCACCACCGGCACCATCGGGCTGATCGCCGCCGCGATGTACTCGGACTGCGCCTGGAGGTAGGCGATGGAGAAGTTGTCGAGCGTATTGACGGCGTGGACTTGCTGCTGGGTCGGAGTCGGCATCGAGTGCCTCGGCGCGGACGCGGCCTCGGGCCGTCGCGCGATTCGGTGGGCACGGGCGCGTCACGCCCGGCGGTAGCGCTGCGAGAGAGTGGCGACGACGAGCGCATGCAGGCCGCGTCGTCGCGAGGGGGTGGGTTACGGAGCGGCGAAGTCTCCGGCGTGGAGCATCAGCAGCACCGAGATCACGCTGCCGTCGCCGCTGGCGGCCTCCAGGGCACGGCCGACCACGAACGCGCCCTTGACCGGGTCGCTGGCGGGGTCACCCGCGCCGCCCGCCACGTTGAGCGCGGTCACGGCGGAGTCGCCGAGTTTGCCGTTGGCGAGCGCGCACACGAGGTTGCCCGCCGTGATGGCCTCGCCGGCGAGGCCCTTGCAGACGCCGGCGACGGCGAACTGTCCGGCGCGAGCGGCGGCGGCCGGCGTGTCCTGGAGGATGCCGTCCACGCGCACTCCGGCGCTGGCCAGCAGCGCCCACTGGGAGGCGCCGCGCGCGTAGCACTTGTACTGGTTCGAGCTGGCGTCGGCGCTTACGGGGCCGCTGACGACCTGCATGTTCTCGGTGTAGGCCATGAGTGTTCCTTTGCGGTCGATGCGCTCGGCGCAGCCGCGAATGGAAAGTGCGTCACGCCCGACGGAGCCGGGCGGCAGCGCCGTTCAGTCGGCGTCGTCGGCTTTCGGCTTCGCGGCCGGGGGCATCGTGGCCGCGTGGTGCGCTGCGTAGAGCGCAGGGTCTTCGCGCCACACCTGCACGCGAGCCGCCGCGACGGAGAGTCCCGGCCGGGTGCGGCAGAGCAGCTCGGCGCGATGCTCCGTCTCGGACACGGGGTCCGGACCGGAGTCGGCGCGCTGGGACCCGATGGGGTCCAGGATGCCGCCGCCCGCGGCCAGCGCCACGTGCGCCGCGACGAGCCGTGCCTCGAAGCGGGCAGCCAGCGCGGCGTCGTGTCCCTGGAGGGCCAGGATGTCGTCGGCCAGCGCCTCGTGCTCGCTGCCGGCCAGCGCCTTGAGTTGCTGCACTCGGGACAGCACCTCGCGCCGGGCGTCGGCGTGGCGGATCTTCGCCAGCTCGGCACGCTCGACGGCAAGCTGCTTGGACAACTCGACACGCTCCGCGTCGGCCTTGGCAAGCGCGACGCGCGCGGTCTCCGGCATCTCCGGGGCGGACGGGGGCGGGGGCGGGGGCGGCGCCAGCTTCGCGCGCGCCAGCGCCATGGCCTCCGGGAGGGTCGCGGCGCCCGTGAGGGCGAGGATCTCCTTCGCGGCCGTCATCTCGGCGGGCGGCTCCGGGGCGGGGGCGGACTCGCCGTGCATGCAGTGCTCGCACCGCTCGCACGCAGCCTCGCACGTGTCGCATGCGGCGCTGCAACGGCCCGCCGCCTCCTGGCCATCGTAGAGCTTGGCGCACGCGGCGCTGCACTGGGCGCAGAGCGCGGCGCATTTAGCGCACATCAGGGCGCACGCGGCACCGCACGCAGGATCGCCGCACGCGGCGCACGCCTCGGCGCATGCGGTGCACTTCTCGGCGCACCGCGCGCACGCCTCGGCGCACGCATCACAGGCAACCTTGCCGGCCGCCGCCTCGCACGCGACGCACGCCGCCTCGCAGACCGCGCATGCCGCGGCGCACTCGCCCATGGCGGGCGAGCACTTCGGACAACCGACCGCCGCCAGGTCCATCATCGAGAGCGCGACGGCCGCGCCGTCGCGAGGTTTGCGCATCATGGAGGTGCCTCGCTTGTCGGCCGCCATCAGGGGCCGCTGATTGAGAGTGGCGGGAATGTTGGTCAGCGCCAGGTTGAAGAGTTCCGCAACCCGGCCATCGTCGTCGAGCGCGATCCACGGCGAGAAGTAGCGGTATTCTTTTGCGCTGAGCTTTGCCGCTGCCGCTTCCGTCCAGCGCACGCGCACTGCCCAGAGGCCATCGTCGCGCGCCTCCAGGGCGAACCACCCCGCTGCCTTCCCCGCCTCCGCGGGGTCCGCGGCATCCGTGCCAGCCGCCATGCCGTGTCCGTAGTCGAGCGGCAGATCGTTGCCCTGCCGCTGCCACTCGGCCACGATGCGATCGGCGTCCACGCGTGTGAAGTCCAAGTCGCCCTTGGTCGTCTCGACTGTGCCGTAGGACCAGATCAAGAACTCGTGCGGCGGCTCCGCGGGGGAGTCGGCGCCGAACAGTGCGGTGCGCGAAAGTGCCTGTGCGGTGCGCTTCTGCATCGTCACTCCACCACAAGTCCGAGGGCACAGCGGCAGCTGGGATGCAGCGGCGGCCTGTCCACCACGTCACCCTCGTCCGACTCGAACGCTTCACCCATCCGGCGACGCTGCCCGTGCATCGGAGCGCAGATATCGCACGTGCGGTCGCTGCCCGGCGTCGCGATCCACTCGCGCCAGGTCGTCTCCTGGTCCAGGAGTCCGGCGTCTGCGGCGGTGCTCCACGCCGCATCCTGCCCCGCGTTCTCCGCGCTCAGTGTCTCGGTCCGCGCGATGTTTTCGGCGCGGCGCCGCAGGAGCTTCTCCTCGTAGCGCTCGGCGCCCTTCAGTGCGCGCGCCGGCTCCTGCCCATCGTCGAGCAACGCCTGGAGTCGGTTGCGTGCCGCTTTGGCGTCACGCTCCGTGAGCCCCAACATCGGCCGAATCGCGCGCGCCTGCTCGTAGGGGTGCAGCCCCTCGACGTACCCGCGCCCGACAATCTCCCGAATCGCAGCTCTGGTCTCAGTCGTGACCCGCTCGACCAGGGTCGCCGTCTGCTCGCGCGCGTACTCGGCCGCGTGCGGATTGTCCAGCTCGAATTTCAGCTCCAGGTCCAGCGCCCGGAACTCTGCCGCGCCCGTGCGCTGCATCAGCTCGCGCAGCCGCTCGTCCCAGCGGTCGCCCAGTTTCGCCCACTCCTCGGCCCACGCCGGATCGCTAGTCAGCAGCGCTGCATTCCCTGTGCGCAGCGCCCGCTCAATCTGCGCATCGGTGAGTCGCGCACGCGCCGACACAAGCCATTTCCGCACGGCGTTGCGCAGCTTCTGGTCGGGCGTGTCGCGCCCGACGGCCTTCGGGTCACGCGCCAGCGTCAGGCGCGGCGGCACCACGACGAGGCGCCGCATCAGGGCTCCGTGCGCACGGGCGTCCAGTCCGCCGACAGCGCCGCCGGATTCTGCATGCCCTCCGGCAACTTCACGTGCGAGCCGCCCACCGGATAGGCACATCGGTCATCAACGGGATGATGCTTCACCTCGGACCATGCCACGGTCCACCCGTACCCGGCCGTACCTGCCCGCGCCGCCCGCACGTCGGCCAGCACCCCCGCGTGTTCCGCGCGCGACAGCGCCCGGTCCAGCCCGCGGAGTCGTGCTGGTGCCGGAGTCGCAGGCACGCCCGCCCGCGGGTAGCCACGCGCCCGCGCATCGGCCGCTGCGTATTCCTCCAGCGTCGCGCACGGACCGACGATCCAGCCCGACTGCGTGCGCCCGGTCGCGACGTAGACCGCGCCGGCGGCTCCGACCGCGAGCACGGCCCCGATGACGAGGGGACGCATCACCAGAGCCCGTAGCGCACGCGCATGTAGGCGTGGATGCGGTCCTCGACCGCCGCACTCGGCATCGTGCCCAGCACGATCACCTCACCCACGAGGCCATTCCAGCCGGCGACCAGCGGGCCGCCAATGTACAGCGCCTGCAACGCAGAGGCGCCAACGTTCTGCCCCGTGATCCACGCGGCGCCACTGAGTCGGGAGGCACTCGCGGCGCCGTTGACCCGGATCTGCACGGCACCGTTCGTGCCGTTAGCTATCGCGGCAATGGTCGCGGTTGCGCCGCAATACACCTTGAGGACGGCGTCCCCGACGAACACATACTCTGGCACCGTGCCGCTCAGCAGGGATCGGTTGATCCCGGCGGAGTTGACCGGGGATTGGAACGACGCGGCAATGAAATTCGGTTGCGCGAGGTTTACCGACGCGCCCGTCAGGATGTCGTCTGCCGCGTCGAACGAAAGCGCAACCCGACCCCCCAGTGTGGACACCGCCACGTAGGTCGGCTGTTTGTCGGCCGTGGCCTGCGTGAGACTCCCGGCAGCGTCGGTGCCCTGGTTCGTCCACGCGGAAACGGTCGCGCCGTTGAGCGTGATCCCGAGATCGGCGCGGAACCAGAGCGGCGCATTCAGCCTCCTCGGCGTCCACTGCGGCTCCTGGTGGCCGATTCCCCTGCCGATCCCGCGGATGCGCCGCCCGGTCGCATCTGCGGGCAGCGTCGATAACAGAGTGAGCAACAGGAAGAGTGCGCGCAGCATCGCGTCACCACATCACGACGATGTTCGTCGCGGTCGAAGCCGTCCACAACCGCTTGACGCAGGCCGCTGGGTTGCTGCCATCCGGCACAGCCAGCAACGTGACAAAGGTGCCGGCCGTCATTTCGCAAAGCGTGATCTTCACGGATCCCCCCGTACCCACCCACAACGTTCCCGTGTGCGAGAGGTCGGCCACGTCACTCTTCTGGGCGTCGCCATCAGCGGCATTGTTGGCCGAAGCGATGAGCGCAAGCAGCGCGTTCGTGGCAACCAGCGTCGTCTCGGTCGCAGCCCCTGCCGGGAGCGGCAGCGCCGCCGCCGACACGGGCTGCGTCGCCTGGTAGAACGTGCCGCTCACCGGAAGCGCCGTCCCGCTCGCAATTCCCTGCACGGAGATCACGTCCGCAGATGCCGCCCCGGCCGTGCCGAGGGCCGGCTGCTTCGCCGCAGTCGCTGCCCCGGTGGGGAGCGGCAGAGATGTTGCGGAAATAGGCTGCGCCGTCGTGCCCGTCGGATCCGTGCGCAGCGGAGCCGCCGCGGTCCCGGCCTCCACGGAGCCGCCGCTGGCCGAAGCGCGCAGCGAGGCGCCCAGCACGTATTGCGTGCCTGCCCCGGTGTCGGCGTCGAACAACCGGCTCCACTGACTGGACGTGCCGTCGCTCGCCCCGATGACGACAGGGTACTGCGTCGATAGCGCGGCCCCGGCGGGCTTCGCGCCGTGTGCATGCGTGTACCCGACTCCCGCGTCGTTGGCGTCG
>Ga0209518_1001302_pt1 | contig 27481 bp, 34 predicted proteins | sample RifGroB1_FD_183993 | JGI IMG/M metagenome (GOLD analysis project Ga0209518, IMG submission 183993) | Groundwater microbial communities from Rifle, Colorado, USA - Groundwater B1 (SPAdes) (version 2) | ecosystem: Environmental > Aquatic > Deep subsurface > Groundwater | place: Rifle, Colorado...
CGCCCGCGAACAACGGGTGCAGTTGACGGATGGCGGGCTTCCCGCGTCCGACAAAGAATCTGCTCCCGCCGCCATCTGCAACTAACCCAAACCGTTAGGCGTTTCTTGAAGGAGTGAGTATGTGTGAAAATTCAGAATTGTTAGACGCGGCGTTGTATGTAATTGAAAGTCATGAGTTATATGGCAATGTCACTTTGCAAGATGTAAACCGTTTACGCAAAGCGGCTCGGCGTGAATTAGATCAACGCCTAACACCGCGTGCAGTTGACGAAGGGGAGTCTGCGCCGTTACAAGCAGAATCTACCCCCGAACATTTACCCATCGAAGAAGCGGACACTACGCCCGCCCTTCGCAACTAACGCAAACCGTTGGCTAACGTCGCGAAAGTTTCATTCATTCCGCGTGTTTCACCATTTGGTGAAAGTGGCAATTCGGGTGAAACGCCGAGCGGGGGCGCAATTCGCTGGGAGAATACCCGTAAATGAGCGATGGAAAAACACACACCGCCGCGTCCCTGCTTCTTGCTACGGGCTTTTCGGTGGCCGCGTTTGCAACAAGTCAGCCGCAGTTATTTGAATGTGCAGTAGGGGCGTTGGTAGGGATATTAATTTCCCCCGATCTGGATGTCGATAACGGGAACGTGTCGGGAACGATTATCGGGAAGAAGATTGGCTGGTTCGGAGAAAGGTTGTGGCGATGGTTCTGGAAAGATTATGCGACAAGTTTCAAGCACGGAAGGTTCGGAAGCCACTTCCCTGTTTACGGGACTGCTGGACGCCTGTTTTACATATTCTTCAAGACGGTTCTGCCGTTGAGTCTAGTCGTCAAACTGCTGTTTTTTTCTCACCTAGATTTCATCTTCGAACTTACTTGGTGGGGTACAATGGTAGTATTCCGTCCGACGTTGTTTATAGGACTATGCGGTAGCGATGCCGTTCATTTTTTTCTCGATTTACTCACGAAGGAATCGCAATGAAATTTGTTGGAAAAAGCCACTTGACCACCAGAACAATTACGGGGTTTCGCTCCCTTGACCTTGCATTTCCGATGTTCAGCAAGACAGGCGAGGTGAAGATTGGAATTCCGAACAACCTGCCAGTCCTCGCGTATGGGGCAAAATCCATGGGCAAGACGACACTGTGTATGGCGATTGGCGGCATCATCGCCCAAGAGCAGGGAAAAGACATTGCCCTGCGCTCCATTGAGGGGTTTGACGCCGAATGGACTGCGGCGCAACTTGAGGCAATTGGTTTTGATGGAAAGGTTCGACTCGCGGAGGGGGACGAAAACGAAGAAAAGAACATCGACAGCCTGCTGAAATTTATGCGGGACGAGGACGTGGCGGTTGGAATTATTGACAGCATCGCGGCCATCCAGCCAGAGGCGGAAGTAAACGCAAAGTCCGTGGTCGAGGTGCAGATGGGGCGCAGGGCGCAGATTACAAACAAGATGATGCGCCACGTTACCAATCTTTCGTTCTGGCGCGAAAGCCCGATTGCCTTTTTCGCAATCACGCATGAGTACAAATCGTACAGCCAGTACGAACCAAGCACAAAGCCAGGCGGTGACGGAAAGCAGTATCTATCCCGCATCCACATCAAGGTTGGCAGGGAAAAGTGGGCGCAGGACTCAAAGTACATCCTTGATGACGGGTCGTTTATCATCAAGGGTACGATTGAGCAGTTCAACTACGGCATCAAGGGAAAAGAGTTCTGGGTGTTCTGTTTGGCAAATCACGGACTGCACTACGGAATGTCTGCTGTGTTCGATGCCATTCAGTTCAACGTAGCACAACGCAAGCGCGGCAGGATTGTTCTTGGGGAGTGGTCACATACGCTGAACGAAATGCTCGCAGAGGCACATGCGGGAAACGATGAATTTTTCCAGCCCGTCGTGGACGCGCTTCAAGATGTGTATAGCGTACAGCCAAAGAAGAAAGACGAAAACGAGGAAGAATGAAAACAAAGAAAACCAAACTCTGCAAATGTATTGCGGTGTGGGAAAAAGCATATTCGTCTGGAAACTTCTGTTCTAGGATTGTGCTTTACGGCGACGAATCTGGATACGTTGAAATTAACCATGAAGCGGAATTCTACTTCAACTCCCTCCGCGAACTCTACGCGGAAACATTTCGCCGATGGCCGATTGAAGAGGAAGAATGATATACAACTTGCTTATCCTTGCGCTTGCTATTCTTGCGTCTATTGCGACTGCCAAATGGCTAACGCGAAAGTAAAGTCGCCGTCAGCCACAACGCTTAAGAAGTATGGGAGTCTGAGATGACAAAAGAAATTCGGCTTACCCAAGGACAAGTTACGATTGTGGATGACTGGCGGTACGATGAGTTGAATCAATATAAATGGTTCGCGCTGTGGTCTCCCAAAACCAGATCGTTCTACGCGGGACGAAATTCTGCAACGGTGGGCGGTAAACGAACAACCGTTTCGATGCACATGGTCATTGCCGGAACTCCGAGGGGAATGCAAACCGATCATGTTGACCACGACACACTCAACAACACCGAGGCGAATCTGCGAGTATGTACCGCTTCGCAAAACAAGCAGAACTGCGTCAGGCGCTCCGACAACACAAGCGGATATAAAGGCGTTTTTCCCGCACACAGTCGTTGGGGATGGCAGGCAGTGATTGGGGTTGATAAAAAATCCGTTATCTCGGTACGTACTCCACGCGTGAAGAAGCCGCTCGTGCCTACGACAAGGCGGCTCGCGAACTTCATGGCGAATTTGCTAAGTTAAATTTTGAGTAGAAGATGAAAATTTTACCTCCTTCTCGCAAGACGCTAGAAAAATACGGATTGAGTGAGGCGGAGTGGCTTTATATCTGGGAATGGCAGGGAAAGGTTTGTCCCATCTGCAAGAAAGTCCCGCCAAGCGGAAACACCCACATCGATCATTACCATCAAAAAGGGTTCAAGAAAATGAAGCCAGAAGAACGCAGGAGGTGGGTAAGAGGTATAGTTTGCGCCTATTGCAATTTTAGAGTTTTGGTCAAGGGAATAAATTTAGAAAAAGCAAGAAACATCGTGAAGTATCTTGAAGATTTCGAGAAAAGAAAAGAGGCGTAATGGGAGAGCAGGTTTATACTGTTTCTGGACGACACGATGAAAAGTGGGAGAATGTGGATATTCAATTCTCGGACACAGACGATACCACCGCCTGCCTGTGTACATTTCCGCACAACTTCGAGCAGGGCGGGGTTGACTCCGAACACGTAAGAAGCCTTGCGCTTTTGGGCGCGGCGGTTGTTCTGGCGCACCAGGGCGAACTTGAAGATGATTACAACTTTATTCCAAATTGCATTCCGAAGTGGATTATTGACGAGATTGATTCAAAAATTAAGTAGGAGGCAGAGATGAATTGGAGATGGTGCAAGGTATGTTGGGTGAGAACAAATCACATTCTAAAAGATGGAATGTGGAAATGTGAGTGTTGCGAGAATGAAGAATCCCCTCAAGCCGAGGGGATTTTGTTTAAGTTGGTTTAATTGATATTCCTTTTACACGGTGTGACTTGGTAGTCCCGCGCCCAACCGATCCACAGGCATTACAGCGAAAACCCTCCCAAGCGCCTTGGGGCGTTATGTACTTTTCCGACCACGAAATGTCTACACTCTCGCATCTTGGGCAAACATCTTTGTCGTGTTCTGTGTACAATCCGAGATTGGGATGGTTCGGAATCCACGGCAACATCTTCAAATATAAATCTTCCAGCAATGGCGCAACGTCTCTTTTGCAGTATTCCAGCATCTTGGCAAGCCCCTGCTTGCTACCCTCGGCGCAAGCGTGCCAGTCGTCTATATTCATTTTTGTTTTCCCGCCAATTCCGAGCATGGTTTTCCCAAGTTCGTCAAGACTGTTGGACGTGAACAAGAACTTTCCTCGCGCCACTGCGAGCGTGTCTACTACGGCATAGTAAGACGGGGGCGAGTATCCATACTTGATGAATTTTGTGTTGAGTTTCTTGATGTCAAATTCCCGCCCGTTTTGAGTTACTACGATGTCGGCCTCGTTGAGCAGTTTCCATATTGTTCCAAGAATGCTCCCCTCTTCTCTTGAAACTGCTTCGCTCGGCTTTACAACCTCCCCCATGATGTCTGGCTCAAACAGCCATTTTGCCGCCCAGCATAGGATTGACCAGTCCTTTACCACGAGGCTTGGCCGGATGTATTCTGTTTTCAAATTCCAGATACCGCGCACCTCCATGTAAAGCGTTTCAATATCCAGTAAAAGTATCTTTGCGGTTCTTGGGTGTCTTGGTTCGAGTTTTTGGTATTTGAGGCATTTGGGGCATTGGTACTTTACTTTTGTCTGCGCCCCCACTGGATTAGAACGCTTCCATAGTTTGCCATGACCACAATAGCGGCATTTCATAAAACCTTCCTTTCGGCTAGTTTTCACTCATAAAATTATACATTAACAGCATTAGAGGAAGGTGAGAGATTATCCAACTTTCCAGAACTCTGCAATGGTATAAACCTCAACGTCGGTGTAATTGGATGCTCTTATTTGCATTGATGTTCCAAGAACCCACTCTGCCCCGCCTTGATTTTGCTCTGCGATATATTGAATTTCAAATATTTTTGGGGATGTGATTGTAAATTTGCCGTCCAAAGACGCGTGAGCGGAGGCAGACGCGTAGGAAGACTGCCCCAGCAATTCGGTGGTGTTGTCTGTAATGTTCCTCAATCTTAGCACAACACCATCTGTACCCCAAAATGGCGCAGATATATGAGTAGTGTATGTTCCAGAGGCCAACGAGATTGTTCCAGACGAAATACTACAATGTCCGCCGACATCAGACACCTCGGTATTGATGTCTCTCGCTGTCCATATATTCACTGTGCCAGTTCCGCCCTCTGTTCCATTCGTCTTTTCATCGCGAATGAGGATATAGTCATTTAACGAACTTCCAACAGAATCCGTTATGCTCACGGCGGCAACCGACCCACTCATAGTAACGTCTACATTTGCGCCAATGAAGTTCAAAACAGAGCCGGTTCCGAGTGGAGTTCCTTCGTTCCAGATGATTACGCCGTCGGTATTGACTATGGTAGACTCGCCGCCCGAACCTCCGCCTTCTTTGAAGAATTGGCGGGCATCATAAATATTGCTCCAATCAATCAGCGCGGTGGTGTTGGTTAGTCTGACTACGCCAAGCGGATACAGCGATGTTCCCGTAAGCGCGGGAATATACGGGGCAATTTGACTCGCCGCTGTGTACGTTGCGTCAAAATAACTTCCCGCGAGAATTCCAGGAACTCCAGTGTTCGCATCTGCATAAATCAATAACGCTCGCGCCATGTAACTTCCGGTTGGGCAATAAGCCAGAAGGTCTGCCGTTCCGGTTCCGCCAATTGCATTCCACGTTCCGTCTGCTTTGTGGTCTAAGTACGGGGAAATATACACCGTGTTGGTTGAGCCTGTTTCCAATGGTGCAACAAGCAGTGGCAGAAATTGCTGGCCGCCAATCCAAGTTGTGTCTCCGCCTGTAAAAGCGTGCTGATAGCCGTGTTTCGGCAAATACGAAGAGGAACTTCCCCAATCTGAATATCTTTGTACATCCCTGCCCAAAATGGCATATCCGCCATTGTTCCACGCTATCAATACCGGCAAGTCGTAGATTGGCGAAACCTTCCCATTGTATGCCCGCACAATTTCATTGGTGTTGCGGAGGCGCACGTAGACATACCCGTTTTGATTGGGAACTTCAACTGTTTTTGCGCTGGTGGGCAACCCAAGAATACCGCCGATTTCTTTCACTTCCTGCGGTTTGGCCTTGTCGTATTTCTTGAATTGCTTATATAGATTTGACATTAGTTCGTCTCGATAATCATGCGATGTTTGATGGGCGGGTTTATGTTTTCAAGATACATCATTTCGTGACCACTTCCTCCGCCAATGACCGTACCCGCCACGAGGATAAAGTTTCCGTGGTTGACCGCGCCCACTGGGTTTAGTTTTGACGGCCAGACCACCCACTCCTGCTCAATTGTGTTTGTGTTTGGCTGTACGGCAATTAATTTTTGTGAAAAGTCGTCGAACCTTGCGAACATATAGACATTTCCGCTAAGCGCATCCAGGGTTGGCAAAATACACCGAATATAGGTTAGCCCGATGGGGTCTATTATGCTTGTCTCTTCTCCGGTGGCCGGGTCAATCCATATCTTTATAACAGAATTATCGGGGTCTCGACCCACTGCCGGAAATGTGTGTTTTGATATAAGAGCGGGCGCGGGATCGAGCGGCAACACTGGGTAGGTAGGCGGATAAGCGGTATAACTTATTGTACCGCCGCTGAAAGAAATGGCGCGCCACGTAACGGTTGGATATTGCATGTGATAGCATACAAGAAAGCAGTTGTTAGAATTGTAATTATTTCCAGCGTTTGAAACATCGTCCCAGACGGAGGGGCTGGAATACGCCTCGTGGTCTTCAACCACAACGTCTACGCCATTTATAACCATGTGATAGTATATCCAGTCGTACAATGGGGGATACCGCCTGGCGACTACCTCTGTGTAGCCGAGACACCACATGGGTATTCCCGCAGAAGACACAATAGGTATTCCTTCTCCGTAATAAAAATAAGATGTGCCAGCGTCGCCAATTGGCACAACGTCTCCATCGTTTTTGGTAAAGTTCGCGAAATGTGCAACTGCCCCAGTCTCTATGTCAATACTGTAAATGTTTAATGTAAAGCCGACGGCAACGGGCTTGAGTCTGTGAGTAAAAGAAAAATATTGTCGGTGGCCTATTTTTCCGCTCGAAATATAGTATTCGCCGACGACGGATTTGTGCGATGTCAATATGATCGTATCCGAGACGATGCCAACTCCTACAGAAATTACAACCTTGTGAACGTTAAATGTCGCGCCGTCAGAACCGTCGTCGCTATAATAGGCACGATAAAGAGTATTGCTTTCCTTTTTTAATCCGAATGGATCAAAGTAGCCCATTGCCACATCGGCGGGAGCCGCGGTTACGCTCCCCGTAACGATGGAAACCGTTCCAGTTCCGTATCCTAAAATCACATCGTATTCAAATAGGTTCTCGCCATTCCATATTGCGAACTCTCTTTCTCCTTCATCGTCGCTCATATAGATCGCGTCTACTTTCCCGCTCAACAATATTTCTGCTACACCAACCGTTCCGGTCAAATAAGACAGAGACACCTTGGGAACGTCTCGCGCGTCACCCAGAGCAGGAATGCAGTATATTTTTCCGAAACTCAGTTCAGCCATAATTATCCTGTCGTGAGCGTCGCGACGAACTCGCTTACTTCTCCAGAAACCGCCGAGATGTCCAGCCATAGCCACTGTCCGGGTTCCAACATGACAGACATCGTTGCTGTTATTCCTGTTGATGTGGCGGTCATGTCGCTGGGCGTTACGTTCGTTCCGCTTGCGCCAATCGTTCCACGAACCTCGATGTTGAATGTTACCGACGCCCCGCCCACTGTATAGGCGTCCACGCGTACGGCTGTGCGGGTCGCGGGAATACGAGGCCCCGGTATTCCAACCACCTCCGGCGTTCCAATTGTCCACGTATATGTTACTATGGCGGCGGTGGGGGGCGCAGGCGGAATCGGCGGGATGGGGGGCGGGACTATCGGCGGCGTATATCCCTCGCCAGGAATATCTGGAATAGACATTGCCTCGCCGGGTGTTCCGTTGACAATAGGAATAAATGTCGCGTGCGCCAACAGCATCTTGTTCTGTGCGTCGTATTCGTATGTCAGCGCGTTGGGGTTGAAGTCTCCGTTGATGCCAAGGCCGCGCTCCGTGTCTCCCGGAAGAATGACGATGTTGACCGGTTCTTGTGGGGCAATGTCGAGATTTCGATACGAACCCGCCAAATCCTCGTCAATGGTTTTGTAGGGATAATTTCTGAATGCGTACAGGTTTCCGACAATCTGATTTAGATGCGCCTGACTGTTTAGCGCAAGACCCTGTATCTGGTCAATTTCACCGCGATACCCAGGGGTTTTTCCGGGGGCGCAGGCCATGTACGCAGAAAATGTTCCGGTTGTTCCGCCGGGAATATGCTTTATGCCGCCCCGTTCCAGATACGATATTTCTGAAACCAGCAATTCGTCTATGTCCGGGGAGTTGCGCCAATCCGTTGACGTAATCTGCATAATGGATTGAGCGCTTCCCGTTGCAACGGTGGTAATATCTGGCTCAATGTAAATCCTTCCTTGCCTGTCTGCAACCGTCTTCCCGACAATCGCAGAGCGCATGAAGTTGTCAATCGCGTTGTAGATGGACGATCTGTCCGAATCGAAGAATTGCACGTATGGATTTGCGCCAGAATACTGAACATCGGTAGTTGTTAGAACGGTTGAATGCCAGCGCAGGTAATGGTAAATAGCGCGCTTCATGTCCATGTCGAGAAGTTCTGTCCAAGTTGCGGGCGCGGATTTGCTTTCAACCGAGACAGCAAAACCAAGCATTTGCTGAATGTACCTTGTGATGCTTCCGAGGTCAAACTTTACCGTGCTTTTCTCGTAATCGTACTGCACGCTCCCATCCAGAACATACCCGACAAAAAAGATTTCCGAGTTGTTTTCCTGATTTCCACCGAGGCTGATTTCTGTGCCTCCGTAATAGTCCTTTGAGAATATGACAACGACAGAACCATCTTCGATGACAGATGCGGTTTCGTAAATCGTGATGGAAGCGGTGTATCCACCCTCGTCACGAGAACCGCTCAAACTGTCCAGCGACCATTTTTGGAAAGGCAGGTTTGTCCCGCTTGCGATTGGGTTATAGATGGACACATAGCGATATGCGGTGTCAACCGAACCGCCTGCGCTTGTAACTATCAGGCGACTTACATAGTGGCCTGGCGTGTCGTAGGAAACCCAACCAGGATTTGCAGACGTTGAGCCTGTTGGAGTTCCGCCTTCAAACGCCCAATCATAAGACAGGGGTGTTCCGCTTATCATCGTAGACGTGCCGCTGGACGTGTACCACAAACTCGCAGACCCGCCCTCTAGTTGCGCCGCTCGATGTGCGCCCATGTTGACGAATGTCCCCAATATGGAATTCTGATTATCGTATTCTATGTCATAGTCTTTATAAAAAATGACCTTTTCTGGATCGACCGGGTCTTGAATAATGCGCGGATAAACCGGCAATACTTCAAAGTATCTATAGACCGTAAGGCACTGGTTGTCCTGCCAGTCAATATCTGAATTTTCGGCAACCACAATGATTGTTCCAGACACAATAGATTTGACGCGCGCCTTTCCAATGTCTTTCAGTCCCACCGCCGAACCAACCCACAACGACATTCCGGCCTCAACGGCAGAATACGCACCAGAGAAAACCCCGTAGGTTTGTATATTCGTTTCCCCTTTGGCTATGGACGCGTCATAAACGCGGCATTGCAGAACAATTCTTGGCTGGAAAACAGACAGAGACAATTCCGTGCTTTGCGGACGTTTTCTGGCGAGTTCAAGGTTGGCGTCAGACAATTTCATAGTCTAATACTCGTGATTAATAATTTTGCGCCGACGTAGTAATTCTCGAAGAAGCCGGAGTGTTCAGGTTCGTCAATAACGCAACCGCTGTATGGGTAGAACGTTCCCGACGGATTTCCCCATTGCGGCAGGTCAACGACTGCGGTTCCCGTTACGCCGTGTGAATTATACGCATCCACTAGTTGAAAAAAGTCGGCAGGCGACATGAGTTCCCACGAAAGTTGATATTGTCCCATCGCCGGCAGAACGGCGTGGCCGCCGCCATCCATTCCGTATTGTGTGCGCTTGATCCAGTTGTGGTCAGATGGTTGCAGGGACAGCAGAACCCCATTGATTTTGAAGGCGTTGTTTACCATTTATTTGCTCCGAGAAACACGAGCGACAATTTCCGCTGTGCGAGACAGGGAATTCTCAACTACCCTTGCTTCCAAGTCGGGGGATAGCGTCATCTCGATCAGCACACGTCCGCCGCCAGACCCGCCAAGTCCAGATGTGTTTCCAAACACTTTGTTCACATCCCTGCCGGTTCTGTCAAGCGGGGTGAATGTCGCCATCTCTCGCCCGCGTTCGCCAAAGATTGCAATGGTTGGCCTGTTTGCGATAACCGAACCGCCCTCGGCGTAGCCGCCAATCGGAACAGGCGCAGGGGCGACGTAACCGCCAAGTCCGCCTAGCATGGCTTGCGACGCGGCGTACATTGCCGCAATGTTGGCATAAACTCCGGCCATGTGGGCGTACATCTCATCTATTGCCACGATGTTGGCGGCGGCGTATCCTGCGATGAGTTTGTTTATCTCGCCTTCGTAGTACGAATGAATGCCAAACTCCGCCTCGTAAGCGGCCACAAGTTTGTCGTTTTTCTCTTGAGCGTGGCGCGCTATTTCTTCGGCTTCGCGCTGGTTCCATAGTATCAAGTCGTCAAGTTTGCGTTGCGCTTTCTCGTTTGCGGCATCAATCTCGCGTTGCTTTTCAATCTCAAGTTCCTGCATCTTGCGGGCGGCTTCGCGTTGCGCTTCTGCTATCTTGCGCTGTTCTTCAAGTTGCGCGGCCTTTATGTCTGCGGCTAGTTTCTCGGCGCGCAGTTTGTCTTCAAGCCGCTTTCTTTCGAGCGCCTGCCTCTTGTCTACCTCGTACTGCTTTATCAGACGCAGGACTTGGCGGGCGTCGCGGGCGTGAAGCGCATCATCCAAGTCCATTAAGAACTGCTCGCGGAGTTCCTTCATCTTCTGCTGGAACTCTAACTCAGCCCGCATCTCGTCTTCGCGAGCCTGAGCCTTTAGGTCGGCAATCTTATTCTGTGTGTCAATCGCTATATCTTCAAGCGTCTGTTGCAGTTCGCGCTCAACGTCCTCCATCTTCTGTGCGAACTCGGTGTCGATGTCTTCAATATCTATAATTAAGTCTGCGTGAATGTCAATCGCCTTTTGCGTTGTAAGGCGCTCAAGATCGTCGTAGGCGTTTTGTGCTTCTGCGGCGACTTCCGCAAGTTTCTTCGCAAGTTCGTCGAAGGCCTCCGTTTCTTCCTGAGTAGCGCCAGCAAGTCCAGCAGGGGCTTGTGGGGCGGTTGGGGTTTCTTCGATTTGCGGAAGAGTAAATCCCCTGCCCTCCAGTCCTTTTCTCAACCATTCTGGCATATCGTTCGCAAACGCCGAATCAATCAAAACCATAACCTTGGCTTTGTATTCTTTGCCAACGTTCTTTAGGGCGTCGGCCAAGGACTCAGCCTTGCTCTTTCCCTGAATAAGACCACCGATAAACTCCCCGAAAACTTCTCCAATCGTTTGGAGTCCAGCGTACACCTCTGCAAACAGACCCTTGAACGCGCTTATCATATTAATAAGAAATTCATAGAGCCAATTTAGATTTGGGATAATTTGGGTAAAGAATCCGCCTGCCGCTTTTTGCACATCTTCCCACGACGCCGAGTTTTCCTTTAGTTTTGCGGCATTCGTTTCCAGATATTCGTCGAGTGTTTGCCCAGACGCGGCGGCGGCATCCAAAACAATTTGAAGTTTTACGAGAGCCTTTTCCTTTTGCCCCAATTTGTCTGCCGACTCTCCGGCTTTCAAAAGGTGCATGTCAACCGCTTTTGCCGCAATTGCCATGTCGCTCATCACAACCGTTAATCCAGAAACGCCCTTGGTTGTTCCGCTCAACATGGCGGTTATTAGTTTGTCTACTGTTGCAATGTATTCTTCGTCCTCCGTAGACACAATGTTTAGAATGGCCGCCGCTCTCGTAAACGAAAGAATTTGCTCTTCGGTAAAACCAAATTGTTGAAGACTTATCGAAAGTTTGGACGCTCCCTTGAGTAAATCGCCCTCCGAGAATATCTTCAATTCTTCTTTTATCTTTTTGATGCCCTCTGTCATTCCCTTGAACGAAATCTCGACGCCTTGCTTTGAAAGCGCAATTTCCGCGTTGCGAATTCGCCACAGGGATTCTTCAATATCCATAAACGCTTTCACTGACTGCTTTGCAAAATTGACAATCGCAGACAGAACCACATTCACAAGCATGGCCGTCAACACGCCCAGCGCGGTTCGGATTACGTCAATGGAATATTTAGACTTTTTGGAGGTTTCTTCCCACCTATTTCCAAGTTGTCGGACTTCGCGCCCCGCCTGTGCTACATCCGCGCTTTTTATTCCCGTCAAAGAACCGGAGAATGCTTTTACTGACGCCTCTGCTTTTTTGAAGTCCCCGCCTAACTGAGATGCCACACTGCTGATAATTCCCTTCAACGCGGCCATGCGCGCGGTTGTGTTTGTGACCTCCGTGTTAAATAGTTTTAGGGACGCGAGTGCCGACTTCGCGTCGAGGAGTATTTGAGTGGCAATAACGTCAATGGGCGTGGATGGAACTAAGGCCATTTTATTTTCCTAGAGAACGGTAAAACGAGACGAGAGACAGTATTTGGTTTTCTCGAAGCCCTTCGATAAAGCAGGTCAGGATGTCAATGGAAATCTGTTGCTTGATGACCTCTTCGCTCTCGCCAGAGGTTAGATTTACGCAGTGTAAAAATTCATCTGGTGTAATCTTGTCCACAATGGACGAAACTAAATCGATGGCTTCCGCGTTGGCGGTTATCTCGTCATTCACATATTTATCTAGGATTGAAGCGAGACGAAGCGCATCTCGCAGGTTAAGTAACTTAGTTTTCATCCAAATCTAAGTTTACTATAAGTCCGCTGGGCATCATATCCCGTCTTATTTTGGTTTTGACAACCTTCTTTGGCTTGGCGACAACTTGCATCCACTCTGGGCGCGTAAGGGGAACAAACTTGCTTTTCTTGGTGGATGGAACATACTCCAAAGACTTCTCGCTCAATCCCCACTGCCACTCATCCCGCATCTGCTCGTCAACCACAATTTCCTGATACAGCCCAATCGCAGTGTCAATATCAAGAGCGGCTATTGACTCTTCGCTCCAACCGTAACTCTTTGCAAACACATTCAGCCAAAAAAGCCATGTTCTTCCGGGGTATTCCCACGGCAGATCGTCGCCATCTTTAGTCTTTGTCGTCAGTATGGGGAATTGCAGAGTTGGCTGGTTGGCTTGCGATGTTCTGGTGTATAAATCTGACACATCCATCCAGAACACATCCTCCCACTTTGGCCGTTCTGTAATTGCAAGTTCGATGCTTTTGAAGAGTAGGTCGCAGGCGGAATCGGTGTCCTTGCAGTCCGCGATCTGCTTCCCGTAATCATCGAGAGCCGCCCAACTTTTTAGAGTCAGGCGGCTCGGTGTGATTTTGCTAAGTTCTGTTATCTTCATCGTTGGGTGTGTTCTGGTTACGGCAAGGCACTCGCATCGCCGCGCAGAATCACGCCAAATTTCGTGGTACTGGACTTGGTTTCGTCCGCGTAAGCGCGTATTTTCACGCCCTCAACAGCCCAGCCTTCGCCAGCCTTCATGTTGATCGTCCAGGCGTCAATAAACTGGGCGCGATGCAGATGGAAGGCCACGAAATCTCCAGCCACATCATCGTACACCTTCGGGGCATAGAAGTGATAGAACTGGTTGTTGTTGATTGAGCCGATGCCGACTTTCTCTTTGCCCGTCCCGACAGTGGGAGCAGAGCCGAGATTGAGCATGTGGCGTAGGGCGGTCAGCGGAAGCAGGGATGTAAATTTGAACGCGAACTCGATGTAGTCCCTGCGCTGAACCGAGGCTTTGTCGCCAACGGTATCGCATCGAATGGCGTTGATGGTCAGACCTTCGGTCAATGACACATCTTGGATACAGCCGATGCGGTAGACTGGATAGGTGGACGTGCCACTCAGGTTCCAGTAAAACCCGTCGCTGTCTGGGTTATTCAGAGGGGTTGCGGTCGCGTCCTGAAAATACAGGTACGGCGCACCCTCGATGTAGAGTTCCTCTTGGGCGAGGATATTGCCCACCGGAACGCCGGTGGAAATTGGCTCGGTCATGGCTATTTCTCCAAAGATTCAAAAACGCGATTGCCCGTAGTTTCCCCACTGCCACAGCACTGACGGCCACCTTGACGTTTTTGCAATAAGTCATTCACATCTCGTTTGTCTACATCTACAATAGAACCTGCTCCAGAAAACACATACGTCTTTCCAGAAACACTGCCCTGAACCTGAACTTTGGCGTCAATGAGCAACGTCAACTTGACAAATTCAACCCGTTCCCTGGGCGGGGCAATGACTTCTTCTACTTTTTCGTCTACGCTAGATGGATGGTACTTTGGCATCGGATTTGCGCTCTCCAGGTTCTTTCATCCTGCGCGATGGCGGGGATGTTTTCTAATATCCTAATCTTCACAAATTTTACGCCACTTTGCGAGAAACTCATACCCCGAAATGCAGAGACAACGTTCCCGGCGATCTGGTTGGCCTCCTTGCTGGATGCCTTCTCGCTGAATACATAGAACGAGAAGTCGGCTTGCGACGGGCAATGCGTGTTTGTTCCGGCAATATCTATCTGCCCTTCAAGTGCAATGCGGACGCATGGATACGAAAAATCCGTTCCCTTATAACTTAATTCTTTTATCCCATTCGCCCCATCTGGCAAAGAGGTGGTTACTGATGTAACGGCCTGTATTTTAGCAAGAATGGCCGCCTGAATTAGTTCATTTGAGATCATGGCTTAATCTTAACCCAAATATGTGTTTTTATGGTAGAATGAGTTATCGGCTGGCAAGAGCCAAACCAAAATCAGTAAGACCCGCTCCGTTTGTGTGCTTGCCCACACAGGCGGGGCGGTTTTCGTTGGAGAATAAAATGACAAAGGAAATTAAACTTACTCAAGGGCAGGTCGCGCTGGTGGACGATTGGCGGTTTGAAGAATTGAACAAACATAAATGGCACGCCTGGTGGAGTCCATACACAAAATCGTTCTATGCGAGACGAAATATTGCAATAGAACCAAATAAACAAGCAACTATTTTTATGCACACGGTTGTTGCCGGAACGCCAAAAGGCATGAAAACGGATCACGTCAATCACAACACGCTTTTCAACTGCGAAGAAAACTTACGAATTTGTACCCGTTCTCAAAACAAGATGAATTCTGGAAAATATTCCAACAACACCAGCGGTTTCAAGGGCGTGACGGCAAACGGAAAGAAGTGGGTGGCACAAATCATGGAAAACAACAAACAGAATTATCTTGGAATATACTCAACCCCCGAAGAGGCCGCTCGCGCTTACGATGAGGCGGCCATCAAATTACACGGCAGGTTTGCAAATCTAAATTTTTCTGCTCATCCCGACAACAATTAGCCGAATATTCTTGGTGGCGTTTTCTCGAATTGTTTGCAGGTTTTCCTGCCGAGTTTGTCTTTTTGCGGGTTCAAGAAACGGCCTTGCTTTTACGCCAGGGTGCATTACCAAATCTGTAAAGATTGTTTTTCCTTCGTAGGCATTTGTTCCTTCAAAAACAAGACGTTTTGCGTTTACGGGAACAATCGGATATTTCGCTGGCGTTCCGCGAGTTCTGTGAATACCAGAACCCCACTCATAAGCAGAATGAAGTTGGTTGAGCGTTAGGCTGATTTGAATTTGGTTTTGCGTTATCTTCGGGGCGGGAATACCAATCTTGGTCGCGCTCATGTCCGGCACGTTTTTCGACACCCCTATTTCCGCGGCAACCTTCCTGATTTTCTGCGCTATTTTGTACAGAACGGCAAGCGGAACAATGTCGGTGGCTTGAAGCGATTTCACTGGAAACTCTCAATTCGGGTGTTATCCACCCGCTCTAAATTCAAAATTAAGTATCTGCGCGGGTCTGCTGGGTGGAAGTTAGATTCTTGAATATTCACAATTCGGAACATTTTGAGATAGTATCTGCTGTTCGGGGGCGATGTCGGCTGAAAGAAATGCTTTCGTTCCACAAGGTTCATTCCTGGCCTGGGTTGCAGAACGGCAGAGAAATACTTGGATGCCTCAAATCCTTGAATGGTCAGGTCGAGGGAATTGCGGGAGTTTTGCAGGCGCATCTGGACGCCCTCGTATGCCACCGTGCCAGACGGCACAGCCCCGCCCACCTCGTCATCATCTGCGAAGGTGTATTCCCAAATTTTCCCTGAAAGAACGTAGCCCGCGGTCATCGGTGTAGAGACAACCCCGGTCTCGATCTGTATTTATTTACCAGCCTTGCGATGCGCTGTGCGGCGGGAGACGATCCGAACGCGTTGCGCCCAAGTTTTACCCTCTGTTCAGAATACGATTGATTTGAGAAGCCTTGAATTCCAATGTCGGATGATCCTTCGTTTGCCAGCGAAACATCCCATTCATTCAAATTTATCTGCGCGGCAAGAGCGAGCGCGGCAAGAATAGATGGTTGCGTAACCGTCCCTGACGCAAATCCGCTTTGGTAAACCACTTGAATGTTATACGGGGGATAACCAACAACGCTTCCGCATCCGCCACAAGTCAGCATGTACGAAACGTCGATATAGCCATATTGCGCGTTGCGAATTGAGGCGCAACCAGTGGCGGTGTCAACGGAGCAGGAATTCAGCCAATTGATGTCTGCAACGGTGACGCGGTTTACGCTCAGCAGGTGGCCGTAGTCCAGTTCAAACGGGTTGCCGCCGAGCCACATATATGTCCCCGTGATGATGGTTGGAACGAGGAATGTGTTTAGATGCTCGGTCAACTGCTCCTCGGCAAGCAGATAGGCGGCCTGGCGCTGTGCGGTAGATGACGTTCCAGACTGTCCGCCATACAAAAGGAAGATTTGGTCATTAAGTACCAAAGGAACGTAATAAGGATACTCGGTCACGGTTTCTCCAAGTCTAATTGAACTCTAATCTATTATCGCACAAAACGTAGTAGAATGTAAAGTATCAGACCGTCCCCAGGTGGGTATGGATATACATTATCGCCATTATCGCGGTTTATGTATTTGACGGCACGAAATTGCTATTGCGGAGAATTGTCAACGAAACTCGGTAAAATGTAAAGCATAGGAAAACACGGCAATAGGCAAATACCCCTACCGTTAGTAAAATCCCCAACTATCGTGCGTAAACATATTTCCCTTGCGTTGGCGCAGTAGCGTCCTGTTTTGCGCCATTGGGGTTGGGATTTTGTTCTTTATCCACGTTGCCCCGACATGGTGAATGGCAGTTGCTTCGGTGTCAACGAAAACCCGATACCCCAACTTGCGGATTTCCATGCACAAGTCAACATCCTCGTAGTACCCCATTCCGTATCCTTCAAAGAATCCGCCCGCCTGATTGAACACATTGCGACGGACTATGAAACAGGCTCCCGTTACGGACGCAACATCACGAGAAACATTACATTTTGGGTTTTCTGGACTCCATCCGAGCAGGGGATGGACAATCTCTCCGCGAATGTCAATCCCGTGACCAATATGCTGAACTTTTCCTGCGGGACGCCCCTTATCGGTGCTGTCTGGCGGAAAGATTAGTTTCAGGCCGCAGATACCGATTGCGGGGTCGTCCATCCTGCGAACAAGCCTATCCAGTGTTCCGTCGTGTAAAATTACATCGTCGGTTACAAACAGAACAAGCGGGGATAAGCCTACTCGAATTGCCCGATTTGCGCCAAATGAAAAGCCTTTGTTCTCTCTATTTTGAAGAACGGCTACCGGATACCTTTTTAGAATTTCGTCGTAGGCAACTTTTGTTTCTGCGGGGATGCCATTCCTGAAAACATAGACCTTGCTTTGAATAGACGCCGCCTCGACGCAAATAGAGCGTAGACAGTCCTCAAATATCTTCGGGTCTACCGTTCCGCCCGTCAGGAGCGCGATGTCCACGAGCGCGTTTTGGGTTGTTTTTTGGTGCTTTCTGCTCATCTTTCGTGTTCCTTTTGTTTAGTTTGACAACACATTCTGCACACAGCAAATCGCCCATAAAGTCGAACGCTCCGACTTCCCCGCAGATGTCGCAGGTTTCGTCTTCGTCAAACGGGACTATTCTGTCCATTCTCAATTATCCTTGTGATTGCGGCTTCAAGTTGTTTTGCGGGAATGTCCCACGCCCTGCCTTCGGCATATTCTCTTGCTTTACTGGTTACACTGTGTAAATTCTTGTTTTCGTTGACGTATTTGAGCGAATTGACCGCGGCAGAAACGCTCATAAAATACCTGTTCTGATTTCCAAACGGATCAATCATTGCGTAGTCTGGTTCAACGAGAAACCCTCGCCCATCTGCAAGGAGTTCTGGAATTGCGCCAACCGCATTGGCGACCACCGGAATCCCTGCCGACATCGCCTCCATAATAGGCAGGCCAAGTCCCTCTCCTTTGCTCGCGCTAAGATACGCGTCTGAGCAGGCATAAAGAGCGTAAAGGTCTGCAAACTGAATTCCCGCATTGAAAATCCGCAAGTCGGAAGAAATCCCAAGCCGCATCGCCAAGTCGTACAACTTCCATCCAACTTGGCTATTCTCGCGGGTGACAAGAATGTGCTTTACTTTTACGCCGTGCTTTTTCTTGAGTTCTGCGATAATTTCCATGCCCCTTGACAGGTTCTTGCGTTCCTGGTTATCCGCAACCGTCAAAACAACAAAGTCGTCGTTGTTGTATCCAAGCCGAGAGCGAACTTCTTTATACTCCTCTTCGGTTCTCCGTCTCCAGGATTCCGTGTCAATCCCGATTTGGATGTGTTCTGCGTCAACGCCAGCCTTCTTTGCCTCGTCTGCGCCCAACTGCGAAATGAAGAAAACCTTATCCGTCTGTTGAAGCAATCCCGCCCACGTCATGCACAGCGGTTCACTTTCCAGCGCGGTGATGCAGATATATTTCATTCCTAGTTTCTTGGCGGGCGGGAAGAATGTTTCCTGCCATTGGTGAATGTCCATCGCCACAACGACAACATCTGGACTCCACATGAATTTTAGGTTGTTTAGCGTTCCTGCGGTGTCTTGCGGTGACGCGCACGGAATAAGAGAAAACGACCCAGCGTGTTCCTGCCCCTCGTAACCAAGCCCCAGTGCCTTTACTTCGTGGCCTAGTTTATGTAATTCTTCGCACAGCGTCATTCCAATCCCCGCGTATCCACTACGCGCCGTTCCGCCATCGCCAAGCGAGAAATCAGAGACATAAACAATCTTGTATTTTCTATCCATTGAAGACTCTCGTTTCCCATTCATCTAAAATTCGGTCAAGAGAAAATCTCTCTTCGGCTTTCTGGCTTAGTCGTAATTGAATTTCCGCAAGCGACTTGTTTTGCAGATACTCAACCGTCTTTTCAATAAACGTGTTCAGGCGCTCTCTGGAGTCGCCTTTTATCAGTACGCCCATGTTTGTTGTCGCCAGCGCGCCTGTGTCGGATGTGATTGGAAGAACTCCTGCTACTTGCGATTCCGCAACCGAAATGCAAAAAAGTTCATCGTAGGTACACGGATACAGGTGTATCTGTGCCTTAAGTTGCTCTTGAATAAGCCGCTCTCTTGGAATTGCGCCTAAGAACTGGACATTTCCTGCCCGAATAAATCTGCTTACGTGTTGCTCGTTCAGTGGCGATGCGCTTCCCCACAGGCGGTAATCGGACGTAATAACGAGCGAGATGTCTGGAATTTGCGCCTGCAATTTCGGCCACATTTCCGCAACCAACGCCAAGCCCCTGTCTGGAACGGATGTAAAAATTAGGCGGTTTGCGGCCTTTTCTAGTTTTGTGTCGTATTCCCAAGAACGAACTGGCAAATCAATTACCGTTGACTCTCTGATGCTGTAGTGGGTTGCCAGATATGCAGAATGGAACGGGGATATTGAAACAACTTGGTCAACGACGGTTGCAAAATGCCCGAAATCTCCCACCGTGTATTGATCGCATGAGAAAAAAACAATCTTCCCGCTGGCCTTGTACGCCTTTGAGGTTGGCTCACGGTTGACGATAAGGACATCGCGCTTGGCGTTCTTATCAAACGCATCGGTTGGGAGTTGCTCGAATATCCTGTCTGCGTTCTTCGGGCTGTTGTACAGGGTTACTTCGTGACCGCGCTTATGCCAGCCTTCGCAGAGAGTAAGCAGGGCGTACTCGCTTCCGCCAACGCCTACGCGTCCGCTCTTGCCGTACAAATCGCTTGGAGTTACCCCGTCGGGAGAGCCAGACCCACACAGCACGTCAATTTTCATTCTATTTTCCTCGCAAACCTGCTTGCGTCTTTATCTTCTCCATCTGGGGCAATTGCCATTGTGGCGTGAGGTTGGTGATAGCACATAATTTTAGTTGAGATAATATCTACAAATCTGTTGATGGTTCTGTAATGACACATCCACATGTCAATAATCCCATGTCCGACAAATTCCGGCATGTCTTTCCAGATAGGACAACTCCTGTACGCCGCCCCAACAAACCACCAGGGAAAAATAGCCTTTTGCAGTGTTCCCAAATTCGACCTTGCCGAGAAGCCTTCGTAACTCCAAAAATCACTCATGCCCTGAATGTTCTGTGCGTCTGCGTGCCAATCTACCTGATCCAGAGTTGGATAATGCTGTTCGTCCACGAAGGCAGGGCGCAGTTCTCCCCAACGGTATTTGCCGTTTGATGCTGTGTCCGGAATCGGCTCGCCCTCCCGGTACTCATCAATAATATAGCCATAAGCCCCATCTATTCTTGAACCAATAACTGCGTTGTGTAGAAAGCCGATTCCGCCAAAGTCCAGCATGATCTCTGGATGTGAAATTGCAATTACGTCTCCACGAGAAAACGGAAGCATTTTCTTGAACGCCCCGCTTGGACAAGACCGCCAAGACGTTCTTGGAGTTTGAAAAAACTGAATATTCAGATACGGAGAGAACATTTCAACTGTTGCGCGTAGGTCTTGCGTAGAACCGTCATCGTTTAGAAGCACCTCGAACTCTCTAAACGATTGCCTGCACAGAGTTTCGAGGGTTCTGGTAAGTTGCGCTCGCCTATTGTATGTGCTTACCATAAATGACAATTTTATTTCGCCTTCATATCTTGGCAGAAGGTCGCTCAGGCGCGTGTCGGGAACTTCCGAGAAATATTTATCTTTGCTATCTGGGATTGAGAACCTTGCAAATTCTTCTGCGGATATTGTCATTTGCGCGCCTCCAAAAGAAACCAGTATTCAACTTCCGTGTCTGGTGATTTTTCGTCCCGATACCGTTTGTTCTTCTCGAAAATCACATCGAAGCCAGCAACATTAAACAGATTTTTCCATTGCTCCTGATTTAGAATGTAGTAATGGTTTCTGCCCGTGTATCCCACAAACTCAATAGACGGGACAGCAACGGCGAGGTACTTTTTTGTAATCCTGTGCCATTCCATCAAGGTCAGCAAGGGCATAGGACTATGTTCGAGGGAATGGCGGGAATAGAGCAGATCATAACTTTCATCCTCAAACGGAAGGAACGAGAAGTCTCCATCAAGTACATTCTTTCCTGCCTCTAGCGCGACCCTGTAATCCTCCCCAATGCAAATACCAACGTACTCACATCCGTAATTTTCAAAGTACGGTTGGCAAAACGCCTCCCCGCAACCCAAATCGAGAACAGAATAAACGCCGGATGTCCGCCCCATAAACTCAAGGATAGACTGCGCCGCCCACAGGATATGCTTTTCGTCCTGCGGTTGCGGGTACACGTCTTGGATAAGTTTGTCGAGGTATCCGTCAATGCGCGAAAAATCTTTCATTTGTATCTCTTCACAAACTCTGCAAACTTTTCAACAACGTAATTTTGCATCGGACGAGTTATTCCAGGGAACACACCGATCCAGAAAGTATGCTCGGCCACAAAGTCGCTTTTATGCAGAGTTCCGCTAACCCTGTATTTCACATCCTTGTAGGCAGGATGCCTGATAAGGTTTCCTGCGAAAAGCATCCTTGAGTCTATCTTATTCTGATCCAAGAACGACACAAGTTCCGTGCGGGTAAACGGAGAGTTTTCTTTTACGGAAAGCACAAATCCAAACGGCGATGGACTGCTGTATGCGGTTGGCTCTGGAAGAATAAGATGCTGTTTGAACTCGCTCAAGTTCTCGTGATAGAACTTCCAATTATCGCGTCGAATTTCCGTAAACTTCGGAAGTTTCTTTAGTTGCGAAACTCCGAGAGCGGCCTGCAAATCTGTCGCCTTGAGATTGTACCCAATTTCTGAATAGATGAACTTGTGGTCAAATCCAAGAGGCAGGTCGCCAAGTTTCCATCCATATCGTTTTCCGCAGGTGTTGTTTACCCCGACCTTGCAAAAGCAAGCGCGCCCCCAGTCTCGGAACGAACGCAGGATACTGTCCAGCAGGGAGTCGTTGGTTGAAACACATCCTCCCTCGCCCATCGAAATGTGGTGAGCAGGAAAGAAACTGAACGTTGAAAGGTCTGCCCAATACGGAAGGGGTTGGCCGTGATGTTCGCTTCCTAAACTATCGCAACAATCGCCGATTACGAACAAATCGTTCTGGTCTGCGATCTCCCTGATTTCCTTTGCCCGATACGGATTTCCGAGAGTGTGGGCAATCATAATGGCTTTTGTCTTATCCGAGATTGCTTCGCTGACGGCGTTCGGCAGGGCGTTGTAGCCAGGCAGGTTGATGTCGACGAAAACGGGGATAAGTCCGTTTTGGACAATTGGATTTACGGTGGTCGGAAACCCCGCCGCAACCGTAATCACCTCATCGCCCCTCTTGAGCGCACGTTCCTTGAGTCGCTTGGACATCAAGCAGGATAGGGCAAGCAGGTTTGCGGATGAGCCAGAATTACACAGTGTAACGTAGCGCTGTCCGGTGGCGGTCGCCATAAACTTCTCGAACTCGTAAGCAACCCTCCCTCCTGCGTACCATCGTCCAAGCGCAACGTCCACCAACGCAACAACATCATCTGCGTCCCACGAAGAACCAGCGGTGCGAATAGAAGTCTCGCCAGGAACGAACTTCGGTTCTGGTTCATTCTCGATGTATTTTCTTACGGCATCTAAAACTTTTTTACGCTTCATTGTTTTTGTAATACTCCACTAAAGATTGTATGGATTGCAGAATATGGTACTGCTGGGCATAGCCAAGTTTTTTTATTTTTGAAACATCCAAATACATGACGTTCGTTTGTACTTGTTTGTGAAACTCTGGCGCGGCAACTATATTTATCTTGCCCGTGTAGCCAGCAGAGGCGTGGGCGAGGTTGATTAGATGCTCCACGCTCCACCCGTGACCATTGGCGACATTGTAAATCTGGTTTGGTTCGCCTTTCTCAAGAACAAGATGAATGGCAGAAACAACATCTCGCACGTCAATAAAATCACGAATTGTTCCGTCGTTGTAGAGATTGATTTCCCGCCCCTGCGCCAATTCCTTTATCATAAACTGCAATGCGCTTCGTTTGGCAGAGACCCTCTTGTTTCCAACGCCGATGACATTTCCGAGTCTGATAATTCGGAACTGCATTCCGAAAGTTCCGCAATACGACTCTACGAGTTGCTCGGCGCACAATTTCGTAACCGCGTAAAACCCCTTCGGCCAGCAGGGGGACTCTTCATTTGCGGGAACTTTTGTCTTTCCGTAAACGAACCAAGTAGAGACGTAATTGTAGATTGTATTCTTTCCGTATATAGTCTTTGCGTTTTGAAGTTTCTCAACCAGCAGACGAAGGTTGGTGTCGATGTCAAGGAATGGGTCTGTCTTGACGTTGTAGTTATCTATCGTGGAAACGAAGTCGAGAATGACTGGATAATTGGATGCGGTTATGTCTCTGTACACAACTTCAACTTCGTCTGGATATGTTCGGCAGAATTCTCCGCCGATAAAACCACTTCCGCCAAATACACTACTTTTCATTCTTACTCCAATAGAACTGCTGGTCAATCTTTCCTTCCGCAGACAACTTCTTTAGTTGGGCGAGGCGATTGTACAGGCCGTCATCGAATTTTGAACGGAACGAGTAATCCGGCAAACCGTACACAAGACTTAGTTGTTTCGTAGAGCGTCCGGCGTTCCACTTTGCAACAAACCCAAGACCCGATATTTTTCCAAATCCGACTCTGTAACTCCTTGCGTCCTTTCCGCTATCAATATATTTAATTTTACAGTGGGAGGCGGATTTGATTAAAGTCGCTATGTCCAGAATTTGATAATTGTATGTACCGACATTAAACGCCTGATTATGAACCACTTCTCGCGGCGCTTCGAGCGCAAGGATGAACGCGTTGCAAACATCATCAACGTGAACAATTGGTCGCCAAAGCATCCCGTCGCCCATGACCGTAATTGCGCCCGTTGTGTATGCGTGTGCGACCATCGTGTTCAAAACCAAGTCGGTTCTCATGCGGGGCGAGTATCCGTGAACAGTGGCGTTTCGCATGAACACGGGGGAGAATGAACTGTCTGCCAATCGCGCAAGTCCCTCTTCTGCAAATGCCTTCGACATGGCGTAGTGCGTGACTGGAGCAAGGGGAGACTCTTCGTTCAGAATTTTGTCCCCGTCGCCCGCGCCGTAAATGCTACACGATGATGCGTAAATGAACCTGCCGACGCCTGCCTTTTTCGCCTTCTCTGCCATCTTGAGCGTGGCGTACAGGTTGATGTCGTAGGTCAAGGAAGAGTTGATTTCGCCCATCGGGTCGTTCGACAAAGCCGCAAGGTGAATGATCACATCAAAGCCTTTCAAGTCGGAAAAATTCACATCTCGAATATCTTTTTTGATTTCGGGGATGCGGGGCGGAACGCCAAGATTGCAGTCTGCAAAGAAGTTTGTGTCTAGTCCGACAACATCATGCCCCGCTTCTTGAAGTTTGACGGACATGACAGAGCCGATGTAGCCAGACGAACCCGTAAGCAATACTCTCATTTTTATTTACTCCGTACTTTCATCCGCGTGGCGCGCAATTCCTGTATTTTGCTTGGTCGTTAAAAGTCTGATACAAGCGATAATCTTTCCGTTGCTCATCGGAGATGCGAGTTTAGAATACGCACCGTATCCAACCACCCCCGCAATCGAACCGCAGGAGCAGTAGAGTCCCCAGCCCTTCATTGTTTTTGGGGTCTGGAAAACAAAATGTAACTCGTGTGGGGCGCATCTAACAAGTCCCTCTCCATCAACAAAAATATACTCCTGTCGCTTCACCTTCGTTTCCCCATCCCACAGCGTCGCTTCCTGCAAATCCCCGACATTGCGAACGATGTTCACCTTTTGTGGCGCGGCGTTAATCCCCTTCGATTTCAGAACTCGCTCATTCCATTTGTCGATGTCCATTATAAAAGTCCTACTGTTTTCAGGATTTGCTCACAGCGCAACTCGTAGGTGTGATATTGGTGTACAAGATTGTGGGCGCACAGCGCAATTGCGTTTGCCTTTTCTGGGTTCGCCAAAGCCCATTCTACTTTGTCTACGCCTTCCTGAACGGTGTCGAAGCCGAGATAATGTTCGTTTTCAAAGAGGCCAAGTTCATCCAAGTGCGGCAGGCGATTGATGATGGGAACTTGTTTCATCGCCATTATTTCAAACAAACGCGCGTTGATGTCTTGCAGGCTTGACCAATTCAGCCCACAAATCGCCCGATTGTTCTGCTCGCGATATTCGTCGTAAATCAATCCCAAGTCATACAGAACCTTATGCCCGGTTCTCCGAAGCGCCTGTACCAACTCGTCGCGCTGTTGATAATGCAGTCCAATCAGGCTGGCGTCGTAATCTTTCTCGACGTTGCTCATGGCGTAGTGGTGATCGGGGGAGCAGGCGTAGGGCAGGTGAATGTCGTCGCCAACCATGTACGCTCTCTGCATATTGAAAAACCACTCCGCTTTTGGTCGTACGTCATTATACCAATCGTTCAAAACGTGGGGGTCTGTCCCGACAACCGCATACGGAAAGTTCGGCTTGTCTGCAAAGTGAAAACCGGCGTCAACGCAGAGAACCAAGTCGGGTTCCCACGGAAGGCTATCCCCGACTGTTTTCCACAAAGGTTTGGTCATGCTCTGCGGCAGGGGCAGGTCAACGTGGTTATGATACTTTACGGGAATGTCCATCCCGCCGCCCCAATCTATGTGCTGTCCAGAAAAGTTGCCAACCGTGAACAATTCCGCGTCGGGTCGCTTCTCAAGTGCGTGGCGGAAATAGTGCGCCAGCGCAAACGGGACGGCTCGGTAGGCAAAGACGATGCGGGTTTTTCTGGTCGCCCAGTTCAGACTTGCGGTTACGGTAGTTTGTGGCAGTGCGTCAATCATTTTTAGTCCATTTCCTGCGAAAGTATTCCTGATTACGCCGTGTAATTATTTCGCGCCCCTCCGAGTATCCAGTTGTTCCGGCGCATAGGTGAAATATATGCGGATTGTTCAGCGGAGTGAGTTTGTATCCTTTTGTTTTTGCCAGAGTTGACAAATCTGTATCCTCGTAGTCGCCTGGTGCATACTTTGGATCGAAGTATCCGAGGTCTTTCCATGCGCTCGCGGTTGCCGCAAGAAAAGACCCGTCCAGGTATTCGTAAATCGTGTCTCCAAACTTATTCCACCCAGAGTCGTATGCCACCAACGTATTTCCAACAAGAGACTTCTGAGACGAAACGATGTCGGCAGTCTGCTGAATGAACTCCCCTCGTACCTGAACATCGTTTGAAATCAGAAAAACAAGTTGGTCGTTTTTGACACCCCGCGTCGCCAGTTTCAACCCGACGTTTGCGCCAAGCGTGAAGCCAAGATTATATGGCAGTCTGACAACTTCAACGGCAGACCACATTTTCTTCCAATAGGCCAAGCCCTCTTGAGTTTCGTCAGACGAGGCATTGTCTACAACGATTACTCTCTTGATATTTGCGCGTTCGCAGTTGTGCAGGCCATATAGCAACGCGTTGGTGAGTTGGTAGTGGTTGAAGCACAGCGTAACGATGGTTGCGTCAATTGGCATGGGGTTCTTCTGCAAGCATTAATTTCACAGAATCAAACACATTGTAAATTGGCAGGAAAAGGCTTTTCGCCAAAGAAACATCAAGCCCGCATTTGTGCGGTCTGGGCGAATACGATTTTTCTACTTCCGAATTATATTGTCTTGGCCGAACCGCACCGTATTCTCCAATTGCCATTTTTGCTACAAGTTCCATAAAGTCAAAAAACCATACAGGATATTCTCCGCCCAAATGTAGGATTTCTGGCATTTTTGCGATATGTTCCGCGTAATACATAATTCCTTGCGATATGTAGTCAAGGTGGCAGTAATTTCTTGAAATAAAGTACGGAACACTTATTTCGTTTCCCTTCTTGAGTTCTTCGACGTAGTTGTAGATGTCCGAGCCAATCCGATTTGAGAAGCCGCGAGACAAACGGATAATCTTGTCCCCGTATAATTGTGCCACCGCCTCTGCCCCAAACTTCGAGTGTCCATAGTTGTTGATTGGATTTGGTTCATCGTCCTCTTTGTAGTTCCCCGCAACCCCATCGAAAACCTGCTCGGACGAAAGCAAGACAGCCTTACCGTCCCCCGCCAATTCGCACACATTGTTGAATCCCCAAACATTGACAGCCAGAGCAAGTTCGTAATCCTGCTCACACTTATCAATGCTTGAAATTCCTGCGGCGTGAATGATGATGTCT
>Ga0209518_1001303_pt1 | contig 27443 bp, 42 predicted proteins | sample RifGroB1_FD_183993 | JGI IMG/M metagenome (GOLD analysis project Ga0209518, IMG submission 183993) | Groundwater microbial communities from Rifle, Colorado, USA - Groundwater B1 (SPAdes) (version 2) | ecosystem: Environmental > Aquatic > Deep subsurface > Groundwater | place: Rifle, Colorado...
TCAGAAAAGAATTTGCTGTTTGGGTAGAAGTTCCTGTATATTTAAACATAGTTGCAAATGTTTCATCGTGAGCAGGGATCGCAGGTTTAGTTTCAACCCAAACCATTTCAGGACCATCTAAATAACTTAGCCAATAACCTTCAGCATCAACAGCTTCAATGTGTTTTATGAACACAGAATCTGTTGATAACTTATCATTCAACCAAATTTCTTTTATCTCTTCGACTTCATGACCAGTAAATGCGACTACTAGCGAGATGTATTTGTTTTCCCCATCTTCACTTTCACCAGTAGCGGGATTAATTGAATGAGTTTGAGCATAAACAAGCACTCCGCTTGTCATACACTCACCATAAAGAACTCGGTGAGGTTGAATTGAGGAACGAACAGTTTGAAGACGTTTTGTAGCGTCAGGTTGGTTAGGAGCCTCCATTGTAGCCATCATATAAGCTGAGTAAGCTACAGAAGCTAAAGTTACGGCATAAGCCACAACAGTAAAAACTCCATATAACTCAATAAGACCTATTACTGTCGCCACTACAGGAGGCATTAAGCAACCCTCCAAGCAGCAACGGCTTCTTGAATAGAAACCTTAGCAAGCCCATTGTATCCAGGTGCAAAACAATACTCACCAGCACACACAGCCAAAGTATCACCAAACTCTTTAGTTTTTATAAGCACAATGTCACCTCTTTGGGCTAACAACGGCTGAATTTCATCACCTAATGCATTTTCAACTATAGCTTTGACGCCACCTAGTTTCTTTATGATTCTCGCAGCGCCTAAATGAGTTCTGTATCTACCGCGCAGAAACTGAGCGTGATCAATTCCAGTTAATTCATTAACAACATCAGCCGCAAACAAACAGCAATCGTGTTTTCCCCACACAAAAGACTTGTTTGAAGCAGTTTGAATCAACGAGTTAAACCTTTTAGGCCAATCTTGATGTCTCATTTAATCGCTCCGGTTCCATTTCAAATCTTTCTGGACCATTTGATCAACATACCTAAATCCACGATCATTCGGATATTCACTACGCTGATCTTCATCGTTAAAGCGTCTAACTCTAGGTCGTTCCCAATCAACTAGACGGCTTTCAACACTTACTGTAACAGTACAAGTATCACCTAGTGAAATGTCCATTGTGTCCATTCTACCTTTAAACACTACAACAGGATCGGCAATTATAACATAATCTTCAGTTAAAGGTGCAATCCAAATAGTAGCAGAACGGCCTTGATAAGTTTGTGTGAAAGCTTCGCTAATAACCTCAGAAGGAATGCCGGAAAGAGTTAATTGACAACCGTACATCTGTAACGCAATCCCTTCACTAATAGCTTCAATTGAACCTAACGTGCCAATACCAAGCCAATCGTAACCGTTCCATTTGAAAGTATAACCTGCGTTACATAAACGAACAAAACCATCAGCAAAGTCTAGTTCAACTAGAGCTAGAGATGGAAAGTTTAATTGCGAAAATGCGTTTTTAGCCGCTGTAGTTAACGAACGCATTTAGAACATCTCCAAGCACTTAATTGTCACAGAAGAGTTGTTCTTTTCCTGAAACGGAAAGTTGTCTTGCTTATCATCTTCAAGCATCATTATGCACTTAGGGGAACTTGTTATTAAAACATCGCTTTCAACAAGAACTTGCTTTATAGACACATTATCTATAGAGCCTACTGTATTATTCAAACTACGCACACCGCCGTTAGAGGTAGTTGCCGTTATAACTTCAGTGTAAGTTCCGGGTGCATTGCGGGTAGTGCCTGATACACCTCCAATTCTAGCAACAAAACCTGTGCCTGATGTAACACTAACTATGGTGTAAGTAATTTCATACTTTAATCCTGCTGCAATTGTAGCAGCTTGATAAATTGCCGAATTTGCAGTGGTTCCATCACACGAAGCAACACCGCCTGATATTACCCAACCGCCTTGGTTTGACCATGCCGTATCTGTAGCAAAACTTCCATTTGTCAATAGTTCACTGCTAAGAGTTCGTGATGCAGGACTAGACCTAAGCGGCGGCTCAAAGGTCAGCGTTGCATTTCCGCTACCATCCGACGCAGCAGTTTCGGTAATCACGCAAAGCTGAGAGCCAACGCTGAAATAATCGCCAGGAAGCAGCAAAGCGGTCTGATTCGGCGTCCATCCTGACGTGACAAGGGTACGACCTGTTTGGCTCGCCCCGTTGACTACAGGCGAACCTTGGGCCGTTCCTGACGGTATTTTGTGCGTGTGATCGGTGAGGTAGAAGCGGCCTGCTCGCCCTGAGAGCTTATTGAGCCATGCTTTCAAAATACGCACGTCTAAATCAGTCAAACCGTTCCAACCAAATGTTGAAACCCACCTTGCGCCGGGAAGTTCAGAAGTCTGAACTGTACCGTTAAGCGGAGAAGTGAAACTTGCCGTATTAGGCATCAATGAAAATGTCTGAAAGGACGGTGCTGTTCTACTAAATGCGGGTAAACTTAGTATGGTCAACGTACCCTCCCTGAAGCAAGTGCGAACTCTCCACCACGATTCATTGAATTAAGTATTTCAGCTTTGGTTGTTTCGTTGGCTCTTTTGACTATTGAAGTAATCTGTTGCTCATTCAATGTAGAGTTACGAGCGTCAATGTTATAAACAGGCGCGTAAGTAGAGCCGCCGAGCTTGCTAGCCGGTGTTATAACACCATTTACACCGGGAGTAAAGTATTCTGGACCCTCGCTCGCACGATTTTCGTTGACAATATAAGTTTGCCCTGCGATTACCGGTCCACCGTTGGCGCGACCTCCTGCGATGTTCATTCCCTGGATCGCACTACCGGCCATAACTAAACCAATCGACATTGCTTCATAAGCACTAATACGCGATATTGCAGCAGCTTCCATTGCAGGACTTAACGGACCAGCCATCTGAGCAGCGGCGATTGCTGCGCTCTTAGCTACAGCAGAGTTCATCATAATTCTTGAGATAGCAATTGAAGTTTCCATTGCCAAGATAACAACTTGCATCGCTTTACTATCAGCAAAACCTTGCTTCGCTATGTTCAAAGCATCTTCAGAAATAGATAAACCTAACGCTTCTTTCTGAGCAGCGTACAACCTATCCATTTGAAGCATTTCTTCGTTAAACTTCTGCTTATCAATAAGCTGCGTTGAATACATATCACGCAACTTCTGGCTTTCAGCATCGTATTCGCTATCAATACCTGCAATCTGAGAGCCGTAATTAGCGCCACCGAAAGCAGATTGCATCTTACCGGCGTTATCAAAAATACGCTGTTTATCTCTAACTTGACCTTGCAATACATCAAAAGCAGATAGCTTATCGCGCTCGGCTCTTTCTTCATCAGAAAGCGCATTATACTCAGGACTTAATTTTTCAAGATCACGCCTTGCAATAGCAACCTTCTCATACTGTTCTGATAATTCTAAAATTTGAATTTTAAGTTCTTCAAACCCTCTAATTTCCTTATACGTAGCTTCGCCAATTCTAGCGTTATCAATCAAAAATTTACGTGCTCTCTCTTCAAGCGTCCAATCGTTCTGCATTGCATTTTCAGCGATTATTGCTTCAGTAACAGCTTTTGTATAACTTTTAGCAACTTTCAAAATACCTACTTCTTGTCCAGCTAACGATTTTTCAATTTTATCATGAAAAATCATAGATGCTTCTTCGCCCAATTCTTTATATCTTTGTTTTATAACTTCAAGATCAACCCCATTTTGCTCCAAAAGTAATTTTTTACGAGCATCTAACTTATTATAAGCGTTTATTTCAGCTTCACCAGATGCTTTGATAAATTCAAGCTGCTTAGATAAATTCATCATGTCTTGCATTGATGATTGTTTTGCAGTATTCTTCTCAAATTTAGCAGCATAATCTTTAGCGGATTGTTCTTCAGATGCATCAAGTTTTGCTATTTTCTGATTTCTTAACCACTCTATCGGATCACCATCAAAACCCTGCTTCTTCTGAAACGCCGCAAATGATTTACGTTCAGATTCACTCATTGAATCATAAGCGGTCTTCAAATTCATTATCTGAGTTTCAATCTTAGCTAACTTAGAGTCGTAGTTGTCTAGCTCAGCACTATCAACCAAGTTGTTAAACATACCTGCAAACTTATTGTAGTCGGACACGCTTGCTGCTTCATCACCCCCTGCTCCTTTCGGCGCTTTAGGAATCTTGATAGCATTAGCAGCAACAGCATCAGCCTTCATTGCGTTTATAGCGTTCTGATTTATTGACAAACCCATTGAATTAACAATACTCGCAGCATCAGCATTATTACCAGCGGTCTTTTTAACAGCACCTGCTTTAATCCACTCAGCAATTTCAGCATTAGAAGCTAAAGGATTGGCTCTAAGAATCTTTTCCAAGTCATAAGTAGTGAGTCTATCAACACGCTCACGTTGTAAACCAGCAGAAAGCGAACCTTTAGAACCGTCAACAGCACTAGCTTTAATGTCCTTAAGTCTAGATTCCATTTCACCGGCTTTAAAATACTCTTTGCCGGTATAAGCAGCCGCTGCAATCAAACCAGCAACCAATATATTCAAACCAGCGGTAGCTAAAGTAATTTCAGAAGTAAGCGTAGTCATTGACGTAGCTACTTTGATAATACCGGCAGAAATACCTAACCAAATAGCAGGTTCGGCAAGATACGAAGCAGCTTTGCCCACATTCCATAGGTACTCAGCCGCTACTTTAGCCCAACCGAAACCTTCTTTCAGCATTGCTTGAATCTTTTCTTTGTTATCGTTAGCCTGCTTCGCAATCTCCTTCATCTGAATAACTATCTCTTCAAACCCTTCCTTCAATCCACCGCGCAGCACTTCATCCCTGATAGTGCTCATGGTAGACTTAACAGTAGTCCAAAGCGAATCAATGTCACCACTAGCAGCAGCGTAACCGACAAGCAGCGGTCCAAGCTTCTCAAGTACATAACCTGCATTACCTGTTTCAGCGGCGATTTTCTTCCAATCAGCCAAATGATCTTTCAAAAGCGGATCAATTGCTTTCAACTGCCTAAACAGCATATTTGTAGGCTTATCTTCGCCGTTTAGTAAGCCGCGTATCTCCTGGCTGAACTGCATGTCAGGGTTAGACATGCCAGCAGAAATAGTAGCCAAGGCGTTAGCAGTGTTCTGATAGCCTTCAAGTTGTTTCTTGTTGTTAATGTCAATAAACACACCCTGGTTAACAAAGGCGTCGTTCATCAATTGAAGTTGTTTATAGGATGCAATAGTGTGAGCATCCATCTTAACAAGAACGTTCTGAACTGCTTCAGCGTATTTTTTATTCTCCTGGTATGCTTTACCAATATCCGCTACACCGCCGCCCATAGAGGTAATAACAGCGGCGTTTTTGATCATTGAAGACTGAAACGTTTCAATAGCGTCAACGGCAGTGCTAGGCAAGCTACCAATCAAGCTCATTGTCTGATTGATCAAAGAGTACAGAATCTGAACTTTGGCAATCGCTGCAATGGAAGCTAAGCTTAGGAGATTAATGCTATTAGTGTGCTTGTTTGCAGGCGAAGTAGTACCTTCAATTTCATCAAGTTTACGCTTCATTGCAGCGTGAGCTTGCTTGATTTCATTTGCACTCGCTACACCAGAAGCTTTTATCTTTTCGAATGCAGCAATAACCTTAGCGCGTTCGACTTCGATATTCAGCGAGGATTTCAGACCAAGAACGTCGAAAGAGCCTTGAAGTCTGTCACCAGCCAAACCTTGATTCTTTGTTGCATAAACATTTGCTTCAGCAGCTTCTTTGGCAACTAAAGCGGCACGTTTAGCAGCTTCAACAGCCATATCTCTAGTGCGTTTTTGGTCAAGCATTACTGCTTCATCATACATCTTAATCTGTGCTTGAATCTTGTCATGCGCTAAACGCTTATCCATTAACACAGCTTCGTCATACATCTTGATTTGCGATGCTATTCTATCAGCGTTACTTTTACGCTCTTGCTGTTCTATTTCAACAAACATACGCTCATACATAGAAGTTCTATCGACAACTTCTTTCTGAGCAGCAGCGGCCTTTTCAGCAGCGGCCTTTTCAGCGGCAATTACAGCCTGTCTTTCTTTCAAAAACGCTTGGTCAAAAAGCCCTGCGTAAATAGCATCTCTATCAGCAACTTCTTTAGCAGTAGCCGCAATCTTATCAGCAGCAGCTTTCTCTTCAGCAATAACACCTTTACGCTCTTGCATGTACGCTTCATCGAAAAGGCGAGCATACATAGCTTCACGCTCAGAAACTTCTTTCTGAGTAGCAGCAATCCTATCTCTAGCAGCCTGCTCAGCTACGGTAAGAGACTCTTTTTCAAGGCGCTGTAAAGTATCCTGCATTGCCGTATAAGCACGTTCAATATCAGCAGGCGCTGCACCACTGCTTTTAACGTTATTGAAATTATCAATTACACTTTGGCGCTCTTTGTTTATATCGTCAGTTGATCTAATTCCTAAACCTTTAAAGGAATTAGAAAGCGACTGCTCTTTCACCATCTTCTGCATTTCAGCATTAACAAGCTCAAGCTCAGAACGCAAGTTTTTAACAGCTTGTTCCGCACCAGTAAACTTGCTAAAAGCTGCGTTTAACACGTTAACAGAAGCTTCACCAGCTAATTGCATTGCTACAAAGTCGCGCTGAGCCTGATCCTTCATTTCCTCCATTTTAGCAATGGCGGTTTGGCCCATTTCACCAAATTTAGTGCTAAGCCTGCCCACACTAGCACCTGAAGCATCAAGTACGCCAGGAAGCTGCGAAATCTTGGCCCTAGCAGCCGCTTCAGCGCGTTCAATTTCCCCGAACGAGGTAACACCTGACTCTCTTATCTTGACGAAAGAAGCTATGGTAGCGAAAGCCGCGCTTTCAATAGATTTTGCGGTTGTGGTTCCAAGGGAATTAAATTCACGCTGAAGACGGTCAATCGAAGTCATTCCGGCTTCAGCCATCTTAGCAATATACTTTTCGCCTTGCTGAGCACTCCTTACAGTAATGTTAGCCCATCGCTCAACAGATTGACCGGCTTTACCTAAGTCATTCTGAAAGCGCGCAGTATCGGCAGATATGCTTATTACAAGATCGCCCAGTGACATAATTTACCCCTTGACTTTCTGCCTCATTCAACGTATATTCCGAGACATGATACCTACTAGAGAAGAATTGTGCGAACTATACACTAATCAACGCCTTACCTCAAGGCAGATTGCAGAAATTTTTAATACTAACAAAACCTACGTTCTACGTTGGTTAAAAAATTATAATATACAGACAAGGTTGTCCCATACAGGATTTGATATTGATGTTAAACGTCCTTCAAAAGAAGAACTTTACAAATTTGTTCACGTTCAATTTTTATCACTAAGTGAAATAGGTAGCATGTATAACGTAGATAGAACTGCTGTTCATTATTGGCTAAAGAAATACAACATCCCTGCCAAACCTCAATACTTGAATCGTTCAAACATTCCTTCCAAAAATGACTTGATTGAACTTTATTTAAATTCTAACATGTCTTCTGAGCAGATTGGCGCCAAATTTAATTTACCTAGAAAAGTTATAACAAACTTATTAGCAAAATACGAAATAGAAATAAGACCTTCTGGTTTCACAGGAAGAAGGTTTGCTTGCAAACACGGTCATGACGTTCAATCTTCATACGAATTAGCCGTAGATAACTGGTTATTTGAAAACAATATTGATCATGAATACGAACCATTAATTACCTCAAATCGAAGACTAAAAGCTGATTTTTACGCCAACGGACTTTATATTGAAGTTTGGGGTATTAGTAAAAGCCCTAAATATGCAGCACGGAAACAAGAAAAAATTGCACTTTATAAAGAGTTAAATTTAGAATTACTTGAAATAAGCTGGCATGATTTTGCAACTAAGACAAACGAAAGATGGAAACATAAGCTTGAGGCTGAATTTGGTTTTTACAAAATACACAACATCGACGTAACAACTCTTCCAGGTTATGTCAAACTAACAGACGAAGAATTATTGTACGGATTATCCGATTAAATCTAACCGCTCAGCAATATACTTCTTCACTACTTCAGTTACCTCTTCTTGTGTTTCTTCAAATGCAGGCCGCATAAAACCGGTTCCACCGTTTTGTGCAGCATGTCTACTGGTTCCAAACTCCTGAAACCTCCAATACCAACCGGTTGCGTTTTTAACGTACACTTCGTAGCTAATTTTAAACCTTCGTGTTCCACTTCGATCAACCTTCACTCTAACCATTCGCCGCATGTTACCTGGAAGAATGGTGATATACTCGCCTCTAACTTTTAACTTATGAGGTCCTTTACTATCTCTTATTTTAGACTTTGCGCTTTTTTGAATTACTTTAGCACCTTCCCGAATAGCACCAGCAAGTATGTTCTTAGCCATCTTATCAGGCAAAAGCATCAGCTTGTCTTGCAATGCAGAAAGCCCTTCTATGGTGATGTTACCTGCTTTAACATCATTCATAGAAAGGCTCCTTAAACACGAATAGGGATTTTAGCGTATTTCATAACACAAAATCCTAATTAAAGTCAATTACATTTGTAAATTATAATGCTTTGGGGCTTGACTCTTGATAGTTGTAGTGATAATAGTATTCGCACAATTTTGAAGCGCAAAGGAGAAAACTAAATGATATGCCCCAAGTGCAGTTATTACTGGAAAGCTAGAGTGGAAAACCCTGTTGCATGTCCGTCTTGCAAAGTAAGAATTAAAGAGTTTTTAATTCAGTGTGAAATACAAACCGTTCACGACAAACCTGATAACAATTATGCAAAAACCGTTATTGAAGCGACAATAGACAATATTAAAATAGGTTCTGTAGTTAGACTTAAAACAGGAAGTCCTAAAATGACAATTGTTGAACTATTCAATGACAAAATGTGCAAATGCTATTGGTTTGTCGATAGAACTTTGAACGAACGCGAATTTAACATTGAACACCTAGTTATTGAGCCTTTAACATGAACACTGAAATTCCTTACGGTTACTGTCATTGTGGGTGTGGTGAATTAACAGGTGTCGCTAAAAGTAACAACAAAGCGCACAAACGAGGTGAGAGGTTAAAATTCATAAATGGACACAACGTAACTAACAAAGAAACACGCAAAACTTTATGTATTAAAGGGCACGTTAGAAATGAAAAGGCTTTAAGAAAAAACGGAACTTGTAAAATTTGCGAACAAGAAAGAACAAGAATTGAGAATAAACGCAAAATTAAAACAATAACTAACGTTTATGTTGCACAAGTTATGAGATCGAGAGTTTCAGACCTTCATCCTCAAGTCATCGAAGCTAAACGCTCAATAATAAGAGCAAACCGCACAGTACGTGCATACCTAAAAGGAGAATTAAAATGAGCAAAGCTAAAGTAAGTCAACTTGACACCCTGAGAGAAGCCCTTGACGCCGAAACCAGAAAGCTGTTTTCTGAAGAAACCACTGTAGCTAAAGTTAACGCAGGTAGCGGAGCATTGGGCAAAATTATCGGATCACTTAATACTCAGATGGCTTATGCTAAAGCCAGAGGCGAAGTACCTAACGTTCCTTATCTTACTCAGAAGTAAAACTTTCAACTAAATCCGCAACAGTTTCGATTTAATGTTGCGGATTTAGTCATACAAGGAGGCTATCGAATGAACATATCACAACAAGAACGAAACAGAACATACATGGAATTTGTTAAAATGAATATGGAAGAACGTTGTATGTATTTCAAAGCTCTCAACGCTTTTGAAATGAAGAAGTTTTTAAACATAATGTCAGACAATAATAAACATAAGCTAGTTATTATAGCAGACGGCGAAACAACTAGAGATTTGCACAAATTAAAACATATAGATGAATGGTTGTGTGATTATGGCAATCACAACATGCTTTGCACAATATGTAACCATGAAGTGCATACATCGGATACCGATTGGCATCGCCCTCTTTTGACCTTATTCAAACAAACAGCGAAATCAAAAGTTAAAGAAAAATCCAACTTAAAACTCCTATTTTTAAACATATTTACATTTGTAAAGAATTTTGAAGTCAATAGATTGGGAATGAAAAACTCAGGTCGAGGATTGATAGCACAATTTAAATGGCATTGTCTTTGTAATTCCCTTGGTGACGCCTTGAAAGCTATTTTCTCTGACGAACCAAAAGAAGAAAAGAAACGACAAAGACAACCTTTACTTAAACAACAAATCCCCGTTAGCATTAGGTTGCTAACGGGGATTTCCGCGTCTTAATTCCATTTTACTGCACCTTTGCGCGGCTAACTTCCGAATATCTTGTCTGCATAGGCTTCTAATTCAGCCTCAGAATACACTCTGTCAGGAGGTTTAACTACATAGTTCATGCACTCCAAAGCAGTAAACGGTTCACTTCGTTGTTTACTATCACGATTCAAGTTCAGATGAAGCGCCATCTGCTGACCATGACGCAATTCATTTCTCATTTCACCAAACGGCTCAATCTGATCGTAAGCAAGCCAATCATTAATCTGTGAGGCTGTTAAACCGGCTTTCCCTGGCAAGGTAAGGGTAAGGCACCGAGGCTTACCAAACCACGTTCCTAGAGGCATCCTGAGAAGCGTTATAGGCGTACCCACAATTAGTTCATCAGGATGTCTTACACCAAGCTCTAAGCAGAGACGGAAGAGGAATCTTCTGCTTCCGTCTCGTTGGAGTTTTTTGATTCGTCACCAGTCATACCGTTGACTTTACGAGCAGCTTCAGCCAACTTGAAGAACACACCATTAGCGCCACGCATTACAGCGTCAATGTCTTCATCTTTGAAAATACGTTGATTCTTATCATCAACAGCACCGTAAACAATCAGCGCGGCCTGGAAGCGACCCATTTCCATTGTTTCAACACCGTCAACCATTTTCCTGTTAGCAGGATCAGTGTAAAGCTTCATGTAATCAGGACCGGAAAGCTCAGTCATAATCACATCACCGTTGTCCAGTTTCACAAGTTCAGTCTTAAGCCTCAGTTCGTTAAGCAGACTATTGCGGTCGAGTACCATTTGTTTTGTGTTCCTTTCTTTGTTGGAGTTAACTACTAAATGAACTTAGCAGCCACGAGGTTTGCCGAACAGCAACTGTTCAACCTAACTCGCAACCGCTAAAATGAACTTACGAAACGGTGATAAGGCCGTTAATCTGGAACTCTGCGGAGCCGGTCTGTACACTGTCAACAGCCAAGTCAGGAGTTGTGGGGAACTTCAGGCAAGTCGCATTGAAGGTACGAGTTTTACCAGGAGTAGTGATCTTGTAGTTGTTGGTAGTTGCGTTAAGGAATGCAGCAAGTACAGCAGCCTGTCCTGGATCGCTTTCAAGAACGTTGATGTCGCAACTGAACGAACCATGATCAACAAGACCCGAACGATACTCTTTAGCAACCGAATCAAGATCAGTAACATCAATCTTAGACGCGACTGCGGAGTTAGGTTTGATGCTCTTAATCTCTTTCACAGGCGTCCAGGCGGCAGGTGTAGCAGTTGCTGTACCAATGGTAATGGTTTTACCTACGGTGTTGACATCAATGGTAAACGTATCATTAGTTGCACCAGTAGCATAATGAGTAACTACGAAAGATTTACCGTTAAGTTCCGCTGCATCTGCACCAGCAAAGTTTGCGAGTGCAACAACGTCACCATTAGCAACACCAGCATGACCGGTGATTGCAATAATCGTAGGATATCCTACGGTAACGGCGGTAAGAGCTTCCGCTGCGCCGGAAGACCCTTCAATATACAACTTCGACAACTGAGCAAGCTGAGCGTTGATAGACATAATTAGTTCTCCTTTTTGAACTTATGAAGTTTGAACCCTTTTGCTCAAACTATTGATTGTTATGTGGCGGGTAACAAGACATTCCGGCTGCTTTGCGTTCTTCGCATCTAGTTTCTATTGCTTTAATTCTTGCTTCGTGATCGTTACGATCCTCGAACAATTCTTTAATCAAATCTTTTAACTCTTGAAGAGTACTTTGAAGTCCCGCAAACATCTGCTTCAAAGTAAAAATGAGATATGAACCGATAACACTAAGCGCCCCGCCGAGTACAATGACCAGGAAAATCAAAAACCACGCCGGTACACCATTCAAAAAGTCAGTCATTGCTGTTCCTCCCAAGTTTTATTTATGACCGGCACCAAGCGTACCATTCACTGTGCAAAACAAACCGCTTTGTATCAGGTTCATAATCGTCAGTCGGCTCGGCAACAGCAACGTTCGGCAAAGCTAACAAAACTTCGAGAGGATCATTACCAGCATCAATGGTTTGACCAGCTAAAGTATTAGCCACCAACATTGCAGCTTCTAGTTCAACTTCTTTTGCTTTCAACTCACCATAGCTAGTTGAGTAAATTGAAACTTGAACTCTAGTTCGTCTTAAGCTTCCATCACCTTCCAAGCTACCGAACTTCCTACCACCAATCTTAGTATAAACAGCATAGAGGTTAGACACGCTGCTTTCTAAGCCATCAGGATCAGGATGAACTACAGGATAGAGTTCATCGCCAAATACAGGCGTCAAAATCGCTGCAAATTTCTCTTCGACTGTCACTTAACACGCTCAATAAGTTCAAACTCAGCAGTTACCAGTTCAATACCTTGCAAATCTTTATCTTCAGGATAATATTCACATTTGATGATAATAGGTTTACAAAGTTCAACTTTCAACTCAAAGCTAGTAGTATTCTTAGGCAAATGAAATAACTTACAAAGCTTTGCTCGAATATCAACCGTTTCCGAATCCTGAGCTTTCACATCTCTTTTAACATCAAAACCCGATGACATTTAAGCTCCCTTCATACCAGATTCACAAGTTAAATAAATATCTCTATGTCTCAAATCAACATCATCAACATCAAGAATTGAGTAAATTACACCTTCGTAACTTACTCGCATTGTGGGCAATACACCTTTGATATAAGGAAAGCCGATCTTAGCAGTCGCTGTAGGCCAGGAAGCTTTAGCAACCGTCTTCTCATACCCTTTGAGCGATTCGATGCTTGCCCACACTTTATTGTATAATTGCCACTCCGTACTAGCGGCTGCAAACTTATCTTTGGTCACAACTGGTTGTTCAATTGAAATTAAATGTCGTCTATTACCACTTCTCATAGTCTTGGTAACCGATAATTAGCAATTAGACCATCGGCAAGAGTTGTAAGTTCGATTAAATTCAAGCGACCTTCCACAATCACTGTTTCTCTGTTGCTGAACAAGTTTGCAATATTCAACAACATCCATTGTTTAATTCCATTAGGAACATTGTTCGGCATTACTTTATCAGGGTCTTCAGGATCATCGGAAGCAAATGGGCCATAGCCACACTTAAACCGAACCCGCACAACAGCTTGATCATAACGCGTAGCAGGCCAGCTTAAGCCATAAGCAGGAATCACGTCAGCAGGCTCGCAATCAGCCAACAACCTGTATGCTATCGAATCGAGAGTTTGCTCAACACCATTTGTATCAATATATTTAATCGAAGTTATGCTTTGAACAGGTGCTTTAGGTAAGGTGATAGGAACTCTGCCACTAGGAAAGCCATCAAGAACAAGTTCCCATTCCTGAGTAATCAAAGCTCGCCTAGTCATAGCTTCAGCTTGCTCTCTAATAGCAGCAATAAACAAGTTAACCGTAGCAACTTCTTCAGACAAATCGACAATACGAATTTGACCACAAACCTCTTCAATAGTCACTGGTTCAGTCAAAGGCGCTGTGATTTGTTTAAGTACCATTCTGTATCCCCTGAAAGCTGCTTCCTGCGGTCTTCTGTAACATAAAAGAATGGTAATAATCAAGGCAAAAGTGGTTTCTTAGAAGCTTTTAATATACGTTGATCCAGCCTAAACCTGCGGTCAACGCCTTTGGTCATCATTGTAATAATGAAATAAGCTTTGGTCGGTATCTCTGGAATACCGAAAATCTTCACTGAACCTGAAGCTCGCCGTTGGTGCAACCACTGTAATTAACGTAAGGAGTTGCCGAATTAACTACTCTTTCAGTAGTAGCGTTAGCAGGAAGCGTGTGTTTAATTCCAACTTTAGTTGCTGTACTCATAAGCCTAAAGCCGCAAGCCGTAGGTGTGTAAACACTCCATCTGATGTCATCGGTGTAATTAGTAGTTTGCGAGTTAACGGTAAGTTGAACTGATTTCTTACCACTAGGAGCAAAACCTTGAATTTTCATGCCTTGACCATCACGCGGCAGTTCGGGTTTAACAGCAAACGCAGTTGAAGCTACGGTGAGCAATGCACAAACTAGCAAGGTCTTTCTCATAAATAACTCCTATTGTGAGAGCAATGATAAAGTTACAGGCGAAACCGTAAAGCTTAGCCTGTAAGTTCAGCATTGATCTACTTCTTACCCCAAGTCGGCGGCTGAGTCAGATTACCGGTAGCAGGAGCCGCAACCGGCGAAGCAGGTTGACCTACAGGCGGCGTTTGTGCGGCAACTGGACCCTTACCCTGCCCTGCAATCTCAGCGGGGCTAGAAACAGCCTTCTGAGGCGGGGTGATAACGGCGACTTCGGGAGGCCGAACCACGGCAACCTCGAAAGGCTCAAGCGCCGTTGCAAGGTGCGAAGTAACGTAAGCGCGAGCTTCCTCAACGCTTACGTCCCTAATCTCACCTTCGTTCCAGTTATCAGTCACAACAGGACCACATTTAGTTGTGTTCATTCGGATTCGCATTTCAAGTCACCTTATGCGGTTTTGACAACGTACAGGGTAACAACCATAGTACCGGCAGTGATAGAAGTAAAGTCAGCACCGCCTGTTACAGTAACCCTAGCAGTTGCAGCGGCAGCTTCAAACACATTACCAGCCTTCACAGTCGAACCTACAGTACCGGCAGCAACAACAGAACCAGAAGTTACAGCAGAATACTTATCTACAGCACCGCTAACACCTACTTGAATAACAGCGGTAGTATCACCAGTGAAGCCTACTGACGTTACAGCTTTCCATCCCAACACAATAGAGCCTGCTGGAATCTGAGTGGTAATGTCAATATAGCCAGTCGTGTTAGTGTTGTCAGTGAAGTCAGAAAACACAAGAGATTGAGATTCTATTGCTATTACTACAGGACTATTAACAATAGCACTTGCATCAATAGCAAGTTCACCATCAGGCTCAATTGTAATTTTACCGCCAGCTTTCACAACAAGCTCATCGCCACCTTGTTTCATATAAACTTTAGCATTATACATAAAGCTCTCCTTTTAAGGGGCGGCTGTTACACCGCCCCTGTTAGTTCAGATTACTCTTCAGGAGACTGAAGGAAGGTGGATTTCAGAGTAGACGCAGGCTGAGTGTCAGGATGTACGCGCCCGTTGTACTGGATAGCGGTAATACCCAAGATGACAGCATTCTGAGTGGCCGGGGTAAGTTGTGCTTCGAGATACCGATGAAGCGACGGATCAGGCTGAAAGATGTCAACCACAATGCAAGACTTCGCAAGAGCCGCGTTAGCAGCGGTAATGGTGTGAGCGGTAGTGGTTTTCAGCCGAGTCATACCGGAAGTGTTGTTAGCAGCGTCACCGCTAACAAAGCAATCAACAGTGCCGTTTTCAATGGTCGTACCAAGTTCATAAATGAACATGACGCCATCATAGTTAGCCATATCAATGATATCGGCCTTTCGCGCAGTAGTACCGGCAGCATAGTAGCCGAGTACCTGAGTGACTTTCACGTTTTTGCTAAGATTCATAGCTTTCTCCTTGTAGCCCCTCAGTTAAGAGGGGCTTAAGTTAGGTTGTCAGTTCATTACTGCTTCAATTAGGAAGCAGCGAGTTTGATACGGGAGAAGGATTCGGCCAGTACTGGCATACCGTCAGTTTCGAGGCGAGCAATGAAACCAACTTTGTTCTCAACAGCGTACAGTTCATTCAGACGCATGAACTGAAGTGCAAGAGAGTCAGCAATCCAATAGTTAGAGAAGTCAGCGAACATACCCACATACTGAGAAGAAGTGAAGGTATTCGGCGCGTATTCAGACATGATCAGCGGGCGACCAAGCAGCATATCAGGCACATCTGCTTTTTCAGCCAGCTTGAAGATGTAGTTACCGTTACCGTCTTTCAACTGAGCAATCTGCGAAAGAGCGTCACGATGGAACAGCCACTGCGCCTTAGTCATATAAGGCGCTTTCAGGCTGTATTTAGTCTGAATAAGACCGTCAGCAGTCATTGCGGTAGTGTTACCGGTAGCCATAGTAATATCCCTGGAAGTCGGAATACCATCAGCAGAAGCGGTAAACACACCAAGAGGCTGACCTACACCAGTACCGACAAGGTACGCTTTCTCCATTGCAATACCGAACTTGTAAGCCATACGGTCATTGACAATAGACTCAGGATTCAGTGCAGCGTTACGAAGCAGCTTATTGCTGATCTTCACCAGCTTGGTAAGCATGTGGGGAGACAGTTCACGCTTACCGAAAGCAATCCCGGTATCTTCAAGAACAGTCTTGACTTCAGGAGTCCAATCAGCATCGCCAACATCGGAATCCAGGGTAGGAACACCGCAACTAGCCGCTTCGTTCAGCGGAATGATGGTAGCCAGTTTCCGCATGAAAACGTTATCCTTCACGTTAGAAATCAGCTGTGCTATGAAGGTTTGCGGAGTCATGATGAAACCGCCCTGAGTGTCAGTACCGGCAGTAAGAGAACGCATTTCATCGTTGCTCATTGCCTTGTCGCCATGCAGCACGAACTTGCGGAACGCAGCCGAACGAGCTTCTTCAGCCGGAACGCCGGTACGCTGTTCACCAGCATGTTTAATAGCATCAGCAGCCATTTCACGCTCAAGTTCCTGCGCCCTCTCTTCGTCCTCGATGTCTTTCTTCAGACGATCCACATCAGCAATGAAAGCGTCGTACTGACGAATTTCATCTTCATTCCTTGCGCGGTTTTCCTTTTCAGCGCGGTCAAGAATAGCCCTTGCGTCGGCAAACGCCTTTCCACGAAGATCGCGGAGTTCTTTCAGATTCTTAGCCATTTTGCTTCTCCTTTCGCTCCGGTCTTTGTCGGTAGCGTGTTGCGGGGTTTGGGCTTACACAGCCTTTGTTAATTCATTTCCAGTTCAAGCAGTTTCAATCTTGCTTTTGCATTATCAGTTTCAATCTGAGCTTTTCTTTTCTCTTCAGCTACGCGCTCAGTTTCTTCTTCTTCTTCGGCCAGTTCAGCAGCAACGCGTTGTTCCTCTTCGAGTGCAGCAGTTGCTTCGTCAGCTTTGCGTTGTTCTTCGGCTTGCTGTTGTTCAGTTCTAAGTTGTTCAGCTTCTTGTTTCTTTTGATTCAATGAGCGTACTGCACAAGAAGTAGAAGTGTAAGCAGGATATGTCACAGGAGAAACATCATACAGTTGCTCAACCTGATGAATAGTTCTAATCCATAAACCATCAGAATCTTCTTTCCAATGATCACCGTCAGCAGCTACGCGAAACCCAAACGAACATTGATTAACATCACCACGACGCATTGAAATTTGCAGGTCTTTCACATACGAAATTTCCATATCAGGATCAATTTCAAAACGAAGACCTTTTTCATCTTCGAAAACACGCAGCGTACCTGCTGCTGTTCTACCTAAAATTTTGTCAGGATTATGATTAAACAAACCCCTAATATCCGAAACGCCCAAAGCTTTCTTAAAGCATCCAGGCATTAGAATTTCTCTAAAACCACCTAGATTCTCAGAAAGGCTATTGAAGTTAGCAGCATAACCATCCATAACAGGAGTTTTGGTGTCGCCGTTTTCTTTGACGCGCATTTGCACAACATGTGTGCGTCTTTCGACATTTTCATCTTTTTCAATGTCAGGCTTCATATATCACTCCTTTGTTGCGGAAGGTTCTTTAGGCTCAACAACTTTACTAAACTGACTACCTGCCAACCTCGCAGGGAAAATACCGGAAGGAACAAATACTTCATCCGATTCAGGTCTATTGTCAGGACTTTCACCGCTATTGCGGCGAATATCATTAGGCGACCAAGAAGCAGTTTCAAACCTCGACTTGTTATAAGCAGCCTGTGCAGCCATATCGCCGCGCATCAAAGCATTAAAGTCAAAATTGAAGTAGTAATCTTTTTCAGAGTCGTACATCAAATCTACTTTTAATCTTTGTTCCCAATTCTCAAACTCAGGTTGCATATTCAAAGTAATAAACATTTGCATTACTACTTCGGCACTTGCAAAGGTTTGATTCTTATCACCGGAACGATGAATCAGCATCATCGGTACGTCTAAGAAGCTGCAAATATCCTCAACCTGAAATTTTCTCGACTCGATATATTGGCTGTCTTGCATAGTCATACTTAAACTACTTATGTCCATGCCGTTTTCAAGAATAATTGTTTTGTGGGAATTACCGACACCAGTGTACTTATCCAATTGAGCTTTCAGACGATCAAATGCAGGATCATCAAGCTTAGCCGGATGCTTAAATACTTTTGCTATCTGAGCACCGTTAGTAAACAACCTTGCACCTTGTTCTTCCATTGCCATTGCAAGGCCGACAGATTCAGCCATCAACTTAACTACAGATTTGCCCACAATACCGTTGTCACTGTATCCTCTAATATGCAGAATCTCTTTCGCAGTGAAAATCTCGCTTTGACCATTCACCGGAAAATACTGATAGTAGAGCTTCGATCCACGCGGCGGCGTAGGCGAATTGTCATACATAAAATACGTTGCACCTTCAGGAGTAATCACAAACGGAAACACTCTGTCAGGATGCAACGGAATCAACTGATTGATACCACGTCCAGGCGTTGACTGAATGTAGTTATAGAAGTTACCGCGCAACATCTTATGAGCTTGGCCCATTAAACGCCAATCAAAAGACGTTTGCCATTCATTAGGCTTATCGTGCATTTGCTTATAAAGCCTATGGCTCTTAGCAATTTTATGACCACCTTCAGGCAATTCCTGCATTACATGCAAAGGAAGCATTGCAAGAGTCAACGCTTTACGATTAACACAAGCGTAAACAGTGCTGATCTTTACCGCAGTATCAGCATTAACAGTCTGACTTGAAGCAGTATTAGGCATATAGCCCATGTAGCCAGATAACGCAGGATCACCTACAAGCATAGACGGCTGTACTGAAGCGCGAGTTTCCCCGCAAATTCTTTCAAGCCAAGTCATTTAGACTCCTTGAACTTGAAAGTTTTAATAACCCTGAGAACACCAGGAGCCATAAATATGCAACCTAAAAGGATAAATGCGACAGCAGGACTAAGAAGGTAAGTACCGTAGAAAAGTAGCGCAGCACCGATGAAAAACAGTACGTCGCTAAAACTAGGCAAAAATGAAAGGAGTTTTTCTTTTGTCAATGCGGTATCTTCCCTTGTAGCTTACCGGCTTAAGGCTTTCTCCCCGACATGCGAGAAAGCCTTTGTTGCTATTGTGAGTGTAAGTATCATAAAGCCCTATCCAGAGTCAAGGGCTTTATTAGATATTATTGAGCATTGGAGGATTTTAATACTTATCTGAGGCGTATTGAACCGTTTTCCAGAGCTTCTTGAATAAGCTTTTTGATCGCGGTCATAGTTTCAAGCGTTTGTACTTGAGGAATTTCAACTACGCAAATAGGCAACGCTTGAGATAAATATTCTTCAACATCACTTACAGGAATTACTCTCAAAGTTTCATTCCACTCACTGGCACGCCTAGCTTTATTCATTAATTCGGTTTTAGTCATTTGTTTCTCCTTTGAGTCATAAATTCAGAAGTTAGGATGAATTGCGTTGCGAGCTATGCTTTCTTGTACTGTTTTAACGATGAACTCAGCAAGTTGAGGTTCGGTCATATCGCCTAATCTCTTGGTTACAGTTCCTTGGACATTTATATCACAGCCATGCTTATCAAGTAAACCGCCTTGCTGGTTCAACATCTCCATTACTTCAGCAATCATTTCAGAAGCAACATCATACTTGCGTTCACAGGTGATATGCTCAGTTCTGTAGCGTTTCAAGTAACCTAGTAAAACGTGAGCTTCGGGTCTAGTCATTTCTTTCCTCCTTATTAGCAAAACTCCAACCGTTAGGAAAGCTGCGCCGAACAACTCTAATCGCCAACAAATCTTGCAAGCGATGCAAAGAAGTTGTAAATTCAATGTTCTCCATAGGATGATCTTTAGGAAGCTTGCTGTAAATTCGATAAGCTTTGACTAAAGCATTCATGCACATTTGTTCGTCAAAGGTTAGCCCAGTAACAGGACTTGCGGTTTCTCCTGCTTTCATTTCTCACCTCCTTAAGTTGAAATTATAGTAAACGGACCTTTAACACCAACTAAAACACTCTCAGCAGCTTCAAGCGCAATTGTAATTCGTTCTTCAACCTTCAGCTTCATAGCTTTAGTTGTAAACAAACTACCTTTAGCAGCTTCGTCACCGCAACCAACTACATCATAATCTTTGCAATTAATTATGCTAAAATCATCTTGCATTCGATACAGCTTATCTTTATAGCCAATAAGAAAAGTACCGCCTTGCTCAACACCGTTATTCACTTTCGTAAAGCCGCCGTCTTTCAAACATTTCCGAACAGTTTCAACAAAAGTAGTTCGCATAAACTTATCCATGTTAACAGTAGCTACAGGTTGGCCTTCAGGTAACGCAAGCGAATATTCAAGCAAATCCAGCATCCTGAAGCTAGTAGTCCCGCCTATAACAAATTCGCCAACTCTAAACACTTTAGAGTGATTGCAATTCTCATAAACATATCCGTTTGAGCCGCAACTATCACCGCCCAAATACACTTTACTTCCGTTAAGCAAACCAATTATGCAAGTCATTTCTTCAACACCTCCCACTGTTCTTCAGTAAGCCAAGTTCTAGCATTACAAATAGAACAATTAACATGCATAATTGGTTGATTGCTCATTTGAGCGTTGTACCTGAATTCAGGCTTACCACCTCTACCGCTGTTCGCTATCCAGTTGCATTTGTGTTCAGACATTATTTTCTCCTTTTAGTTGTTTGCCCACATTACAGTACGCGTAATATCTCCTGCTCGCCTCTTGCCGCTCTAGCGTTGTATGAATCACCTGTATCTTCATCATTAGCCATCAAGCGAGCCAAAGCCATGATTGCTCCAACCGCGCCATCTATTTTATTTGCATTTGTAGTCTTAGTTGGAAAGTAATGTTTTACATTTCCACCGGAACGAGATTGTTTCAGAACAACATTCCCGCACATCCATTCAAACATTTTGTTTCCGTCATGAAGAAAAGCATTATCAGTAACCATAGCCTCTAGTTCCTTACACGGCTCACTGATGTTCGCAGGCGACTGCGTAAATTCAACACACTCGAACGAAGCCCATTTCTGAATATTAGAAATAAGCATTGATGCTTCACGCGGGTCAAACACAAGTTCTTGAATGTTAAACATACCATTCAACATTTTAAGGTCATCTTCAACAACATTAAAGTCAGTACGTTCACCTTCTGTAGCAGTAAGCAGACCTTCTTTCTCCCATAGTTGATAATGCTGGTTTTCTTTCTTATTAACCGTTGCTTCAGGTAGATAAAACTTGGAAAAACACACCACGCGCTTATTAGTCTTGCGATTCCAACTACACGTAGGATTTTCGCCTAGACTGTTAGCACAGTTGTATCGTTCGTCCTGGTAAACAGCTTTGGCTCCGCATCTAGGACAAACTTCAAGCTTTACACCTTCTATCTCAAACAGTATTTCAAGAGCAACAACGTCAATTTTGCTCGCCAAGTCCAAACCTAAATAACATTTACTTCCAGCAAATTGCTCAAGCTTAAAAGAAGGATTACCGCAAGCTTTAAACTTAATCATATCAAGCCACGCACGACCAGCAGATTGCCACATGTTCAAATGTTTAGTTAAAAGTATGTTTCTTTCGCTCATTTTAGTTAAAGCGTCATTGTACTTACCTCTCAAATAATTCTCGTTCACTGAAACCCCAAGATTTGGATTAGCCCTTTTCCATACCTCAAAATCTTCATATGAATCTTCTGGATCAATTCCGAAAATAACAGCGAACAAATTATCTTCAACAAGAGTACCTTCTATAACTTTCACAGCGTTTAAATACATTTCATAGCAAGGTGAACTGATATCTACACCAGCGGTAGTTATCACGCAAAGGAGTGGCTGCGATCTTGCCCCCATTCCAGTTGACATACTATCATACAAAGCACTTGTCTGTGCTTCGTGATACTCGTCAATCAGCGCAGCGTGAGGCGACTGCCCATCAGAAGCCTTTCCTACAACTGGCTCAAACCTACTCATGTCATCATTTCTATACACTGACGTAGGATTACGCACTGTACCTGTTAAAGTAAGTCCAAACGCCTCAACTAAATCTGGATTTAACTTACACATAGCGTATGCGGGTTCGAAAACGCACATGGCTTGCTTTTCAGTTTGAGCACCAGCGTAAACTTCGGCTCCTGGTTCATTGTCACAAAAGGCCATATATAGGCCTATGCCAGCCGCAGCGAGGCTCTTGCCCGACTTTCGAGGGAGCATCCAAAAAACTTTATTAAAACGTCTAAGATTATCTTCTTTACGTTTCCAACCAAACAAAGTTGTGTGAAGAAAAAGCTGATGATTTTCTAATACAAGTAACGTACCTCTCCAAGACCCCTTTGTGTGGGGTAACTTCTCCATAAAACGAGCGTGTCTATTTCCAGCAGCAACGTCAAAATAATAAGGAAAATCTTCGTCATTTTGACGTTGCAAATCACTCAAATGTCGCTGATAAGCTAATTTTTCAAGCTTTGAGGCTTTACGATTAGGAAGTTGATCGTTAACAGCAGCAATACAATATTCGTAAGATAGTTGACAATGATCCCTACTCATTTTCGCACCAATCTATGTCAGTTTCTTTTGAAAATTTTAAAAGTTCGGCCTCTTTAGCAGCCTTGTCAGCACGTCGTTTCTCCCAAGATTGGCGCATTTTAGCTCTAGTTTCTTCAGTTACTATGCGAGTCTGATTTGACTTAATGATAGCCGCTCTTTGCTCAGAAGATATCACAGTATTACCGTGTTTACCTTTTCCAGACGCTGACATTTTAGCACGCGTTTCATCTGTAACAGGTCTTGTTCTGTTTGAATGAGCTATTTTAGCCCTTATTTCATCCGTATATTCCCAAGTAGGAGCCTTTCCCTTTTTAACAATACTCATATTTTTACGCCATTCTTCAGAAAAAGGAGGTCGTTTCACACCTTTTCTAGCTTTGCTCATATTAGCTCTATGAGTATCAGTGAGAGACACACCTTTTCGCCTTATACTCATTGCTATTCTCATTTCAATAGGTAACTTAGTTCCTTTTTTAGAAGCGCCTAATTTTCTAATACGCTCTAAAGCTTCAGGCGTTCTATTGATTTCACTTAATTTTTTTCTAGTCTCTTCGCCAACTATTCTACCTTTCCCTGCTTTGCTTATTTTTTCTCGTTGATCAGCATTTAAAGAAATACCCAAACAACGTTTCCTATTAGCAATTGCAATATTCACAGCGACATGAGGCGGTCTAGGCACACCCTTTTGTAGAGCACTCATTCTTTGTTTAAGCCAACTGTAAATTTTATTATTCGACCTATTGAGATCACGACTTTTACCAGTCATGTAAACAGCAGCAAATAACAACTTCTTATTTGAAGGAAACAATTTAACTAAAAGCTGATGTGCAATATAATGTTCTTCAGGAGTTAAAATTGCATAATTTTCGTCACAATTTGCACCACCTAAACATTTTGGAATAACATGATGCTTTTCTGTATAACTATCAACAACTCTGTCTTTAGCTCTAACTACAAGCTTGATATAATGACTTGCCCAATGCCTATGCTTGATAGATTCAAAAAATTCTTCAATCGAATTATAAGTTTCAGCTACTTTTTCAACAACAGGAACATCTTCAATAACAAATTCTTGCATAACAACCCCTTTAAATAGAGAAAGCTCCCTACACAATGGCAGTTGCGTAGGGAGCTTTCAAGGCACAGATTTAATCTGTAGCCACTTTAAAGCACTCTGCCAAGTGCTTGTATCAATGTTGGCAAGCACCATAACAGAAACTAATACCGAAAGTCAAGGATTGTTAACATATTTTAACCCTTTTCGCGCTTGCAACGCTCAATTAGTTCGATCAACCATTGAGGCAAAGGTGTGGGTATGTTATACCTTTTCAAGCTTAATACCTTTATTCAGCCAAAACTGAACTTTCTCAGGATTAGGATAATTATCAGTAAGCCAGCAAACCATGCTCAAGCCGCTAAGATACAACTTCAGCCACCATTTGACTTTTACTCTGATTACCAGTTCACACTTAGTCATTAAATCTCAACCTTTGCTTCGAGATATGTATCTTCAAATAAAGTTTTCTCTTTAAACAAAAGAGGGTGAACAAAATATCTGCTAGGTTTAAGTTCAGGAGGCCATATGAACATATCAATCATCCAAATCCGCAAAGCTGTTTCGTTTCTCCTGCTTTTTCTGCATCTTAACGTTGCGGCTAGACGCAGGACTTAGACCAAACTCCTTAAGTATCTTTTCCATCGTATTCTTAGCTTCATTCCTCATTGCTACTTCGGGATAAGGTTTAATTTGTCCATTTTCAGTAGTATAAGTTCGACCATTCCACTTAATGTAAGCAGACAATTCAAGGTAATCTTCCTCAGCTTCAGCGTAGAGGGCTAAAAGCTCGCAATGAGAAGCTGAAGGAGGGTAAAGTTCAGCTATACGCAGTACCATTCGCTCAAAGATACCTGCTGCTTTAGGTGACAAGCGAGATGGTGTAACAGGCCAATCCTTAGACGGTTCAGGATTGTCATAGTCATATAAATGCTGGTGTGCTTTGTCTACTACTTTGAGATGGACCGGCTTTAATGAGTTGTTCGCCATTTTAGTTCCTTAGATGAATCTTTCTCGTTCTTTTGATGCATTACCATACCCATTATCCTCTCTAGCCGTTTTTGAGGAATGATGTGCATGGCATAGCGGCTGTAAGTTGTTGATATCCCAGAACAATTTCTGATCCCCCTTATGAGGAATAATGTGGTCAACACATTGAGCTAAAACCAACTTACCTTCCTTTTCACACATCACACACAAAGGGTTTTGTTCTCTGTATCTTTTACTAAACTTGTTCCATTCGTGCGTATAGCCCCTTGAAGCCGCAGAACCACGATACCGATCTTTGATACGAACTTCTTCTTTCTTTTGAATAGTGTGCGCGGAGCAATAAGGAGTATTCCCTAGAACTCCGCACCCAGGCTTAAGGCAAGGTCTACGGGGAGCACTAGGCATTACTCTTCCTCTTCCATATCAACAAGCGGCGTATCTGTTTCACAACAGCAACAACCGTCGCAAGGAATAGTGTCATAAATGCACGTAGAATCATCCCCGTATCCCGTTCCCATTCATCACCCCTTCAACTTAAGTACAGCCATTTCAAGCGCGGCGTTAACCATAGCAGTACCCACATTAACACCTACTTCAACTCCTTTAGCTTTCAGGTTCTGCACGATCAGCCCGTAAGCGTAATCACGCTTCTGAGCGTCAGTTGCACCGCTCATGTTATTAGCCGTAATCTTGACTGCTTCAAGCGCAGCAGCGGCCAGGATCGGCCCGTACTGGCTCAGCATTTGCTTCAGAAAAGGAGCTACAAAACCCCATACCCAACTAAAAATAATCTTCAGTTTGTCCATTACTTTTCTCCTTTAGATTGCTTCACAGCGGCGACTATTTGACCGTTCATGAAAGCAGTTAAGATACAAGCGTGTTTATCAACAATTTCAGCTTTAGACTTTTGAGTAGATAAGTCGATGAGCATGTGATTCAAAGTGTTAACAATGTAATCATGTTCAAAGCTATTTGAATCAAACTGAGTCATTTCTTTCTCCTGAACAGTTTAGATACCCATTCATCCCAATTACAAACAAAAGTTTTACCGATTGAGAACATCGCGTTGTTCTTGCGTGAGTTCGGGAGATGTAATTGTTTGTTTATCAACAACAGTTCCAGTAACTTCAACTTTAACCTCCTTGTTATCAGCAGTTACAGTGAAAATTAACGCAATGATAGCGGTAGCCGCTGTAACAATAGCTTCAGCGAGTTCAGGTTTAAGAGTGTATCCCATAAGACCAAGCAAAGTAATAATACCAGACCAAGTGCTACGCTCTTTGAGTCTTTTCAGCATCCAAGTTTTCATTTAAATCTCCTTTATCCTAATATAAAGATTAGAAGTCTAATCAGTTCTTCATTTCTTGTATCTATCGCAGAGTTCACAATTAGTACACTCAACATGCCGGTTGTAAATACATTTATCTTTTGCCATTTTAATTAACTCCTATTTAGCAACTTCAATCGGGGTTCTGATTAAGCCTAGCGTTAAAACAGCAATCAAAGAATCAAGAGGTCCTGGTTTACCTTGATTGTTAACTTCTAACAAAACACCACCTTGTTTAAACTTAACAGTTGCATCGTGCATACACATTACTTTGTAAACTTCACCTGAAGGTAATCGCACGCTTGATTCACGCTGACCTAATGTAGCACAGCCGGTTAGCATTAATACAACTATAAGCAAAGCTAACTTACGCAATTTGAATCTCACCGGCTTTCCATTTAGCTTGCTGTTGTTTCCAACGCGGATGCTCAACATGCGGTGCGTCATGAATACTCTTAAAGTAGAAACCTGAAGTAAGACCCATTTCAACGGCAATGTCAGCCATCACTTTAAACAAAGCTTGGCTAGCACCCCAATCAAAGTTTTTGCCATCAGCTTTAAGCGGCCAAAGATCAATTGCATAGCCGAAATTATGAGCCGATTGCCCAGGCTTAGCGTTTGAAACTACCTTTCCCGGCTTAGTTCGGCCTTGAGCATAAATATCACGCTGCTGAGCCATAGTGCGGCGAGCATCGCTAATAGCCCATTGGCGATTAGTAGCGGTTTCAGTTCGTTTAATCAGTTCTTCGACTTGAGCTTTAAAATCAGGTTCAAGAGTATCAATTCTAGCCATTTGTTTCACCTCGTTTAGCAAGAGTCATTAGCTTAAGCAAGTTATTGGTAGCATGTCGAATCTTCGGCTTATAAATACAATCACATCCATTCAACTCAAGTTCAATAGCTCTCAGGATATTAAGAGCAGGACATACAAGAGCGTTGACACTTTCACGGCTAAATTCTTCAGTTTGCGGCGGCATAATACCTCCTGACAACTGGTTAACGCAATCTTCCGCAGGATTTGCATTCAACGCTCATATAACAATGACCGTATTGCCTCAAGATAGGGCAATGAATGCGAGGTTCCATTAGAATCTCCTTAAACTAAAGTTTTGGAGCTTGCGGCGATACTCTAACAAATTTTAATCGTGAATGTCAAGAGTTCGGCAAAAGAAAACCCGCTTTAACAGGTTTTAATCTGTCAAAGC
>Ga0209518_1001304_pt1 | contig 27424 bp, 32 predicted proteins | sample RifGroB1_FD_183993 | JGI IMG/M metagenome (GOLD analysis project Ga0209518, IMG submission 183993) | Groundwater microbial communities from Rifle, Colorado, USA - Groundwater B1 (SPAdes) (version 2) | ecosystem: Environmental > Aquatic > Deep subsurface > Groundwater | place: Rifle, Colorado...
CAGCAGGAAGTGAATGATATTTTTGGAAAAGTTTACGATGCTTCTTACGACCAGGTCCAAAATGAAATAGCGGAGGTTACGGGAATGTCCGATTTGGAAATTGAGCGCATCACGTCTTCGGTTGTTTATACAAAAATCAACGGTAAATATGTAAAGGACCCGGTTGGGCAAACCGGGCAAAAGTTGGAACTTGCACTGTTCACGGCGTATTGTCCCACATATCACATTAAAGCCTTGCAGACGTTGGCCAAAAAGTTGCGGTTAAATATTGTGGCAATAGGTTCACAAATGTATGCGCTGGTCAAATCGCTGAAATATTCAAAAGGGGATGCTTTAGACTGTGTTGTGCTGGATGTTGGTGGTGAATACACGCAAGCCGGTGTTGTTTTTGGCGGAGGAATTCTTACAATGAGAACACTGCCGATTGGCGGTAGTCATGCGACCGAAGCAATAAGCAAAAATCTTGGGATTACATATTTGGATGCCGAGGACAAAAAGGCCCAGTACAGCTTTGACAAACTACCGGAGGAAGAAAGCTTGCGCGTGCAAGGGAGCTTGCACGATGTTATGGATGTCTGGTTGAGCGGAGTAGAAGAGTTATTCGGCGACTTTACGGGTGTAAAAACGTTTGCCCCGAAGATTTACTTGGTGGGTGGCGGTGTTATTCTTCCGGATGTGCTCAATTGTGTAAAAAACGAACCGTGGACAAAAGGAATACCTTTTAAGTCACCGCCGGAATTTAGTAAACTGTCGCTTGAGAATTTACCCAAGGTTATGGACGCAACCGGGCGTGCCGATGTGTGTGATTTGTTGCTTCCGGCTTCTTTGTCAATTATATATATGGAAACCAAGGGTTGTTTATGAGAATAACTTTGCAGATTCATGACAATGTAGTTGTTGCGATAGAAAAGATTAAAGGTGTTTCCGATTCTGCGATTGAGCTTGAGTTACCGCAAGGCTCCTTGCTCTTTGAAAACGGTCTAAACCTGAAACTCTTGAGGAAAGAGGCCGAAAAGGTTGGCAAGTCGGTGGTATTTGTTACCATCGACGACTTAGGCAAAAGTCTAATACAGGCTTTGGATGCTCCGCTGCCCAGGGATTTTGTTCCAAAAGAAGTAGCCCTTGGTACTGCGACTGTTAAGCAAAAAAGAAAACTTCCGTCGTTTCCAAAGATAAGCCTTAAACTACCCGCCTTGGCGGCTAATTACAAAGCGATAGTTTTGACTATGATTGGCGTGGGGATTGCTGCCGGCTTGTTTTATCTTACGTTATGGAAAGTGCCAAAGGCGCGAGTAGAGATACTGGTAAACTCCCAACCGTTAACAAAGAGCGTTGAGCTAAAAGCGGTAAAAGACGCAAGCACAAACGCAGAAAAGCGCATTATAAAAGGGATGATCGCTCAAACCGTTGTTACCGAAAAACTCTCACTAGCCGCCACCGGCCAGAAGCTTGTTGGGGATAAGGCGGCGGGAAAGATCAAGATTTTTAACAAAACAGACGCGGAGATAAAGCTTAAAGAAGGTGGTGAGGTAACATACAAAGAGCATTCGCCGGACCTTGTGTATAAACTAACCGGCGATGTAACAATTGCCGCACGAACGGAGCAAACGCCCGGAGATCCGTCTAGTCCCCTGATTCCCGGCGAGACTACTGTTGGCGTTACTGCTGCAGACATTGGCGATGATTATAATATTGCCGATGACAAGACTTTGGAAGTTAGCGATTACAAACAAAGCGAACTTGTGGCTCAAACCGACGGGAAAATGGCGGGAGGCAGCAGCGAGACCGTTAGTGTAGTAACCCAGGAAGACAAAACGAACCTTTCATCAAAGCTTCTTGAACAAATAGCCCAGGGCTCCCAAAAATCTTTAGACGCAAAATTGGGCACCGGACAAAAGAGAATTGCCGGATCGGAGATGCACAGTGTAGTATCGGAAGAATACAGCGCGGATGTTGGAGATGAGATCGAAGTTATTGAATTGACGCAGGAAGTTGGGGTTACCGCCCTAACTTATTTCGCTGATGATTTGAACAAATTGGTTGATGAGCTGGTAAAAGGTTTTGTGCCGGATGGCTTTGTTTTATCAAGCGAGCAAAGAGAAGTGGGTGTCGAGGTATTGGGCAACACAGACAGTAGCACGCTGTCCGCAGCCGAAGCCGACTTACAAGTTACCCTTAAAACGCTCGTGGTTCCAAGTATAAACGAGGCTGATCTAAAGAAAGAATTGGCAGGGAAGGGCATGCCCGAGGCCCAAAGGATTCTTGGTAGTACAAGAAATGCCAAGAGTTACGAAATCAAGTTTTCTCCAAACATCCCGTTTTTCCAAAGGATGCCGCAAAGTGTGGAAAACATTGAACTTGTAATAAAGAAGAACTAATGACTTCCGGAGAAAAAACCGAACAAATCTTGTTGGGCATAGATTTTGGCGAAACAAATATTGGGTTGGCGTTTGGGAGAAACAACCTTGTATCGCCAATGAAAATTGTTTCCGGCAAAAATGTAGACGCGGCAATAGCAGATGTAACACGCGTCGTTTTGGAAAACAAAGTGACCAAAGTTGTGGTTGGGCTGCCGGTTGACTACACCGGTAAGGAAACACCGGCCTCAATTAGAGTGCGGCAATTTGTGAACATGCTAAAGGTATATGTAAAAGTCCCAATTGTTTTTGTCAGCGAATATGACTCAACAAAGCAATCTCTAAACACGGCGATTGAAGCCGGCGCGTCCAGAAAACGCAGACGCAGCGTTGATGATATTTCGGCTGCGGTCATCCTGAAAACGTACTTTGACGAGGGCTGATACAGGTCTATTTCTTTAGTTCTTTCATCTTCACTTCTTTGGAATCACACAGCATGCACTGAAAGTTTTCCCCGGGTTTTAGGCAAGACGGGCACATGTAAATGCCGTTTTTGTAAACCAACTGGTCCCTGCTGCAGTTGTTGCATAAGAAAACAACGTCGCTTTGCGCAATTTCCCCGTCGTTTGGGCAGGTAAATCTAACGGCGGAGCTGTCCGGGAACTCGGTTTGCGCGTTTATTTCGAGCGGAGATTCTTTGGATTTTAATCCAAAGTTGAGGGGTCTCTTCCGCGAGAAAGAGGAATCTTTGGGCTTTAGTCCGAAGTTCTTCATCTCATCCATGCATTTATGATAACCTTAAACAGTGATATATCTCAAGGTTTTTCTAATTTTGTATTTGATTGTTGGATTTGGTTATGCCGCGTATATATTATTTTTTGCCGGTGACAAGTGGTTTTGGTTTCCGGTGAATGTTTTTGGCTGGCCGCTTGCGCTTGTCTATTTGGTAGTTGCCGCGTTTCCTGTGCAAAAGCAAACGTATAAAACCGTGGTTGAAAAGAAAAAAGCGGCCATATTTGACCTTGACGATACTCTTGTTGCGACGGGAATTTACTGGGACAGCGCGTTTTCCAAAGTCTTGACTGCGGCAAAGTCCGGCTCTTATATGGGTTTAAGAATCGGCCATTGTATTGTTGACCAATGGAATATTTATCTTGATGAACACCCGGGAGAAATTAGTATGACGGCACGGGAGTTGACCGAGCACACCTATGCCGAATTTCTCAAGCATCTGGATGAGCTTTCAGTTACGGATGGGTTTTGGGATTTGGCAATGCGGCTAAAAGATGAGCGGGCAATGAGGTTGGGCATGGTGACCAACACGGACAAGGTGGTTGCCGAAAAAGTGCTTGCCAAGCTAAATTTGCTGGAAGTGTTTGACGTGGTTATATATGGTGATGAAGTAGAACACAGAAAACCCAATCCCCAAATGTATAACTTGGCGGCACAGAAGCTTGGCGTGCGCGCCGGAGAAGTTGTGATTTTTGAGGATTCTGTTGTTGGAGCACGAGCGGCGGTTGGGGCAAAGATGGATACGTATGTGGTGTGGAACGGTACTGCACAACAGACCGATTACCCAAAGGAGGTTCTTGATTTTTTCCCCGATTTTGTTGGGTTTAACGAAAAACTTGCCACGACCGACGTAGAGCACGCACGGGAACTGACGGCCGAGGCGGAAAAATGATAATTTTTTGCCTCGGCCTGGCGCCGTCAGAAACCGTTGAACGACGCTCCCCTGACGCAGAAAGTGCATTCGCACTTTCCGCCGTGGCCGACGCTTAGCGAGCAAGTGCGCCTGTTGCAGCTGCCGCATTTTCCACGGCAATGAAAACTGTCTCCTCCTTTTTTCTTTTTCTTTCCGTGCGCGACGATGGGAATCATGCTTCTCTCCTTGAGGTGGTTTCAAACGGCCTATTGTACCATTTGTTATAATCGCAGGCAATGGATAACACGTTGTTGTATAAGCCAAAAACCTATTTCGTCCAAACTTTCGGGTGCCAGGCAAACAAGGCTGATTCAAGCACCATTGCCGGAGTTTTGGAAGCGCTTGGGTTTGAAGAAACCAACTCGCCGGAAGCATCGGACCTTTATGTAATCAACACCTGCTCGGTGCGGCAAAAAAGCGAGGACAAAGTGTACGGAATTGGAAAAATGCTCAAGGGTATGAAAAGCCCTCCCTTTGTTGTAATGGCCGGTTGTATGGTGGGTTCGGTGACGGGAGCGCGCCAAAGATACGCATTTGCCGAGCTAAAAAAAAGAACGCCTTGGGTTGGCGTATACATTAATCCGTCCCAAATAATGTCCATACCTGAAATTTTGCACAAAAACGGGTTAATAGGGGAATGGGCCGCAAAAAAGTTTGATCCCGCCAATGTGGTTTCAAAACAGGAAGACAATGTGCACGCCTTTGTGAACATATCTTACGGTTGTGACAATTTCTGCACGTTTTGTGTTGTGCCTTACGCGCGCGGCAAAGAGGTTTCCCGCGCTAAAGAGGAGATATTGGGAGAAATCAACCATTTGGTTGGTCGGGGGTTCAAACACGTAACTTTGTGCGGGCAAAACGTAAATTCCTGGGGGCTCTCTATGTCGGAGAAGTTTGACATAAGAACGGGAAGTTCTCAAAAACTGCCGTTTGCAACGCTTTTGAGGGAAGTGCACAAAATCGCCGGTATAGAAAAAATCGATTTTATATCTTCAAATCCGTTTGACTTTACAAACGACCTTATTGACGCCATAACATCACCAAAGATTTCAAACTACCTCCACATTGCCGCACAGTCTGGGAATAACGACGTACTAAAGAGGATGAATAGACGGCACACCGTACAGGAATTTATGGAATTGATAACGGCGATAAAAAGAGCCAAACCGCAAGTAGAGTTGGGAACCGACGTTATTGTGGGATTTCCTGGCGAAACGCACGAACAGTTTATGGATACGGTAGGCTTGTTTGAGGCCGTTGGTTTTAACGTGGCCTTTATTTCCATGTATTCGCCGCGCAAAGGCACGCCGGCACAAGCCCATTTTAATGACGATGTTTCTTTGGAGGAAAAAAAATGGCGCCACGCGCACTTAACGGAGATTTGGGAAAAAACCCGGCCAAAATCTGCATAATTGTTGGACCCACATGCAGCGGCAAAACATCCGCAGCTTTGAGGCTTTCCAAAAAACTTGGCGGCGAAATAGTTTCTGCCGATTCGCGCCAGGTATTTAAGTTTATGGACATTGGCACGGGAAAAATCCCTATGGGTCATACAGGGCGCGGCCCTGAATTTGTGCGCGGTGCCGGTAAATGGCTTGTTGATGGTGTGCCCGTCTGGGGCTACGACCTTGCCGTCCCCGGCGACTACTTCTCCGCGTACGACTGGGCTAAATGGGCGCTATCTAAAATCGCAGAAATAACCAAACGCGGTAAAAGGGTATTTGTTGTTGGGGGCACGGGTTTTTATATTGATGTGTTAGCCGGCAGGCGTGTCTTAGCCGGTCAGAAACCGGATTTTGCCGTTAGAAAATCGTTGGAAAGCATGCCGACAAAAAATCTGCTGACCTGGTTGACGTCGTTAAACCTAGCAGCCGGGAAGAGGGTAGACAAAAACAATCGTCGGCGAATAGTACGCGAGTTGGAAAAAGAGTTGACAAAGGAAAAAGCACGTACGACTCCCCTACCCTATTTGAGGAAAGAAAACTTTGCGCTTGTTGGGCTGACGGCAGACAAACCGATTCTTTACGCCCGTGTTGACGCATGGCTAAACGAGATCTGGCAAAACGGCCTGGTTGAGGAAACCGCCAAGTTAATAGCTCTGGGTTTTGCAGATACGCAACAACTTAATGGACTCATATATAAAACGACCAAAGACTATATACAAAAAAACGTAGGAGACGCGGCGGCCAAGGAAAGAATCAAATTTGATTTACATGCATACATTAGAAGGCAACTCACCTGGTTTAACCAAAACGACGCAATCTCCTGGCTTGACACAAACGCCCAAAACTTTGGCGAAAAGCTTGAGAATCTAGTATTATGATACCAACGTTGTATGAACAGAGATATTGTAGTATCAATTAAAACGGTAATTTTCACACTTGCGTTGTTTCTGGGTGTTTACGTTGTGTATAGGCTTGGACCAATTCTCGCGTTAATTTTAATCTCGATAATTCTTGTTATGGCGCTTGAACCGGCGGTTGACTTCTTTATGAAGATGACAATAATGAACAGACCGGTTCCAAGAGGAATTGCCGTAACCGTAACATTCCTCCTCTTCCTTGCCGCCGTGGTGTTTATTTTTACTAGTGTTGCGCCTCCGGTTATTGTCCAGGCCAGAAACTTAATAAAGTCGCTGTCAACCGGTTTTGCGCAGTTCCCGTTTTCGCAGAAGCTAATTTCATTCTCCGACCTTCTGCCTAATATAACCGATGTGTCGGGAAACGTAATAAACATAACTCTTTCTTTCTTTTCAAATATATTTACGGTCTTGAGCGTTTTGGTTATCACGCTCTATATGTCTATGGACTGGATGAATATTAAATCCAGGTTTGTTTCTTTCTTTCCCGCATCCGCAAAATCCGACGCCGAAGATATATTGTATGAGGTTGAAGTAAACATTGGGCATTGGGTTAAAGGTCAACTGTTGTTAATGTTTGTGATTGGTATTTTCTCGTTTCTTGGATTTGTGATTTTGGACGTTGATTATCCGCTTGCTTTGGCGCTTTTTGCCGGACTTTTAGAGATAGTTCCTGTGCTGGGACCCATTGTTGCTGGAGTTCTTGCTGCGGTGGTTGGTTTTACCGTATCACCCATAAAAGGACTGGCCGTAATAGGTTTTTCTATTTTGTTGCAGCAGTTAGAAAATAATTTTCTGGTGCCAAAAATCATGCAGAAGGTCTCCGGGTTCAGCCCGCTTGTAATAATGATAGCTCTCTTGGTTGGGAGCAACTTTTTTGGGGTGATAGGAGCGCTCGTTGCGGTTCCGGTGACTATGATCTTGGCTATTATTCTAAAGTATGTTTTGCAAAGATCTTTCTAGTGCAGGAAAGCCGTAAGCCAGATTTTGTTTCACAAAATCTGGCTTGGATAATCTCGTTTCACTCGATTATCTAAAGCCAGATCCGTTTAGCAATCATCTATCTAGCACCTATCTTTATACCGACCATTTGACGGATTGCCGAGCAGGCTTACCGGTAATTTCGTAGGTTGCAGCAGGTGGGATTGCCCGTTTCACCCCCGCCAAAGGCGGGGCTCGTCTCTGTTGCTCTCGGAAAACGTCAATTCATTTTCCGTCCGCTTGTTGTTTCCAACAAGCGACACCAGCGCTTCTCCCGCCAAAGGCGGGATTCACGTCGGAGGTTACCCCCCGTCCCTTGCTCTATGCTGTCTGGACTTTCCTCCCCTCTCGCTCCGAAGATAATCCTTTGAGACTCTCTTGTCGGTATAATCATAAGCATTCCCATTCGGCTTACCTGCGAAGCGAGAGGGGCGATTGCTCACTTTCCTGCAGCAACATTATATCACACCCTATAGTAGCGCGGCGGTATCTATCACTATTTGTGTTAATATAACCATTATGGAATCAGTGCAACAGTTAGATCCGTCAAAATACCACGTGTTGACTCCGCGAGGGAGAATTTTCTTGGTTATTGCGCTTGTACTGTTTGTTTTGGTGGTAATGCCAATTGCGATTGTTGCTTACTACACTTTTGCAATAAACCGCCCATCCCAGACGGCAGATGAAGTTACGTACGAGGTAAAAAGCGGCGCATCCATTTCCCAAATCGCCGCCGATCTTGCTTCCCTTGGGGCAGTAAATTCCGAATTCCTGTTAAAACTGCATTTGATTTTGAATAATCTCCAGTCCAACATTCAAGCCGGTGTGTACCTAATTCCTGCCGGTACAACAACACAGCAGCTTGCTCGTCAACTCCAACACGGAATGAATGACAAAAAAATAACTTTTTTGGAAGGTTGGCGTGCCGAAGAATACGCAATAGAAGCTGTGAAGCTTTTCAAGGGAATAGACTACGAAGTATTTATGCGCATGCTAAAGGACAAAGAGGGTTATCTATTCCCGGACACATATTTGTTCAACACGGATGTTACGGAAACCGAAATTATGAATGCTCTTCTGCAAAACTTTAACGATAAAACTGCGGACATTCTAACAGCCGAAAAGTTGTCAGCCGCAGGCCTTACCAAGGAACAAGCCGTGATTTTGGCGTCAATGGTTGAGCGTGAGGTGCGCAGCGAAAAGGATAGAGCGCTTGTTGCCGGAATACTAGGTAAACGACTAAGCAAAGGAGAACTTCTTGGGGTTGACGCAACCGTTCAGTATGTGAAGGCAACATACTTTTATTGTATGACTTTGGCGTTTGACGTATGCCCAAGGGAAGAAGACGCCGCAAACGTCGACTGGTGGCCCCAAAGTTTATCAACTGCTGATCTGGCAATTGATAGCCTGTACAACACCAGGAAAATCGCTGGTCTTCCTCCCACTCCAATATCAAATCCCGGCACTTCTGCCTTGGAAGCCGTTATCAACTCCAAAGAGTCCGACTACAACTATTACATTACCGATAAAAACGGGGAAACTCATTACGCTAAGACGCTAATCGAGCACAGTGGGAATATAGCTAAATATCTCCAAGAATAATGCCATGTTCTTCCAGAATATTTGACTCAATGTAAATTGGCGCACCGCACCGAACGGCAACACCCAACGCGTCGGTGAGTTTGCTGTCGAGATCGTATACTTCACTGTTTCTTTCCACGCGCAGCAAAGAGTAAAAAATGCCCTCGGCGTAAAAGTTTATAATTGCGCATTTTATTTTGCCGTTTAACATTGCAGCCATTCTTCTCATTGTGTCGTGTACGTGGGGTCTTGGCGTTTGCTCTTTTTGAACCGCCAACATTAGTGACTTGGCTGCATTTGCCGAAATTTCAATGGGTAATGCCAAATGTCTGTTTTGGGTAATAAGATAAAGCGAATATAAATTGGCATCCGTAGACGGAATCGGGGCAATAGCCTTAATTATAACCTCTGTCAACATTTTTACTCCAGCATGATAAAGATAAAATCTCCCCATTGCAACCTTTTTCTTAGAATTCGAAACCTGTATAATGTGGAAGATGTTTTCACTGCTCAAGAAAATTCACGACAAGGCCGAGGAATACAAGGGAAAGAGGCTATTGGTACTGCTTTCGGTTATTTTTGTTGCCTTTTCTATTTTGGGTATTTTGCTGGGTTATTTTATTGGTAACAATCCGCAACAAGACGGTGGAAAAACGGCAACCGCCAACAAGCTGACTGTTTTGGAGTCTTATTACGAAGGCAAGATCACGTACGTAGATCCAAATTATTACCCAAATGATAAAATCACCTACTTTTTGGCGGACGGCGAAGGTAACGAGGTAATACTTCTCAAAGCGTTGGATCAGAAGCTGGAGGTTTCCGAAGGACATTTTGCAAAGGTCTACGGCAAGATAACAAAAACCAAAGACAACTCAAAAGATGTTTTGCTTGTTGATAAAGTTGTAATAAGTAGTCCGCAATGAAACAAGTTCAGTTTGAAAATGTTAAAAAGCAGTACGATGGTGCAGCCCCTGTGCTAAATGGCGTATCTTTTCTCATTGACGACGGAGAGTTTGTTTTTGTAGTGGGCCCGTCCGGTGCCGGAAAATCCACGCTGGTCCGCCTGCTGATACGCGAAGAGTTGCCCACTTCTGGCGATATTCTTTTTTGCGGAGAGTCGGTTGTTGGTATGCCAAACGAAGCGCTTCCCGGTTTGCGTAGAAGGATTGGAGTAGTGTTTCAGGACTTTAAGGTTTTAAATTCAAAGACGGTTTTTGAGAACGTGGCAGTTGCATTGGAGGTTGTTGACAGTACCGGCGAAGTTATAAACGATGTTGTTCCAAACGTGTTGAATATGGTTGGGTTGGGAGATAAGGCTGATAGATTTCCGCCGCAACTTTCCGGCGGCGAGTTGCAACGGCTTTCCATTGCCCGCGCCTTGGCCCACGAGCCCGACATCTTGGTTGCCGACGAACCGACCGGAATGATAGATCCGGCAGCATCCGATCAAATAATATCACTGCTTGAAAAAATAAACTCAATGGGTACAACCATACTTATAGCCACTCACGACAAGCGTATAGTAGATAGCCTAAAAAAACGCGTGATTAGAATTGAGGATGGCGCAATAAAATCCGACAAGCAGGGAGGAACCTATGTACAGTAAACTATTTGAGAATCTGAAAACCACCATAGCTAGAGAGCGCTTGTTGGCTGTTTCGACTTTTGTTGTAATGACTTTAACTTTTTTGGTCTTGGGGTTGTTCCTTGGTGTTGTGGTATTAACGCAAACCGGAATCAGACAACTTGAGGAACAGGCGCAAGTGACGGTATTTTTCAAGGACGACTATCCGGAGGCCAATATTCTTGATTTGCAAACCAAAGCGAAAACCGACTCACGCGTTTTGGACGTGACTTATGTATCAAAAGAACAGGCTTTTAGCATTTTCTCCGAAATCAATAAAAATGAGCCGTTGTTGCTTGAGTCTATTTCGGCCAGCATTTTGCCCGCCAGCCTGGAAATAAAAACAAAAAGACTTGGCGACTTATCTGCTATTGCCGGAGAGTTTGAAAAAGTTGACGGTGTGGAAGAGATTAAATACTTTAGGGATGTTGTTGAAAAATTCAAGTTTTGGAGCACAGTAACGTATGTGGTTGGCGCAACTTTGGTCTTGGCATTTTTTGTGGTTTCGTACGCTGTAATAGTTGCAACGCTGCACGCGGTTATAGATTCAAAGGGTGTGGAATATGAAATCTTAAAGCTTGTGGGCGCGTCGGACACTTACGTGAAAAAACCGCTCATCTTCCAAGGTGTAGTATTCGGGTTGATATCTGCAGTTGTAGCGTCGGTGGTGCTGTTTCTAGTATATACGTTGGTGGCATTTAAGTTTTTGGGATTTTCGCAAGTGCTGCTGTTTGGTTTTATCCCGTACAAAATAAACACATTGGTGTTTTCGGGCATGCTGGGAGCTGTATTAATTGCGTCGGGCGGCGTCCTAGGGTACTTTGGCAGTTTGAATGCACTAAAGAGGTATCTAAAATACTGAAGTAGTCTCATGAAAGTAAAAGCGGTTATATTCACAACTTTGCTTATTATCTTGTTATCTGTCGCTTTTATCGCAGTGGCATATGCCGACGACGATGCCAGTCAAACCGATGACTATTTGAAAAAAAGAGATGATTTGCAGCAGCTCATAAATCAGTACGAAGAAAAGATAAACCATCTAAAAAATCAGGAAGCAACGCTCAAAAACGATATAACCAGTGCCGATACCCAAATCAGCCTCACCCAAGCGCGCATCCAAAGCACAATTGCTGAGATAGACAGGACAACAAGGGAAATTGACGCTCTGACAAATGAAATAGGCAAGTTGCAAGAACAAATACGCCAGTTGGAAACGGCCGTTGTAAAACAAGGGCAGCTTCTTAGCGAGAGGATGCGCGCACGATATAAATCCGGCGGAGTATCACCTTTTATTGTTCTTTTTGGATCCTCAACATTGCGTCAGGTTCTGCAAAAATCGGAATACTTGCACATAATCCAGGTTGAAGACAAAAAACTATTGGACGGTATGGAGGCAACAAGGAATAACTTTGACCAAAAACAATTTTTATCGGAGGTGAACAAGGAAGAGATAGAAAGGCTTAGAGTGGAAATTGTGGCAAAGAAGTCTCAGCTGGAGGCGTTTCAGCGCGATCTGGCCCGCCAGAAAGAAGAGAAACAAGACCTTTTGGAAGAAACGCAAAACAGTGAGGACAAATACCAGGCGTTGTTAGGTCAAGTCAGGTCAGAATTGGCTGCTTTGCAGTTGGCGGTAGACCTGCCCGCGGGCGAAGGAACGGCGGTTGAGCGCGGCGATGTAATTGGCTACATGGGAAACACCGGTTGCTCCAGCGGCCCCCATGTGCATTTTGGATATGTAAAGAACGGCAAGGCCAAAGATCCCGAGTCACTGCTCAAAAATGGTTATTTGAGCTGGCCAATAACTAATCATGAAGTTACCCAGGAATTTGGTGCAAACTATTATTTTTACATGAGAAATTTTGGTATTCCCGGTCACGACGCGCTTGATATAGCAGTTTCCGGGTGCCCGGGGTGTGGCGGAGCGCCTGTTATGGCTGCAAGGGACGGTAACTTGTACTACGCGCAAGACAGCAAGGTTTACTGTCCGTGGCTCAACAACTCTATTGGCAAAGGAGCAATAATTGATCACGGTGATGGCGAAAGAACCATTTACTGGCATCTTAGGTAGTCTTGTCTAGTGTAATTAGACTTTAGGTCCTTGCAACTTTCCTACCCGTTGCTATTTTGGGGTTATGCGTTGTTTGTTGGTGCCGTTTGTTTTGTTGGTGTGGGCGGGCGCGGTCGGCGCCGTAACCCCCTTCCCCGCCTACTTTGACTTCGAGCTTGTGCGAGAAGTCAAAGCTTCCGAAGGATACTTTGACTTCTCCATGGACTCTGCCTTTATTTCCGCCAACATCGAAAGTCCCGTTAGGTTTTCTTTTGATCTTGCGGCCGCCAATCCTTTGGACTTTGTTGTTAAGCCTGTTGTTTCAAAGGGCGCGGTCACAATATGGGATAAAGACAAAAGCAAATGGATTTTAGGAACGGATTTGTGGACAAGCATGCCGCGCCTAACAAAAGACATGAAGATAGCTCTCACTATTGGCTCTCTTTCCGATCTGGAGCTTTGGTTTCAAATCAAAAATCTAAAATCGTCGGATATATATGAAACGCCAAAGCACACGGTGCACAACCGCGCTGAATTTGAAGAGTATGTAAAAAAGCTGAATAACGGTTTGGTGCCTCAAGTTATTGCAAATAGCGAAGGACCGGAATTCGGCGTAACTCCAAGCTATAACGTTGCGTCTTTTGGCTTGCAAAGATTTGGCTACGCGCACATTTTGCAGGGCGCGTCTTTATTCTCTCTCTCCGCCTTTTTGAGTTATCACAAAGATAAAATAGCGGAAAAAGCCAAAACTCTGTTTGGTAACAGCAATGTGTTGGATGATACAATGTTTCAATGAAGCAGCTTAGCAGGTGGTTGCCGGCGATGGTAGTGGCGTTGTTCATTTTTGCCTCGTCCGCACAGCAGGGCGCTGTTGTTTCGCATGTGCAGGTAGTGGATACATTTGCGCATAAATTCGCCCACCTGTTTTTGTATTTTTTGCTGTGTTTTTGTTTTTACAGAGCCACAAAGAATCCGCTCCTGTCGTTTTTGCTTACGGTTTTATATGGCATCTCCGACGAGTTACACCAAATGTTTGTTCCAACAAGAGCCGGCACCGTAACTGATATAATTGTTGACACCACGGCTGCCCTGTTTGGCGCGGTCATGTTATGGAAATACTTTCAAAGTCTCCCCAAGATACTAAAGAACTGGCTTTTAGAATAGCGGGTAAGATAAAGCCTGGACAAGTGCTCGCGTTGTTTGGCGACTTGGGAAGCGGCAAAACAACATTCGTTGGATACTTGGTTGAAGGCCTTGGTATTAAAGCAAGAGTGCAAAGCCCTACTTTTGTACTGCTGCGCAAATACGGATTTGTGAATCACCTGGACTTGTATCGTCTGTTAAATGTTGGTGACGTACTGGATATAGGATTTACTGAAATAATTGGAAGCGATGCAGTATCGGTTATTGAGTGGCCCGAACTGGTTGAGGAACTACTGCCTCAAAACTGTATTAAAATCCATTTTGAATATGTCAATGAAACAACACGAAAGATCACAATACACAGTCTTGATTGATTCAAGACAGCGTGTAAATAAAATTGTCCAACTGCGCTTGGATGGGAACGTAGTCGATAAGTTATCAGGCGATATCGATATTGTTGTATCGCTAAAATTCCTATTGGATAAAAACGGACTAACCGTTTCGGATATTAGTCAGTTTAGTGCTGTATCCGGAGAAGGTTCCTTTACCGGTATCAGAGTTGGCCATACAATTGCCAGTGTGCTAAATTGGGTAAACGGCGCCGACCCGTACAACATCAATCCACTAAAATATTTCCGCGAACCAAACATACAAATTAGCTGATATAATCTATTTTGATGACAAACAAACTTGTGTCGATAATAGTTCCCGTCTACAACGAAGAAAAAAACATTGATAGATTTAAAATCGACGTTTTGGATGTCCTTGACAACTATGGGCTAACCTACGAAATGCTTTGTGTAGAGGACGGTTCTATGCGCGATGACTCCTGGGATGCTCTAAAAAAACTCAAACAACAAGCAGGTGACCGTGTGAGAATTTTTAGACATTCAAAAAATTTTGGAATGTCCGGTGCTTATCAAACCGGCTTTGACAACGCCCGCGGCGAATACGTTTTGGTCTACGCTTCGGATTTGGAAACTCCGGCTAGATACATAAAGGATGTGATAGAAAAGCTGGACGAGGGTTACGACGTTGTGAATACCAACAGAATTGGTAGGTGGAATAAAGATGGGATGAGAAAAATACCCTCCGCCGTGGCAAACTTTCTCATTTCAAAAGTAACCGGAGTTTATCTTAAAGACAACGGTTCCGGGCTAAAAGGATTCAAGCGGTTTATTGTTGATCACTTGAACATGCACGGCGAAATGCACAGATTTTTTGCCGCGTATTGCGGTGTTTTCACAAAAAATATAACCGAGTTTGACGTTGAGTATAACGAAAGAACTTACGGCAGGTCTGCTTACGGCTCTATCACCCGTATTTTCTCGGTTGTACTGGATTTGTTCACGATTAAATTTATGATGTCATTTGCAACCAAACCGTTTACTATGATGCCCGGCAGGCTTTTTGGAACAACCGGGCTATTGTCTTTTGCGCTTGGAATTGCCGCGCTTGTTTACTTATTTGTTCTAAAGATATTTTTTGCCGAATCTATTGGCAGCAGACCGCTTCTGACAATTGGCGTTTTGTTGGTTGTTCTGGGCGTGCAGCTTGTCATGACCGGATTGCTGGGTGAACTTTTGTTGCGCGTTTATTTTGACAGTAGAAAAAGCAGGCCCTACATTGTGGCCGAGTTACTCTAAGGTTTCCATATGTGGAACCCATCTTTCCAAATGGAAATGTACCAGTAGTAGAAAAACCAGAATGCCGCTAACCCTATGTAGTAAAGCGCCTTGTTTTTACCGTGAAATTGTTCGAACAATCCAAGCGCAACAACCGGCATTGACCACATTAGGTACGTTCTGTTTAAAACCGGTGTGAACAAGTAAAATAGCGCAAACGGAATTATTGACAGCGCATATTTGCTCTCGGCAAATTTTGCAATGCCAACAATAGGCGCGGCCACCCACCCGGCGAATGTTGCCAGCGTTGAATAAACCCTTAACGGAATAATTTGGAACAACTCAACTTTATAAAAATAGCTAATGAAAAACAGAAACGGCCTTCCCTGCACCACTCGGTTGCTGTGCACAAGAACAGCGCCGGTGAGGTATGATTTCACATCGTTTAGAAACGGTATGCTGGAAACAAGCCCAACAATGCTTCCGGCGGCTAAAAACCTGTACCATTTTTTTGATTTCATCAGAAATATAGGCAACAAAATAACGGGAAAAGTTTTGAATAGAATTGCAAGGCCATAGAATGCGCCGCTTATAACATCGTCTTTCTTTAAGTAGTAGAGGGAAAGCATCATTATAAAAATGGGAATGGGATCAAAATAAACGTAATTGCGTTTGTACAAAAAGTACGGATTTAGATACCAAAATAGCAAGGCACAAATAAGCGCCGTGTAGTTTTTTTTACGAAGCTCTTTGATCAGCAATATTCCAATCCCCAAGTCCGCCAATAAGGTTGGGATTTTTTGGAGTATCTGCAGAGGCATCCCGGTTAACAGCTGGATTGAAAAAAAGAAAATGTTAATGTATAAAAATCCGGGGAAGTATGCGTAGCCGTGACCGCCGGTGTCATCAACGTTTTCAAAAGAATCTATGGTTCTTAGATATGGGTTTTTTCCGTCTAAAAAGTCAACGACGGCGCTTATGTATGCCGTTTCATCTTTACCAACCTCGGTAAAGTGTGGCACGCGCAGCAGCGCCGCAACAACAAGAAGCGCAATAAGCGCGGCTCGTTTTTTGCCGGCTTTGTATGCCAGAAACCAGATTGCCAGCGCGATCGCGCCAATTACCAGTACATCAAGAATGAGTTTTTCGGATACGGCTTTTTTTATCCAAACGGGAAAATGGACAGACCACAGCCCCGGTTGCAGAAACAAGCTAACGCCGGCGACTAAAAGCGCTACCCCGGCAACAATCATTACTAAATGATTTATGTTTTGTTTGTGCATTATCCCGTTGTCGGTTATTGTGACTCTTTTGCCTCAACCGTTACTTTTCCGGTGTCCGTGGCTTTTACGTGATTGTGATACGCCCAAGTGCCAACTCTGTCAAAGACAAACTCGTACGTCTCGCCTTTTGGCACTGCTTTAAGCTCGTCAAATTCCGGATAAACCTCGTGGGTTGGGTGAAACGCTGACGCCACCCACATATCGTTTGAACTTTCGTTAACCCATTTTACTTTGTCACCTACCTTCACGGTCACTGTGGCGGGTGAGAAACCTTCGTTGTTATACGTAACCGCAACGACCTTTTCAACCATCGCCGGTATTGACGCCTCCGTGGAATTTTCCTCAGGTGTTATAACCTCTTCCTTGTTGCCCACAACTTCCGGTTGCTTTTCCGCTTCTTGTGTTGTCTGCGTTGGAATCTTTTGTTGAAGATTTTTTCTGACAAGGAACAACCCACCTGCAATAAGGGTTACCACAATTAACAATACAACAATTGTTGTTGACTTTTGATTCAAACTAATCACCCCCTGTCGTACTATTTTATCATTCTTTGCAGCAATCTATGGCTTTTTGGACAATCTGTCCCAATTTTGCGAATATACTTACGGAGGCCGTTTTCGCCTTTGAGTCACTCACAAGGTTTATAGTGTTGTTGCCGTTGCCGGCAGTTAGCTCATTGCCAACGGTTACCAAACCCAAATTGATGCCCCAAAACATGCTGTACAAACCGTAAGCTTTTTCAAACATATCTTTGGCTTCCTGTTCGTTTCCTTTCCCTAGCATCTTTGTGCCAACTTCAATTAGCCTCATTGATACGGCCAACAAATGCTTGCATGTGCACCAAACCTCGCCTTCGGAGTCTTTTATTATTTTTTTGAGTAGATCCTTTCTCATTTCCCTGACTTGATTTAACACGCTTAAGTATTCTTTCTTGCCGGTTTTTGAGAAAGTGAAGAAAAGGTGTTCTTCTATGCTTATCAAGTTCATGATTCCAATAGACAAATCCTCATCTGACGACAAATCGAGCTTTTCGTTTTTTTCCAGCTGTTTTATTTTATCCAGAAATTTTTGAATGTCTTCGTTTTGTTTTAAATCCATTTTTTGACCTTAACTTATTGACAAATAAGCAACACCGCTTGCCAGCAACAGATAAGAGAGCGGGATTAGAATTTTTTGATAGCTGATGCGCGCTTTGTTGTTGTTTAGGCGCCTTATGTGGTTGTCGGTGAATATAGCCGCGAGTAGCAACACGGAGCCTATTGCAGCTCCGGTAAGCAGCCGCCCGCTATTTTGCAGTGTGCTTGTAAAGTATAGCGACGCGACGACAGACAAATAGGTGATTAGAATAACGCTTAGCGTTTCATACGCAAAAACGATCTTCTTTGCCTTTAGCCGGGATGAAAACCAAAAACCGGTTGCAATTATTAACCCGCCAAGCCAGATACCGGTTATTAAGTCGTCCACGCCAAGCCATCTTGACAAACCAACGCCGGCCCCAACGGCCACAACACAAACCGGGCAAACTGCGTGCGCCCTGACACCGGTTGCGAGAAACAGCAAGAGCACTGATGGTATTAGCAAGAACTTGTTAAGTTTTACATTGTTTTGCTGCAAACCCACTGCAGCTAAAATTATAGACCCAAAGTCAATTGGATTTTGTTGTTTGCCGCGTGACGATGTAACATAACGATATGGGTTCTCTGTATGGTGATAAACAATATTCTTCCGAGAGCATGGAATTTGGAAAATACATGGAGAGTTTGTTTTTTGATGTTCTTGTTGACCGGATGGGTTTTATATCGGTAGACAGAGAAGACGTTGGTAAAGACATGGGCGGCGATGGCAGAACCAGAGTGTTTGCCGTTGCGCGCGCAACCGAGGATGAGGATTGGCGGGGTGTCGATTTCTACATATATAACAGTGTGAAAAAAGGGTGGGTCGCAGTTGACCTTACTGTTTCCAGAAATCACGCGGATTTGGCGCAAAAAGACGATAAGGAGAAAGCCGACGGGATTTATGTTGTGAAACTTGATGCTTTCGACTTGGAGAATGCGGCAAAGGGAGGGGAGACTTTTGTTGACGCAATATCGCAAGAGCTGGCAGAGGCGATTCAAAGAGCCGCGCGAGACAGGAAGCTATTTTTGGAGCAATAACTTCTTAATTTCACCTTCAGCCTGATTTTGTGTTATGCTGGCCTGTGAAACGGAGGACTATGGGATGGCAGAGGAGATCGAGGTTTTTGGGGTTTTGGTTAGAAACGCCACGTATTTTGTGGTGTTGACGGATCCGAACCCCGAAAGATTAGGAATTGATGTAGCCACAAGCAGGCGCGGGCTGTTTGCGCTGCTTGTGTCTTTGAATCCCAGGCCAAAGAAGGTGCGGCAATGGGAAAAGAAATTCACAATCCCGGAGTTTTTGGAATTTGCCAAAGCGCACAATGCGTTGCGGTACGTAAAAACCTGGGATGCTGTATTTGGCGTGTTGCACTAACACCGGCTTGTTGATTTATCGCGGGCCGGTGTCTTGCTTTATATTGCATAAACAAGATCGCCTTTTTTGACGATTCCTTCTTTGGGGTATGCCAGTTTATAGTCTGCAGCGAATGGTCAGAACGTCGTCTGCCCATCTTAATCGTTTGTGAGGATCTTGTAGATTATTTAATTCTTTAGCCGCTGATCTTAACTGTTGACGCAGTAGCATCTCTCTTTGCGAAAGTTCCGTTTTATCAAAATCCTGGTCCGCGTGCTTTAAAAAGGCAGAAATCAACTCGCGCGGCAATTCCTTTCTCACATCACCCGCGGCTGTAACAACCCTGTGCAGATCCATTTTTATTGAATTTATAATGAAGCTTTTATCTCTCATTGTTCTAAATATTTTTTAGTCAGTGCTTCCAGCTTTTTTCTAATTTCCCCATCCATAATCTCATAAGTAGTTCTTCCTAGTACGGGTTTATAATTACCCATTGCCATGTATTCAACCTCTTTTGTACTAACTTTATAACCCCCGCCGTAAAGGTTTTCCTGCTTGCTTCCGTTTTGTATTAATGCTTCTTCGCATTCTATGTGGTATTCTCCGCCAACGGCTAAAACGTTTCGTTCTATATCTACTACGGTTTTTATATAATCATTGTAAATTTCTCTTGCTTGCTCAAATTCATCCGGTGAAATTTTTCTGTCGAGAATGATTATCACAATACCATTCTAACATTTGCGGTGTGGGTTAAAGCTTCTCAACTGGTGAGTAAAGGTACAAAAGTAAATCCCGGGAATTCCGTTACATTAACAACCTGCCCCGATTTTTTTAGTTACTTTAAAGATTGAATGTTCCACAGGTACCACGAGAATCCCATTAGGTTTTAGCTGCTCAATTAATTCTTTCGGTATTTTTCTGGCCGATGCGGAGACCAGGATTTTGTCGAACTCCTGGCTAGGCTTTCCCAAAACCTTCTTTTCTGTTTTCTCTATCCTCGCATGGTTTAGCTTGTACTTTTGAAGATTGCGCCTGCCAAACTCCGCAAGTTCGGGGTTTAATTCCAAACCAATAACTATACCGGTTGGCCCAACAATTTGAGCCAAGAGCGCAGTAGTCCAACCGGAACCGGAGCCTATATCCAATATCTCATCGCCCTTTTTTGGTTCTAGCTTTTCAAGCATAAAAGCAACGGTGAAGGGTTGAGAAATAGTTTGCCCGTACCCGATACTTAGAGGGAAGTTTTCATAGGCAAATTTTTTATCCACCGGTTTAACAAAATCGGCGCGATCAATACTTTTGAAAGCTGAAAAAACTTTCGGATTCTGCAGAACTCCAATGCCTTTGAGGTATTCTACAAGTTTCGGGTTGTTTTTTACTTCACTCATGTTAAAACGGGTTTTTGATGATAATGCGCGCTACTTTACTGTCTCCCAGTCCCGCATACAACCAGGAGTCGCCGTTGCCAAGTTTCACCAAACCGCCACTATAACATATGCTTCCTAAATCCCCTTTCTTTACCGCAACCGGGGGAAATTGCTCGGCGGTGGCATTAATTTGGACATTGCTAACAGATTTGGTTTGCGGATCAAAGATGAACGTTATTGGGTAGTAGTTTTTTTTTGTGCTATCTTTACCAAAGCCAGCGATGTGCCCCAAGACTCCAATTTTTCCGTCGGGTAGGTTAAAAAGCTCGTTTGTTCCACCCCATTCCTCGTCAACAAATAAACCACCGTTCAAAGTTTTCTGATCTTTTTGTCTATTGTAATCCGCAAGAGCGTTTTCTAATGTATCAAGAGATTCTATTTCAAAATATCCTATTCGGCCTCGTCCGCCAAACTGACCTTGAGGTCTTGTAGTAACACCAATGCGACCATTCGTTGTTTGAATCATTCGAATACCTTTCATCTTCTTTGGTCCCACTGCAAAAGGAGCGCAGATCTCCCCATTTTGGTTCACCAGCTCGGTAAAAGAATTTCTATAACGATAAAAGACAGTCCCATACCCCAAATAAGGGCTTCCCGCCACATCATATATCCGAACTCCTCCAAGGATATAATAGCCGTTTATCATTCCACAATAGAAAGGGTCTTGTAGTCTCTTAAAAGTAGGCGCCTCTTCGACAATTTCCCACTCCCCGGTACCGCCTTCCTTAAAAAGTCTTACGGCTGAATCTTTTTCCGTTGCTCTTTCCTCGACACGTGCCCAGAGATACGTTTGCCCTTCTATAACAATCGGCGCAGGATTGTAAACAGAAATGGCATCGTCTTCAATGGTGAATTCTAGTAGTTCTCCTTTTGGCAAACCTTCTTGCTTGTTTTTGTTGTTAAATTCAATAAGGAGCTCATTATAACTTTTGGGTAAGGCTGCGCTTTCGATTTTTTGCACCAATTCCGGCATGTCTTTCTGGTCGGGGTGGGCGGACTCGAACCGCCGGCCTCGCGAACCCGAATCGCGCACTCTAGCCAACTGAGCTACACCCCGAAGCAATATGCGCGGACGTGTTTTCTCATCCTGTCGCTGTCCGTATTATACTATCTACCTGACTCCAATGTTTTTGTATCTTTTAGGAAATTTCCCGAAATAAAAAAAAGAAAATCACCACCACCTACACTTTAACTCTGTCAATATTTTCTACCGTAAGCCAAGCAGACTGCATGCCAAATCCGCTTTTATCAATGGCAAATGGGTTAACTAACTCAACGTTGTTAAAATGCACAAAAATCGCATAATTCTTATTTGAAATATATTCTTTAACAATATTAGAAATGCCGGTAGTTCCCAAGTCTTGTTTTGAATACCTGTTCATGATTTTAAGCGCTTGTTTGTTGTTATGTATTTCAAGCTGCTCAACTTTAGATATAATAGCTTTTGTAATGACTTTTTCACCGGAGTTTTTGAAATAGATAGTATCCCTGGTTTTTATTTTGTTCCAGGGTGCAGTCTTGCTCTTGTGCCATCGGGATTCTACTGTCTTCTTACCTTCAAGAATCTTCGGCAGCAAACCCCACCGCTTTTTCATTATTGCCACGTGGTCCATAGTTTTCATTTTAGCATTGGTGGGATTTGGCTCAATTCCGCCCGCCGTTGGGCGAGCGAAGCGAGCGCGTACCTTCTTCCGAAAACTCTCAATGTCTGAATTGGTCGGGGTGGCGGGACTCGAACCCACGGCCTCCAGTACCCCATACTGGCGCGCTAGCCAACTGCGCCACACCCCGACGTCAAAAAGGATTATAGTCTACCGAGCTGTTAAATCAACTTACCTGCTGCTACTTGCGTTTTGTGAGCTCAAAGCGGTAAATGGGCCTTTTTTTACCAAAGGCCAGTTTTTTGCTCCAAGTGGTTTGCACGTTACCAAGAGCGTTTTTGTCCAATTGCAAAGTTCTGATCACTTCAAACCCTCCGTCTTCAAACGTAGGCAAAACAGTGTTTCTTATGTATGACTCATCCAGCTCTGCAAGATTTAGTCTTTGGGCTTCGGACGGTTCAAAGTCCGGATGGTATCCAAAGAGTATCTCCAACCTGCCACCAACTTTTAATATGCTTCCCAGCCTTTTTACAACTTCGGTTTTGGGCTGAACAATTTTCTGCATTAGCGTTCCCCACGGCAAAATTATGTGTACTTCGTCTGCAGTATTTGCAAGTTCCTGCGGCAAGTTTTCAACCGACCCAATTGCAAACAGCGCGTTTAGGATTTTTTCGCGTAAACATTTGTTGGCGTAAACCGCCATTTGTTTTTGCAGCAAATCAATTCCTATGAAAAAAGTGCGTCGATTTTGTTTGGCGCTCCCATATACAAACCTACCGTCGCCGGTTCCAAGGTCTATAACAACCTTTGTGTATCCTGACAAAGCGTAATCCAGCGCCTGCTTATCCATTTCCTCCAATTTGTTGCCGACCACTACTTTCATTGCTGCGATTGGGAGATTTTGATGTAAACCCTGTACTTTCCGGACTCGGAGACGTAGCGGTATCCCTGCGCAATCCTACTCTCATCCGGCGATACAATAAGCGCGTTGTCCAAATCGTTAGGCTTTGCGTCCGGTTTCATAAGCGGCCAGTGGGCAAAAGATTCGTTGGGATCCTTTATATTGAACAACCTTATGTTGTCATTTTCTTCTCCAAAATAATATCGCCCAACCAAATAATCAATTGGCGATGTAAACACAATTTCTCTTTTAGTGTTTTTGTATGTTTGCACTAACTCTTTCATTCCATCTATATAATTTGGTTTTTGAATCTTTGTGAGGGTAAAAGCGTAGACCAGCAATATAATTGCCAACACTTCAAAACTGGCAACCGTTGTGAGCACATACGAAATCAGAATTACAAAGAAGATAGTCGCCGGCGCGAGGTAGCGTTCCACATAAAGGCTTTGTTTTTCCACCAGGCCAACTGCGATCAATAGTGTTTGCGGAATTAAAATCATAGAAATTAACAATACAAGCTTCTCCAACTCCGATTTTTTACTTTTCAGTTTGTAAAACGCCAGCGCAATCCCGGCAATGAGAAACAGCAAAAAGGCAATTCCCAGACTATACTCGTTTAGAAACAGTAACTTCACGTTGTTGATGCTATCCATACCGGTTAGCTTTGTCTGAACTCCATATACGTATGCAATTAAACTGCGCGGGATGTTGTAAAATTCGGACGGCCTAATCCACCCGGTGTTTAGGGACTCCTTTGGAATTCGCAGCAAATAGACGGCAACAATCGCCGGCAAAACAGCAACCGGCGATAGTCTTAGCAGCCCTTTGACAAGATTTTTCTCTTTGTAGTGCAAGAAGACGTAATACAGCCCCATTGCGACAATGAACATAAAAGACATATAGTGCGTAACCTCCATCACAATAATCCCAACAACTAACAACCAATACCTTTTTTTGATTAGAAAGTAAAATGTCAAAAGAGTAATAAATCCGTAGAAGCTGTAAGACCTGGCTTCGTAAGAATAGCCGATCAGAAATGGGTTGATGGCAATTAGCACTGCTGTCAATGTGGCTGCGTTTTTACTCAATAGCTGCAACGTGACTTTGTAGGCAAGAATGATTGTTGCAATCCCAAATACGAACGGCAGAAATCTCAAGGAGAGCTCTCCGGTGCCAAATAACATAGCCCACGGCTTCATGAGCAGGTTGTACAATGGAGGATGCGCGTCGGTGAACAAGACCTTAAAGTATTCGCTTGTAGGCACGCGTAGTAAAACGCCGGTGAATGCCTCATCAAACCAAACTTCATCGCTCACAATGTAGACCAGCCTTATTACAGTTCCTAAAACAACTGCTATTATTATGTCCGAGTTGATTTTTACAAATTTGAGCATTTTTGCTGATCTCGCTATGATTCTAGTTGAAATTGCCGCTTATGAACAGAATGAAGATTAAAGTTATTTTTTGGCTTGTTTTGCTTGCGGTTACTCTGGTTCTCAGACTCCCCAACCTTGGTTACGCGGATTATATTGGCGATGAGCACAAAGCCTTCATTTTGCTCTCCGAAGGCGAATCCTTGAAGGATTTCTTTCTCTCGCAAAGAAAGGGCCCTCTGCAGTTTGTGGTGTCTTACATTCCGTACGTTCTTACCGGCGATTATAAAAACGAATTGGCCCAAAGACTGCCATTTACTCTTTTTGGCATTGCATCGGTTTTTGTGTTTTATGAGCTGGTAAAAAGGCTAACCAAAAATGTATCCGTTGCGTTTGCGGCTGCGTTTCTTTTCAGCGTGAGTGGGTTTGTTGTTGGCTTTGCCAGAATTGCGCAATACCAAAACTTGAACCTGTTTTTCTCATTTGCTTCTTTGTATTTTTATTTGGGCATTTTGGGCGATGATAAGCACAAATTGAGAAACTCGCTTTTTGGGACGCTGATGTTTTGTCTATCCCTTTTTGCCCACTGGGACGCCGTTTTTGTTTTACCGCCGATAACCGTTATTTTTGCAAAATACCTTTTGGACAAACGTTTCCCCGCGAGAGAGAAAATCAAGCTTTTAGCGCTTAACTTTGTTTTGGGCTGTTTGGTGTTGTTGCCGTTTCTACTCCCATACATTTCTTATCAGCTAAATCACGTTGCCAACATGGAATATTTCAGCAGGCGAGTCCAAGTTGGCGATTATGCCGCGCAAAGATACAAGGACTTAATAGATTTGTACAATCCTTTTGTAACATTTTGGTTCTATGTTGTATGCGGGCTGTTTGGCGCGCTGTTTATTAAACGCAGTTGGGTTTGCGTTTTGTGGTTTCTGTTAAACCTTGGCGTTTTTGAATTGGCGATTAGAAAACCCGGCACGCACGTGTACAATTTCATAATTCCCTTGCTAATAGTTTGCGCCATTGGCATTGTTGGCTCGTTGGAGAAGCTGCCAAGGGCGTTGAAAGTTGTGGGTGCTTTGGTACTGTCCGTTCTCTTTTTGTTTTTTGTTTACCAATCGTTTGTGATTTTTGCTGATCATAAGGTTGAGTATCCTTGGGAGCGTGAGAAAATGTTTGGCCGCCTCACGCCGGTTTATTCAATGAGCGACAAACTTCCTTTGTTCGGCTTTCCGCACAAAAGATTTTGGAAGAACATAAATTCGTACATAACATCGCAAAACAACAGATATGGCTACATGACCAACGAGGATAAAACCGTGAGCGAGTTTTATATGGATACCAAATACGCGCCGGAGCGGGGTTATTACATTGTGGGTATAAACCGCCCGCAGTCTTTTGTTGAAGACTGGAGAATGGAGCAATACGGCGGGGAGCTTGTACACACAATTACGCGCCAAACAAAGTACGGCCCGGAGGCGGTGGTGAAAATTTACAGGGTTGATAAGTAACACGGCGATGTGTGCTAGAATCTGTTCATATGTCGCTGAAGAAGAAAAAGAATGATTTGCAAAAATTCCGAAAAAAGAGATACCAGATAAGAAAGAAAAAAAGAATTACCGGCTAACTCTGTAAATCTTTACTACCGACTCGCCGTACTCGTTGTCAATCTGGTGTACTTCTTCCTTGTTTTTCACTTGCGGCATTTTCCAATCGGTTTGAAATGAATAGGGACGTTTTATGCCAATGTAGTAAAAGCCGTCCAGGTTTTGGGTGCGTTCTACATCCATGTAGTAGCTGCTAAGCGATTTGTCTTCGTTTGTTATAAATCCAAAGTCTTCGCCGTTTTCTTGATTTTGCCGGTTTACGTATTCGTTGATCTCTTTCCAGTACCTTTTGTGGGGAAACCCTATTTTGTTGCGCATGTTATCCAAAGCCGAATGTCCGGGTGTTTTCCAGCTCAAAATGTGTTCGCGTTCCCAAGGGTACTCAACCTTATGGTCGACAAAGAGCAGATAACTTTGATAGTAGAGAAACCCGCCCATGCCAAGTGCAACGATAATGCCAAGGTAGTTTGGTACAACCTTTAAGGTTTTTTCAAAGCCGGCTGCGACGAGAATGATCACGGGTATTGTTAGATTGTAAATGTGGGTTCCACTGTGGTGCACCAAAAAGATAAATATTGCCAAAACGAAGGCTGCCCATACCGCAAAGATGTAACTTTTTTTGTATGCCAACAACCCGGCAACCCCCATTATGGCGTAGAGCCAAATTGCCAAAAAGGGATTGTAAAGGCTAAAGGTGAACACATTTCCGTTTTGGTCTATATCCGGTCTTAGTCCTACTCTGTCCCAGAGGTATTCCTGATTTGCTCTATCCATGCGTAATGTTTGAATGTACGGCATTAAAAACGGGAGGAGAAGTGTGCAGCCGAGTAAGAAATTAAGCCCAAGCAGCCTGATCTTGTATTCCCTTTGGAAAGTTTTGTCCAGCAGAAATTTTGTGAAGAAGATTATTATTGGCGGAAGTATAAACACCGCGTCCCAGTGCGAGAGTATAGACAAAGACAACGCCACGGTACCGGCCAAAGTTTTTGCAACAAGATTTTGTTTTGATGTTATTAGCTGCGAATAAAAATAGAGCGCCGTGAAGGATAAAAACATGTTTAGGCTTTGATATTGCGCCGTGCGTCCAAACGCTACTGCAAACCCGTTTAGTGAAAGTAGTACGGCGGCGGTAATCCCCACAAGTCTGTTGTCGGTAGTGTTTTTTACAAACAGGTAGAACAGTACAACCGCTAAGGTGTTGAAAACTGCAAAGGGCAGTCTTTGGGCAAATTCATTATTGAAGTTTTTGGTTATCAAATATGGGATGTGGGAGATCAGAAACTGCATTGGGCCTTTGCGCTGGCCCATGAAAAAACTGGTTGCAGACATGCCGGTTTTTGC